>JACCEA011981020.1_pt1 | contig 11368 bp, 16 predicted proteins | sample 7449851 | NCBI WGS metagenome assembly JACCEA01 (sample SAMN15323453, study PRJNA562643) | freshwater metagenome | isolation source: river surface water | place: USA:Blue River Watershed | collected 2017-08-18 | reverse complement strand
GTGCTGCAAGAATTGGATAGTTCTGGTAACTTAACAGAGCGTCCAATCCGCGAACTGCCAACTTACACATCTTTTCGAAGTCATGGGGGCCTTTTACATTACCCCAATTGATCGCTGATAAAGTACACAGGGCGATCCTACCATCCTCGTCGTTGACATCTTTTAACGGCACAGTTGGCAAATCAATTTCAGCGCAAAGATTACTCATCTTGATCGGGGCTACTCGTTCATCGAACGGGCTATGTGTATTAGCATGGTCCACGTTCTGTAAATAGATACGACCAGTATCTTTGCGTTCCTGCATAAATCTACTAAACAAATCAGCAGCCTTGAAAGTTTTCTTTCTTAGCTTGGTATTACGCTCTGCTCGCTCGTACAACTCTTTGAATCGTTCTTGATCGTTGAAAAAAGCAGAGTACAGCTCAGGTACATCATTGGGACTAAAACAGGTAATATCGCCACCTGTGATCAGTCTTTCATACATCAACTTGTTAAATTGTACGCCATAATCCATATGACGTACACGATTGTCTTCAGTTCCTTTGTTGTTTTTGAGAACAATCAGATCCTCAATCTCGTAGTGCCAGATTGGGTAGTACAATGTAGCGGCGCCGTTACGGACGCCCCCTTGCGAACAACTACGAGTGGCGCTTTGGAACAACTTGTAAAAGGGTATAACGCCGGTGTGGTAAGCATCTCCGTTTCTGATTGGACTTCCAAGAGCTCTGATTCTGCCTGCACCGATGCCAATTCCTGCTTTTTGACTAACATACTTGACAATACTACTAGTGGTAGCATTAATACTATCCAAACTATCGTCAGTTTCGATAAGTACGCAGCTACTGAATTGCTTTTGCGGAGTGCGTACACCGGCCATAACAGGAGTAGGCAAACTAATATCGTGTAAACTAATTGAGTCATAATAATCCTTTACCCATTGCAATCTGGTTTCGCGAGGGTAATTTTGAAATAGCGTCGCGGCAATCAATAGGTACGCAACTTGCGGAGTTTCGTATATTTCATTAGTAACACGATTTTGTACAAGATACTTGCCGCGCCATTGCTCCATAGCAACGTATGTAAAGTTTTCGTCACGATCATGATGAATAAATGAGTTTAGTTTGTCCCACTCCTCATCTGTGTACGCAGCAAGTAGCCCAGTATCATAAAATCCAGATTCAACATTTTTACGAACTAGTCCGATCAACGGCCACGGCTTGTAATCACCATACACTTGCTTGCGTAAATGATAATTGATCAATCTGCCCGCTACGTATTGATAGTTAGGCGTTTCTTCGCTGATAAGGTCAGCGGCACTTTTGATCAATGTTTCTTGAATATCTGCTGTTTTAATTCCGTTGTAAAACTGAATATGGCTTTTTATCTCAACTTCACTTGCACTTACCCCGGTGATTCCTTCAGTGGCCCAAAATACCACACGGTGTAACTTTTCTAAATTTAATAATTCTTTTTGTCCATCTCTTTTGGTGACTTGAATTTGTGTCATTAACGCCTCTAGTATTGTTCTAATTTTAAGTCTATCGCAGTGTAGCGATATTTTAATTTTAATTCTTGATTAATGTGTTTCTTATTTACAATCTCGTCTTCGATCAAATTAAGAACATATTTCCCTTGACACAAGTAAGCTATATTGTAGCTGTACCTGGTCTTATTGTCATAATAGATCCTTATTTCCGGATTTATTGACTCTCTATGGGAAGTTAGATGTAGAGTATACACAATCCCTAAGCATTTTGCAAGATCGCAATAGATATTTTCTTCAATTAATTGCCACGGATCGGGCCATAGGGCGGTGTTACTGTCTTCTAAATAAAATGGACAAAACGGGCATAGAGTCCAAAACTCTTGCGCCGCGATGATTGCCTGTTCAAGAGGTAACTCACTTAAATTTTGTCTAAAAGATTTCCAGCGATGCAATCTTTCGCTGGTTGATAATTTAAACATAAATTAAATAAATCTACTAAAATTGTATTTAAAGGTTGCTGTTCCGCTAGATACCGAAACTAAAATACTATCATTATTGGCAGAAATGTTACCATTTACGCTACCAGAGGTTTCAACATATGAATCGTCATACACTATACCATTATTGTTAATGGTATAGTTAAATTCACCTACTCTTGCATTTGCAACACTACGCAATTCGTATTTGAGATAAATTGTCGTGTTAGCTAACGTGCCTAATACCAGCGGGTTCGCCGAGGTAACTGTAAGAGTTTGAGTCGGTGAGTATTGGAAATTGCCTACAAAGATACCCGCTTGAAGCAACGACGTACCGTAATCATTCAATGAAAGATTTAGATTGTTACCGTTGCTTAAAATAGGCTGTGTTGTATTAAAGTAATTTCCTATAGAGGTAAACCCTTGACTGGTACCTAAATGTGCAGCTACATTAGATAAATTGTTAAATCCGCTGTTAAACAATCTAATAGAGGATGCACTGGTATCTATTATAGCAATACCATTGCCCCCACCAGTAAATTGACAACATTCAATTGTCACTTTAGTCGTGGTTGCCGATGTGCCTAGTATTGAAATTAAATTAGGATAAAATCCTGCTGCACTATTGGCAACAAAATTTGTTGAACTAATCCTAACATTACTTGCACTGTTAATTATAAAGATTGGTTGTGTTATTGACGTGTTGGCATTAAGAAATTGCAGTCCCGAAATCTCGATGTCTTTAGGAAGTTCGGCTGAATTTGTGCCCAAACTACTACCATTCTGGAATTTGCTGTCGCAAATGTTAGCAACAGTTCTATTTCCATTCTGTTGTCTGATTATTGCACTAGACTTTCCGTCACCTACGATTTTGGCGTAAGTGGGAATCAGAATAGTATCGCTAGTTTGATATGTTCCGCCAGGAAAATATATTGTGCGGCGAGTTCTCGCATCAGATGTGGTCACGGATGCATTATAAATCTGTTGTAAAGCTCTGTTGATTGCAGCGGTATCGTCGGTAACGCCATCGCCTGTGGCGCCAAAATCTTTTACATTTACTATGTCGTCGAGTTTTTCCTGGTATGTTCGTACAACTGGGGCTAATTCACTGGGTCCTGTTTGCGCAACGTAACCTGCTGTATTTCCTACAAAGGTGTACGTTGTAAATCTAACATCCTCAGTAATTGCAGCGATGTCGTTTTCAGTAAGTATTCTAGTAACCCCAACAATCGGTGCACCTTCTTCTAATGTACCGTTACCGATATACAACTGTCTAGTATCAATGCTCCACCCCAATTCAGCCGAAGCCAATTGCGGCAAGTCTTGTTCTAACCCTCTACGATGTTGAATTCTACTAATCTGTGTAACGGCCATGCTAAATCCTCAATTATTGTGTATTTAGCTTGTAAGATAGTAGATCTCAACTCTACGCATCCACTGATCGCGCCAATATGTGTAATCTTTGGGCTCTAGTACAAATTCTTGATACACTGGGTCTGCGTTTTCATCAGCAGGCTTTGCACACATAAGGATAACACCAGTTTGTATATTGGTTCCGTATGTATCATTGTGAGCTTCTGCATATGCTGCGAGCTGTAGAAAATAATCGTCGATCCACTCACGTTTCTTAGGTTTATTCGTTTGCTTAAAATCCATGATTGCAGGCTGGCCCTTCCAGACCCCAATACAGTCAGTAGTACCAGCATAAAGCCCAGAATAGTATAAAGGAACCTCGCTACCCCAATATTCGTCGACATTACCTAATCCTTCTAAAATAACTTTTGCTGCCATGAACCAACTTGGTTGTGCAAAAGGATTTGCAGGGAAATCGCCTATATCGTCGTTTTTAACATAACGCTCGAGATACGTGTGCATCCTGGTTCCACGGTTAGCTGCTTCTGTAGTAATCGCTTGTGCTCGCTCTACGCCTACACGATTACGCCATTCTTGCAATGCTTGCTTTTTTTCTGCAGGTTTAGTTGCTTCTAGGATAGTTGTAACACTAGGTACTCTGCTGCCATCGGGTAATGCATAATGGCGTTTGCCCTCCACGCTTTCTCTAGCTAGAGGAGTGTAATCATATTTTGTAATAATCATTTAAATTCGAAAAGATTCGCCACAACCGCAATAGTCTTTGGCGTTTGGATTGATAAATTCAAAACCTTCGTTTAAGCCCTGGCGTTTCCAGTCCATAGTAAGACCATTAACATAGGGCAAATCCTTGCCGGTTACATAGATTTTAATACCGTGACTGTCGTACGTCATCCAGTCTCTAGTAACCGGCAGTGTGTCAACATATTCCAATTTGTAAGCAAGACCCGAGCAGCCGGTGGTACGAACACCAATCATTATCCCCACGCCTTTACCGCGCTTAGTTAGATGCTGTTGTACTTTCTTCGCTGCTAGTTCTGTTAATGTAATCATTTAATCTGCTTTCCCAAACTATTGTAACATTGTATCCCAACGCTTCCAAATATTGTTGTCTTTCAGCATCTGCTTGCCATTTTTCTTTGGCAGTCTTTTTTAATTGGGGATGATAAAAATTTTCTTCATATATGTCGGGATTACAATGCCAATAATCCCCATAGACCTCAATTATATGTTTTGTAGTCTCATTTACATAATCTGGTTTATACTTTCCTATTTTTACATTTGTTTTATAACCATCTAATATTGACTCTAATAGTTTTTCTTTTTTACTACGCGGAGAAGTTTTAGCAAAATGCCCAACATTTTCTGTGCCGTATCTTTCAAGATTAGTTTTTTTAACTTTCTCAAAATATTCAGGTGTATGCTTCTTTCCTTTAAAATTACCGGGTAGCCCTTTATTCCATGCAGTTTGCAATCCTTGTGTATTTTTGTTCCACGGAGTTCTGCCTTTGCAGGATTCAGATAAATTCTTAACCCACGTGTCTCTATTTTGTTCTCTAGTAGCATATCGATCGGCATTCCAGGTTCTAGATTCTGTCATGTCTGGATTTCTTTGCCAATGCAATTTAGCAGAACAAGATTTTGAACAGCACTCTGTACTAGAACCCTTTACTAGTGTTCCGCAAATAGGACACGGTTTATGACCTTTTTTGTATCCAGTTTTGTTATCTTTTCTAAGTGATATCCCGCACCCGCATTTACATATATTCATAACTTTATTTATCAAAGTTATTTGTTCTATGTTAGGTTATGTTATGTTTCTTTTTATAATCTTCGATGGCTGCGGAAATTGCCGATTCAGCTAGAATTGAACAGTGTATTTTAACCGGGGGTAGAGCAAGTTCTTCCGCAATTTCTGTGTTCTTGATTGACGCTGCTTCATTAAGACTTTTTCCTTTAAGCCACGTAGTGACCAACGACGAGCTTGCGATTGCTGAACCGCAACCGTATGTCTTAAATTTTGCGTCTGTGATAACATTGTCTTCTACTTGGATTTGTAATTGAAGTACGTCACCGCAAGCAGGCGCTCCAACTAATCCTGTTCCTACCCTAGGATCAGTTTTATCTAATTTTCCAACGTTGCGTGGACTTTCGTAATGATCCAGAACTTGACTTGAATAAGTCATGTTATCTCCTTTGGATTATTATATATTGTTTAAGAACGTTTAGCTAGTGCTGATTTAGCCATCGAATCGACGGTGCGTTCAGGCGCGGTTTTTGGACCAGTTCCCGCTTCAACGTCCAACGATTCCTGATCATCAGCAAATGGCTCTAAATAAACGTATTTGACACCAGTTGAATCATCTTTAATGTCTTTGATTAGACTTTTAACATTGGGGTTGTCTTTATATGCGTCTAATAGATTTTCTAGTCCAAATTGCTGTTCGCCAGACATCTGAACTAGATTAATTAAGCTATCGACTCTGATTCTTGGTTGTATATGAGTGTCGTGGGATCTGTTTCGAAGGAACTCCAACGTGGTGAGCAAGTTTGCATCACCACGTCCATCAGCTTCGTCCTCGAGAATTTCGTCAATATATTGATCAAAATCCTCTAAAATAACTTCACGAATTCGCATTAGCGTTTATCTCTGCCTACAACAGTTTCGCCAGCAGCAGCATCAGTAGCAGCAAATTCGTCGGTATCAATGTCGCTAGACATATCATCAACTGGCAATTGTCCCGGGACCGGAGCAGCGCCCGTTCCCATATCCATCGGCTGTGCAACTTGCTCACCGGCTAATGCACGGGCTGCGTCGTCGGCAGTCGAACGAGCGGAACCTAGTTGCTGAACCATATTAGCTAATAGAGGCTCAACCGCTGCTTTAAATGCATCAGCTTGCTCCATGCCAATTTGGTCACGGATCGTATCTAATAGCGCAGGCATTTGCTCGTTTTGCATTTTGCTAACTTCTTCGAGCATGTCTTGGATACTGTCGACCATGTCTTTAGCAGCAAGAATAGCTTGGCTTTTGCCCATTTCGCTTTCTAGAACTAGTTGCTGTTTGTTTTCAACCATCCAACGGTGTAGCCCTTCGCGCACCATTAGCAGCTCCATATACTTAGGATTTTTTTCTGCTACATGTACGCCATGGCTATTTTTAATTTTTTCAAGGCTTTCGGTTAGCCCTTGCGCCAACACGTAAGCTTTTGGAAAGTTTAAATTGTCGTAATCAATTTTAACTCCAAAACGACTTTCCATAACTTTATTAATTTTTTTGCTAGTTGGCTTAACGCCCATTTCAGTCAATCTCATAGTGGTTGCTTCCCAAAGTTTAAGTATTTAGCCGAAATTAAAGTTTTCTTTAAAATGTTCATAACAGAACGACGCTGCAAAACAGCGTCCATGTATCTATTTAACACAATTGTGGTTTTAAACTTGTTTTTGTTGTTTTGTATAGTATATCTGTAAAATGCAATGTCGTTGTCAAGTTTGCCTAACTGGCGATCTAATTCTAATATTTCTTTGTGATCTTTCTTGTTACACATAGCGTTTAAACAATACAAAATAGCGTGTGATTTAGACATAAAATCATGTACATGCCGTCCATCTAGTTGCTCAACTGTCCAACAATTTTTATCTTTACCTGTAATAACATAGCGTCCAACAAAAAACCCGTGGTTTCCAATTGGTATAACTACGGGTTCATTTATATATTTTTTGAGTTCTTGTTTAGTCCAATTTTTAATATAGTTTGTGCTGAAATCTACAAATACTTGCTGCACCTTGATAAAATCAGATTTTTTTTCTATAGTAGATTTTTCCATTTTCGTTTTTTCTAAATAAAACATCCTTGTTTACTAACCGATTTGCTATTACCACTTGTCGACTGTGCAAGTCCTCTTTAGCAATCTGTTTACTTTCGTCAAATTTCCCCAATACATCTGCTTCTTCGTTAGTAATCGGAATTCTAATTTTATTTAAGAGTTCTACTATTTTCATTTTTATTTTAAAACTAACTGTACAATAACCATTACCAAGCCTGACATTAACGCTACCCCAAATGCAGTGCCAATGGAAATCAGCTGCCCCGATGCTTTTGATGCTGCATCCGCAGTTGACTCCGATATTTTCGTGCGTATAACTATGATATTCTCTTCCATCGTGGTCATACGCTGTTCAAGTTTATCTAGCTTATCTTCCAATGCCTTATATCTTTCAGCGCATAAATCCACGTGCGCTTCAAGGCTGTTTCTTTCGCTTGCTGCCATAGTATTCTTTCATTAAAAATAGAGGGTTCTGTATTATTGCCTAGATAGTGTGCCATGAGAGTTGCCTTAAATGCCCGTGATTCAGATAGTATTTAAGTTTAATCGGCCCTTCATAAAATATATGTTTTTTATGGAGCCGTAAGGATAAAAAATTGGTAACATAAATCTAGCTGTTTCTTCCAGTCCGCAAATAATTGGTACTTTAGCAAATGCCTGATCTAATCCTGCTACTGGGTCGTTATCAAGTAAAAAAACATCTTCGTATTCGACACCAAAACTAAAAATCCAACAAAGCTGTTCGCCAAAGTAAATATCTGGAAAATTAGTAGTTTCGTCTATTAATACTGTTCTACAATAAGGCCCGTCGATCAATTGAGGCTGTGCTTTAATACCAATACATTGCAAAACAGTTTCCCAATTGCGTTGTTGATTTCTTTCTAATTCGTTAGATGCGGTATGCCTGGTAACTCCGGTGGCAGTTATATCGACTAAAGTGACCCCTGTGTAAAAATACATATAGATATTTATAGCCAACAAAAAAGGCAGATCGAGTCTGCCTTAATTGTACTAATTTAAATTAGATTAGCTAACTACAAAGCTGGTTCCGTCAGTAACAGTTGCGCTACCTAAGTTTACAGCACCTTTCTTGGTACCAATAGCTTGTAATGCTGTTTGTAGTACACTTGCTGCTGGTGCATTAACACCATCGCATACTAGACTGATAACGCCCGAAGTTGCATGTGCGTAGTATGCTAGCACAGGTGGGAAAGCTTGAATGATTGCTTCAAATGCTTCGTTTGCTGCGTCGTCTTCTGCTGACAAGTTAACTCCAGCATCAACGACATAAAATTTAACACTCTGGCCAACTTGGGTATAAACGATACCGTTTAGTACGCCAGTTAAACCTGCAAAGTTATAGCCTGCGCTACGATCGATTCCGATTGCCATTTTTTTCTCCTAAATTATTTGCGTTACCGCATGTTAATATTTATGGCGGTCACAAAAAAAGCAGCCAAGGCTGCTTTTTTTTAATTGTATTAACAATTAAGCTAGTTTGATACCACCAGTTGAGCTAACAGTTGCCAACGCTGGGAATACGTTACCGTACGAACCGATGTTACCACCTAAAGCACGAACAGCTACTTGTAAGTCAGCATCTGTCCACGAACTACGCTCAGTGACTACACTTAATTGTGCGCTTGAACCAGCAGCATCAACTTGGTAAGCTAAAACAGTTGCGTTAGCCGATACAACTTTTAATAGAGTTTCAACTGCACCCACAACACCAGCTGGGCTTGGGTTACCTAATTCTGCTGCTAAGTTAGCAGTTGCGCCTAAAGTACCAATTTTGTAAGCTTGGATTGGGCTTGCGATACCAGTATTAATCACTACTGCGTTTGCGTTTACAGTTACGGTACCAACGTTTTGTACGGGGTTCGAACCACCGTTAACTCTTGTTACTCCGATTGCCATTTTATTTCTCCTTAATTATTTGCGTTTACCGCATGTTAATATTTATACCAAAGTATAAAAATTATAGTCTTCCTTGCACATTTGCAGTAGAAAATACCCCACGGTTTACCAACTTGATAAACCCACTAGGTGTATTGACTACAAATCCTTCTCCTTTTGGTACTCCACCGACGTACTGTTCTACGCCTTGTACTTGAGGTTCTAACTGCTCAAGAATGGCCAATTTTAAGTTATAAATAGCCACGTAAGCTGCATCTAATGCTTCCATTATAGGCCGATTCTCTTCGGCTGCTACTATAGCGAATTGTGGTTTAGTTATATTATTTGCTAGCCAAGTTGCATCTGCTGCTTGGCCTGTGTATTTTCTATTATAGTACGTTTGTAATTTAGATATAGTTGTTTGTGTTAAACTGCTTAAGAACTCGTCGCCGTTGGCTTGTGCAAATCGCTGTACTGCGGCTTTTGCAGCTTTTGCTTGTTTAACTGGTTCTCGTAACTTAAATCTAGTGCCCATGGTCCCGGTTAATACTGTAATAAATTGATTGGTTCCAGTTAGGCCTCCTAGACCTTGCAACGAAGTTTTATTAACTAATTCTGTTCCTTTGGATGTTTTTTCTACATCTGACCCAACTGTGTGTACTGCTACCCCAAAAGGTCGCCCTTGAATTTCTTTGCCCACTGGACTATTAGTTTTAACTTTATATTGTACACCGTAGGGATTAGCTTGAAAAACATAGTACCCTTGCTGATCTTTTAAAGGCTGTGTCCACATAACATCACCCTGAACAAATCCTTTAAAATTTGTAGGTACAATAGATGCCACAGCATTGAACATGTTAGCTAACGCTTGCCCAACATCCATGTTCTTACCGTGTTGAGCGTAAAAATTCAATAACTCTTGCCCCGAGGTTACTTGGCCACCAGGCAAGCCGATGTATTCTTTATAATTCATTGTAAAGACGCCATCAACAGGGCGTCGACCAAAAATGATAGCAGGGCTACCGTCCCACTTAATACTTACTATTGTGGGATTAGCTACTGCAGATAACATACCTGTAACTGCATCCTCGGCTGCTTGTGTACCATTGAGGATAAAGTCCTCAGGATGTGGTGTACGAATGCCTTCTGTTAAAGTGGTAATAAATTCTAATAGCATTAGGCTAATTTATCCGTATAGTTTCTAAACCAAGCAGCGGTGCCCGGCAAAGGAGCTGCTTCTGGTAAATTGATGTTACTTGTAGCCAAGGTTTCCCGCGCTGCTGCAACCAATTGATCGTAGTTGGGTCTATTTTTAATAGCTTCAATTATGTCGTCTGCATTATTTAATTTACCGACCGGTATTCCGGTAACCTTGCTCAATGTTGCTGGGGTTTTACCGTTTTCTATAGTATTGTTAGTGACTCGGTCTACTAGACCGTTTTTATAACTCCACTTTAAACTAGGGTGCAATGCGCTAACAATGCTAGCAAGAATGATATGTCTAGACATACCGGTTAGCTTGCTACCTTCAGCAGCGCCCATCATACTAAATGCTTGCCACGTAGGTTCGCCGAACATTAAGTCAGCTTGAACAAAACCGTTGGCCGGGTCGCCAGCAATTGGTGCTTTAACATGAACGCTATCACCAGATTTTTTAATATCTGTTTTTGCGACACCGTTAGCAAGTAGTGTATTAATTAAGGTTTCTTTATCTAACGCAGATTCGTCTACTGCTAAATCTAAATCGCCCGACGAACTTTTACGTCCTGTGGTACCTAACCACGTTTCTGTAGGAAACTGTAATCCAGTAACCGATTCTAACCACTTAACGGTAGCAGGAACATCTTCTTTGTTAACTCTTTGTGTTAGTGGTGCCTTATCTGGACCTTTAAATATATTCCCGCCTTCGAATAAAGCATCATTCATTGTTTGTACCTTTACGTCTAAAGCCCTTAAGACCCTTGGTTGGCAAAGGCTCAGCAAAAGGCTTTTGTACAGTCGGCTGATACATCTGTTGTGTTTGCTGTTGAGTTGTGGCTCGTTTTTCTAATTGGGCAACAGTGGTTGGGTCAGTAATTTCTTGCCCTGCTTCATTTCGCCAAACGTTACCGGCTGCTGGATCTTTTGTAATGTAGCCATAACCGGGAATATTTACTTGCAACGGAGGAATCGGCGATGCTACCCCGGGTGCAGGTCCAAAAATATCTTTTGCTAGTCTGCCCATTCCTGCTACTTGTCGTTGAGCTGCCTTTTCTCTTTCGGCGGCTTTCGATGCATGGTATTCTTTCTTTTGTCGATTTTCTATTTCTTTT
>JACCEA010198667.1_pt1 | contig 11369 bp, 12 predicted proteins | sample 7449851 | NCBI WGS metagenome assembly JACCEA01 (sample SAMN15323453, study PRJNA562643) | freshwater metagenome | isolation source: river surface water | place: USA:Blue River Watershed | collected 2017-08-18 | reverse complement strand
GGTGTGGTTCCAGATCTGGGCCGAGTTGTTGTAGATACCGCCGCTGGATTTCTTGATGATCTCTTCGAGGGACATGCTCTCGAATTCAGTGCCTTTTTGCAGGTTGTTCAAGTTCACGACGTAAGCGTTGTGGTGCTTGCCGTGGTGGAACTCCAAGGTTTCCTGGCTGTAGTGAGGGGCCAAAGCGTCGATCGCGTAAGGCAGTGCGGGCAAGGTGTGTTCCATGAGGGGTCCTTTTGTTGTTGCGGGTTGAAAGAAGGTTTGACGCATTTTAGGGGAGCACGATGCCCCTTGCTGTATTCAGGGTCACTGAAGAGCGTTGCGGGGATGTTGATCTGAAACACATCGCCTTGGCGGGGTGGGGCCAGGGCGACGATTTGGGGTACTCCCTCATGAGGAGCCCTGGCCTCACCCCGCCAAGGCTTACCCCAAGAACATCATCCATCAGACACGACCAAAGGCACCACACCATCAGACAAAGTGGCCTGAACGCTTTGCCCGGGTTGAAACTGGCTGGCCTGGGTGAGCGCCTGACCCTTGCTGTCACTGAGCCAAGCATAGCCGCGCTCCAGCACCTGCCGCGGGTCCACCGACGACAAACGCAAAGCGGCCCGCTCCAAGCGCTGGGCGCGTTGCGGCACCTGCTGAGCTCGGTTGAACCGCAAACGATCGCTCAAGCGCTCCAATTCGTGGCCCTGCTCCATGAATTGACGGCGCACCCCAGTCTGCAAACGACTGCCCAAGCGGTCCAGCCACTGGTTGTGCTGACCCAGCAAGGCTTGGGGACGGCTCAAGCGGTTAGCGATGGCATTCAAGCGTTGGCTCTGGCGCTCTTGCTGACGCAGCAAACCCACGCCCAATCGGGCTGCCACAGCGTCCAAGCGCTGTGCTTGGCGGTCTTGCTGTCGCAGTAAACCCCGCCCCAGGCGTTGCTCCAGAACCGACAAAGCCTCCAAACCCACGCCCCGGTCGGTCGCGGCCATCTCGGCCGCCGCCGTGGGGGTCGGGGCACGCACGTCGGCCACAAAATCGGCGATGGTGAAATCCGTCTCGTGGCCTACGCCACAAATCAGCGGCACCGGGCTTTGGGCGATCAAGCGGGCCAGGTTTTCATCGTTGAACGACCACAGGTCTTCCATCGAGCCGCCACCGCGCACCAGCAAAATCACGTCGACGGGCGGACACAGCGGGTTGTCTTCGGCCGTGAGGGCGTAGATGTTTTGTAATGCCTGCGCCAGTGTGGCCGCAGCGCCAGCGCCCTGCACCAAGGCCGGGGCCATCAGCACCGGAATGTGCGGCACACGCCGCTGCAAGGCGGTCACCACATCGTGCCAAGCGGCAGCGCCCAAAGACGTGACCACCCCAATGGCACGGGGCTGGGCAGGCAAAGCGCGTTTGTGAGCTGGATCGAACAGGCCTTCAGATTCGAGCTTGGCCTTGAGGCGCAAAAACTGCTCAAACAGCGCGCCCTGCCCTGCACGCTCCATAGATTCGACAATCAATTGCAAATCGCCCCGGGCTTCATACACGCCCAAGCGGCCACGCACCTCCACCAATTCACCATCGCGCGGGGCAAAGTCCATCAAACTGGCGGCTCGCCGAAACATGGCGCAACGGATCTGGCCCGTGTCATCCTTGATCGAAAAATAACAATGCCCACTTGCGGCGCGTGAAAACCCAGAAATCTCACCACGCACACTGACCGGATTGAACTGGGCATCCAGGCTATCGGCCACGGCGCGACAAAGCGCTGAAACGGTCCAGGCTCGGGGCGTTTTCATCTCTTGAGGACTCATGCCCACGATTGTCCTACAGCTTGTAGACGCGTTTCCCAAGGCCGTTTCAGAAAGTCGTCCACAGGCTGCGAGCCAATCATCCGACGGGGCAAAAACACATCGCTATGTCCCGGCAAAAACACAAGTCCTTGATTCAGTTAACTTTTTTAACCTTCAATGCGTATTTAAATAAAATTATATAAAACTTAAAATTTCAAAAAATAAAACCAGACCGCAACTTCTTCACAAAGTTATCCACAGCCCAGGCAACGCCTTGTTTCTGTGCCCTGCTTCTGCCAAAAGCAAGCCTGCGGTTCATGCCATCGTCCATAATGACGTGCTTTTGTCACTTTGCATCGCGAAGAAAGAACTGTTTTGTTATCCATCATTCAAGCCGCTGGATGGCCCATCTGGCCACTTATTCTGTGCTCTGTTTTGGCTTTGGCCTTGATCATCGAACGCTTGGTTCAGTTGCGCCCGCACAAAGTCATGCCCCCCAAGACCCTGCAGCAGGCGTTTGAAATCTCCCGACGCGGTGTTCCTTCCGAAGAAACGGTGCTCAAACTCGAGGACAAAGGCGTGCTGGGCCCCGTCTTGGCCAGTGGACTGCGCTGCCTGCAAAAAAATCCCGAAGCTTCGGACGAGGACATCCGGGCCCACATGGAAATGGCAGGCCGACTGGCAGGGCGGCAACTGGAGCGCTACCTGACGGCCCTGGGCACCATCGCTTCCGCAGCCCCCTTGTTGGGCTTGCTCGGCACCGTGATTGGCATGATCGAGATTTTTGCAGCCCAGACAGCAGGCACCAGCCAACCCGCTCAGCTGGCCTACGGCATCTCTGTCGCGCTGTACAACACCGCATTTGGTTTGATCGTGGCCATCCCGGCCCTCATGTTCTGGCGCTACTTCAGATCCTTGGTGGACAATATGCTGCTGACGATGGAGGTGGCCAGCGAACAATTTGCCCGCCATCTGAGCCATTTGCGCACCTGAACGGGTCCGATGTGAATTTTAGAAACCGCACCCCCTCGGCCGAGCCCGAAATCAACCTCATCCCCTTCATCGATGTGTTGTTGGTGGTGCTCATCTTTTTGATGCTCACAACAACCTGGTCTCGCCTGACCGAGATCAACATGACCTTGCCTTTGGCCGACACCCAAAAGCAAAAAGACCGCCCCCAGCAAATTGTCTTGTCGGTCAACGCCCAAGGCCAATATGCCGTGAACAAATCGCGCATTGAAGGCACCTCGGTCGCCGCTTTGGCTGCCGCTTTGGGCCCCTTGGCCTCCAAGGAAGTGACCTTGGTGATCAGCGCCGATGCGCAGGCCACCCACCAATCTGTGGTCAACGCCATGGAAGCCGCTCGCCGAACTGGGTTGTCGCAAATCACCTTTGCCACCCAATCACCCGAGCCCTCGGGCTCCTGAGGACCCATGAAACTGTCCGCCTGGCTGCACCAGCATTTGCCGCAGGTCTGGACTTCGCGGGGGTTGTTCGCATGCCTGCTGCTTCCCCTTGCTGGCTTGCATGCGGCCCTGCTCGGAGTTCGCAAGCTGGTCTGGCAACTGGGCTGGCGGCAAGCCCAACGCCTACCGGTGCCGGTGATCGTTGTGGGCAATGTGGTGGCCGGTGGCGCAGGCAAAACCCCCTTGACCATGGCCTTGGTGCAGCACTTACAGCATCGGGGCTGGCACGTGGGCGTGGTCTCACGCGGTCATGGCCGCCAGACCCACGACACGCGCGCCGTGATGCCCGACAGCATGCCCGCCGATGTGGGCGACGAGCCCTTGCTGATTCGTCAGAAAACAGGCGCTCACGTCTGGGTGGGCGCCGCCCGCGCCCAGGCCGGTCGTGCCTTGTTGCAAGCCCACCCCGGCGTCAATATTTTGGTGTGCGACGACGGGCTGCAACACTGGGGCCTGGCGCGAGACTTGGAGATCTGCGTCATGGACGAACGCGGCGTGGGTAATGGCTGGCTGCTCCCGGCTGGACCTTTGCGTGAGCCTTGGCCGCGGGCTGTGGACCTGTTGGTGCACACCGGAGACAACGGCTTGCCTGGCGGCTTTCAGGCCCAACGCCAATTGGCCCCAGTGGCACACGATGCACAAGGCCGCAGCCAGGCTTTGTCCAGCTTGATGGGGCAGCCTGTCGATGCGGTGGCCGGCCTGGCACGGCCTGAAGCGTTTTTTGCCATGCTGCGTGCTGCCGGTCTGCAACTGCACCAAACCACCGCCTTGCCCGACCATTTTGACTACGCGCATGGCGCACCAGCAGCCACAGACCGCCCCTTGTTGTGTACCGAAAAAGACGCCGCCAAACTCTGGCAGCACCAGCCCCAGGCGATGGCCGTGCCCTTGGTGCTGACGCCCGAAGCCGCGTTTTGGCAAGCCCTGGACCAGCGGCTGGCCGAAAAACCCTTTGGCTGACAGCCCCATACGCACCACTTTCAGGCACTGACAGTGCCTGATCGCCGGGCCCTGCGCCGTTATCATTGCGCCATGGACACCAAACTGCTTGAACTGCTGGTCTGCCCGGTCACCAAAGGACCACTGGATTTTGACCGCGAGGCCCAGGAGCTGCTCTCACGCAGCGCCCGGCTGGCCTACCCTGTGCGCAAGGGCATCCCCATCTTGCTCGAAAACGAAGCGCGCACCTTGAGCGACGAAGAAATCGACAAACTTGCCGCCTTGCGCCCTCCGCTCTGAAAGCCCACGCATGCGCCAGGCCCCCACCCCCAACGACTTCAGCGTTTTGATCCCCGCGCGCATGGCGTCCAGCCGCCTGCCGAATAAACCCTTGGCCGACATCGCTGGGCTCCCCATGGTGGTGCGGGTGGCTCAGCGCGCCATGTTGAGTCAAGCCCGCCAAGTGGTGGTGGCCGCCGATGACGACCGCATCGTAGCCGCCTGTGCAGCCCATGGTGTGCAAGCCCTTTTGACACGGCCGGACCATGTCAGCGGCAGCGACCGTTTGGCCGAAGCTTGCCAGCTGCTGGGCCTGAGCGATGAGGCCGTGGTGGTCAATGTGCAAGGAGACGAGCCTTTGATGGAGCCCAGCCTGATCGACCAGGTGGCACAGTTGCTCAGCGAGCGGCCTGAGGCCAGCATGAGCACAGCCGCCCACCCCATCAGCCAGCTGGCCGACTTCTGCAACCCGAACGTGGTCAAAGTGGTCACAGACGCCCGCCAGATGGCGCTGTACTTCAGCCGTGCGCCCATCCCTTGGTGGCGCGATGGGCAAAGTGCGGCGGATCCGGGCGGCGCGCCTTTCACCGAACTGCCCAGCCCGCCCCCTCTGAGGCATGTGGGCATTTACGCCTACCGTGCGGGTTTTCTGGCGCAATTTCCCCAACTGCCACCGGCCCCCATCGAGCAGCTGGAGTCCCTGGAGCAGCTGCGCGCCCTTTGGCACGGGCACCGCATTGCAGTGCACACCACCGAGCATGCCCCAGGTCCTGGGGTCGACACCCCCGAAGACCTGCAACGCGTTCGCGCCCTGCTCGGCGCGTAAGCCTGGCAAGAGACTCGCGTGATATTCTCGCTGCAGTCGTCTGCCACACCGTGGCCCCTCTCGTGGCCCAGCAGACCCACTCCATGACAAGCGATAAGGAACTTCCATGAGACTGATTTTGTTGGGCGCCCCCGGTGCGGGCAAAGGCACCCAAGCCACGTTCATTTGCCAGAAATACAACATCCCCCAAATTTCAACTGGCGACATGCTGCGCGCTGCCGTCAAAGCCGGCACCCCGCTGGGTCTGCAAGCCAAAGCCGTCATGGAGTCGGGCGGACTGGTCAGCGACGACCTGATCATCAACTTGGTCAAAGAACGCATCGCCCAGGCCGACTGCGCCAACGGTTTCCTGTTTGACGGCTTCCCCCGCACCATTCCCCAAGCGGACGCCATGAAGGCTGCAGGCGTCAAGCTCGACTATGTGCTCGAAATCGACGTTCCCTTTGACGCCATCATCGAACGCATGAGTGGCCGCCGCTCGCACCCGGCATCGGGCCGCACTTACCACGTCAAGTTCAATCCGCCCAAAGTGGCCGGCGTGGATGACGTGACCGGCGAGCCCCTGGTGCAGCGTGCCGATGACCAAGAAGAAACCGTGCAAAAGCGCCTTCAGGTCTACAGCGACCAGACCCGCCCCTTGGTGGACTACTATTCCAACTGGGCCAAGGCCGACGCCGCCTCTGCACCCAAGTACCGCGCCATCAGCGGCACGGGCAGCGTAGAAGACATCACCTCTCGCGCCTTCACCGCATTGGCCCAATAAGCCACCCCTTGCAGCAACAGGCTGCTTGACCACACAAGCCCCTTTTCAGGGGCTTTGTTGTTGGTGAGCGACACATCGTGGCCCCCTGGCTTCCTTGTGGCTGGGTCAGTTGAGCATGAATTTCTGGCTTTTTTTCAAGGCAAGCTTGCACAACCGAGAAAACTGTTTAAAAATACAGTCACTGGATGAAACAACAGCCCCAGTCCCCACCAGGAGACCGCCTTGACCGACAACCCCAAACTCACCGCCCGCCAACAAGAAATTTTGGAACTGATCCAGAACACCATTGCCAACACCGGCGCGCCACCGACCCGAGCCGAAATTGCCAGCGTGCTGGGTTTCAAATCGGCCAACGCCGCCGAAGAACACCTCAAGGCCCTGGCCCGCAAAGGCGCCATCGAGCTGGTCAGCGGCACCTCACGCGGCATTCGCCTCAAGGGCAGCTCACGCAGCAACACACGCGCGCCCTCTGATTTGTTCAGCTTGAGTCTGCCTGGGCTGGGTCAGCTGTGTCTGCCTTTGGTGGGGCGTGTGGCTGCCGGCTCCCCCATCCTGGCGCAAGAACACGTCGACAGGACCTACCAAGTCGAAAGCAGCCTTTTTGCCCAGCAACCCGATTACCTGCTGAAGGTTCGTGGCATGTCCATGCGGGATGCGGGCATCATGGATGGCGACTTGCTGGCCGTCAAATCCACCAAAGACGTGCGCAACGGCCAGATCGTGGTGGCCCGATTGGGTGATGAAGTCACGGTCAAGCGCCTGCACAAAACAGCCTCTGGCATCGAACTTCTGCCCGAAAACCCCGATTACCCGACCATCGTGGTGCATCCCGGTGAGCCCTTTGACATCGAAGGTCTGGCCGTGGGCCTGATCCGCAACACCTTCGTCATGTGACATTTTCAGTCGTGGCCTCAGGTGGCGGGCGCTGATCATCAGCCCTGAAGCCAACGACTTCTTCCATCAATCCTGCCTGTGTCCAACCTCCATGCTTTTGAAAGGTTTCACATGGGAATCGCTCTGCTTGCCCTTTCAGGTCTGTTCAAGAACCTGCCCTCCTTCACCACCCGCACCCCCTCGCAGGCTTTGCCCAAAAGGCAAGCTGTGCGCCCACACCCCGAGTGGGCTGTTCGGTCAGCGCCTTGCGCCTTGCCATCTCACAGCAAGGCTCAGCCGACAAAACGCCAACCCAGCCTGCGCGTTGTGCATGTCCATGAAAGTGGCCAGAACACGGCGGGAGCCGGTCGCATGGTGATCTCCGGGCGCATGGCCGATGTCTGCGCTGAACTGGATCGCCTGGTCGCCATGGAAGCACGCTACCGGCCACACTGAAACCCCGGGGGCGAACAGCCACCCGCCACAGCGCGCCCCCAAAAACCGCCAAGATGTGCACTTGCCAGTGCCCAGTCAGGCAGCTGACAAGGCACAATGGCGGACATGAACATTGTGATCCTTGACGACTACCAGGATGTCGTCCGCAAACTCGACTGCGCTGCCAAACTCGAGCACTACCCGGCCAAGGTCTACACCAACACCGTCAAAGGCATTGGACAGTTGTCGGTGCGCCTCAAAGACGCCGATGTGATCGTCTTGATCCGCGAGCGCACCGGCCTTAACCGCGCCCTGATCGAGAAGCTGCCCCGGCTCAAAATGATCGCCCAGACCGGCCGTGTGGGCAGCCACATCGACCTGGCCGCCTGCACCGAACGCGGGGTGGCCGTGGCCGAAGGCGTGGGCTCACCCATTGCACCCGCAGAACTCACCTGGGCCCTGGTCATGGCGGCCACCCGACGGCTACCACAATACATCAGCAACCTCAAGCACGGTGCATGGCAGCAATCGGGCCTCAAATCCAGCTCAATGCCCGCCAACTTTGGCCTGGGCACTGTGCTCAAAGGCAAGACCCTGGGCATCTGGGGCTACGGCAAAATCGGCCAACTGGTGGCCGGTTATGGCCAAGCTTTTGGCATGCATGTTCAGATCTGGGGCAGCGACGAATCGCGCGTGCGGGCGGTCAAAGACGGCCATTTCGCCGCCACCAGCCGTGAGGCTTTCTTTCAAAGCTCGGACGTGTTGTCCTTGCACCTTCGGCTGAACGAAGCCACAACGGGCATCGTCACCAGCGATGACCTGGGGCTCATGAAACCCACGGCCTTGCTGGTCAACACATCGCGCGCCGAACTGATCGAAACCAATGCCCTGATCGGCGCTCTCAACCGGGGTCGCCCGGGCATGGCGGCCGTTGACGTTTTCGAGTCCGAACCGATCTTGCAAGGCTCTGCCTTGCTGCGGCTGGAAAACTGCATTTGCACCCCCCACATTGGCTATGTCGAAAAAGACAGCTACGAGCTGTATTTCGGCGCGGCATTTGACAACGTCATCAACTTCATCAAGGGCACGCCCACGAACATCGTCAACCCAGGGGCTCTGCAGGTGCGGCGTTGATGCCCGGCCATCCCCTTGCACCCACCTGACTGAAGCCATAATCAACTCTTGGGGGTCCGACCCGCAAAGGCCACGGCCAACTCGACCGGACTGTCCTGCCACCAGGCCCTGTGCCTCGTTTTTTCTCATTCAACATGACCCTTGCATTTCAACAAGTCGCCATCATTGGCGCCGGCGCCATGGGGCGCGGCATTGCCCAAATTGCTGCACAATCGGGCAGCCAGGTCTGGCTGTACGACACCCAAGCCGAAGCGATTGCCAAAGCGCGTGAAGCTGTGTTCCAGCAATGGGACAAGCTGCAGGAAAAAGGCCGCCTGACTGCCGAAGCCGTGGCGGGCCATAAAAGCCGCCTTCTGGGTGCCACCCAACTGCAAGACTTGGCCGGGTGCGATTTGGTGGTCGAAGCCATCGTCGAAAAGCTCGATGTCAAAAAGAGCCTGTTCGCCGAACTGGAAAAAGTGCTGTCCCCCACCGCCGTGTTGGTGACCAACACCTCGTCGCTGTCCGTGACCGCCATTGCCGCCGCCTTGCAGCGCCCCGCCCAGTTTGCGGGCTACCACTTCTTCAACCCCGTGCCCCTCATGAAGGTGGTCGAGGTGATCGCAGGTCTCAAAACCGACCCCGCCGTTTGCGAGCGCCTGACCGAATTTGCCCGCCAGATGGGCCACACGCCTGTTCAAGCGCAAGACACCCCCGGCTTCATCGTCAACCACGCCGGTCGCGGCTATGGCACCGAGGCCCTGCGCATCGTGAGCGAGGGCGTGGCCGATTTCGCGACGATTGACCGCATCCTGCGCGACCAAGTCGGCTTCAAACTCGGCCCCTTCGAGCTGTTTGACCTGACAGCACTGGACGTATCGCACCACGTCATTGAAGCGATTTACCACCAGTACTACGAAGAGCCACGCTACCGCCCCAACGTCATCACCGCCCAACGGCTGGCTGGTGGCGTGGTCGGCAAAAAAGTCGGCGAAGGCTTTTACAAGTACGTGGATGGTGCCGCGCAAGTGCCCGCCGAGCCGCCCGTGCCCGTGGTTGAAAACATCCCGCCCGTCTGGGTCTCGCCCCGCGCCACCCGCCGCATGGAGCTGCTGCAGCTGCTCAAGGACCTGGGCGCCAAAATCGAAACCGGTGCCTCGCCCTCGCCCGAGGCGCTGACCATCGTGGCCCCGCTGGGTTTTGACATCACCACCGTGGCCGTGGTCGAGCGACTCGATCCAGCCCGCACCGTGGGCATCGACATGCTGTTTGTGGATGCGTCCACCAAACGCCGTGTGCTGGCCACCAACCCGGCCACCCGTGCCGATATGCGCGACGCAGCGCACGCCCTGTTTGCCCGCGATGGCAAGGCCGTGTCGGTGATCCGCGACAGCGGTGGTTTTGTCACGCAGCGCGTGGTTGCAACCATCGTCAACATCGCCTCCGACATTTGCCAACAGCGCATCTGCAGCCCGCAAGACCTGGAAACTGCCGTCACCCTGGGCCTGGCCTACCCCATGGGCCCGCTGGCCATGGGCAATCGCTTGGGGCCTGACAGCATTTTGGAAGTGCTGTTTAACCTGCAAACGGTCTATGGCGATCCCCGCTATCGCCCCAGCCCCTGGTTGCGTCGCCGCGGCGCCATTGGCCTGTCCTTGATGCACACGGAAGAATAATGACTTTGTGGGACCGATCTTTGGCTCTGTCCCGATATGAATGACTTTGCGGGACAGATCTTGAGCTCTGTCCCCAACTGATTAAGAAACAAGATGACCGCCCAACTGCTCAGCACCAGCGAAGGCCAGACCCTGGTCCTGACCCTCAGCAACCCGGAGTTTCGCAACGCCCTCGGGCCCGAGATGTACGCCGCCGGGGTCGAAGCCCTGAGCGTGGCCGAGTCCAGCGCCGACGTGCGCAGCGTGGTGATCACCGGGGCGAACGGCATCTTCAGTGCAGGCGGCAATTTGCAGCGTCTGCAAAACAACCGCCAGTTGCCGCCCGAGCACCAAGCGCAAAGCATCGAAGGCCTGCACAACTGGATCGAAGCGATTCGCACTTTTCCCAAGCCGGTGATAGCCGCCGTCGAAGGACCTGCAGCTGGTGCCGGTTTTTCACTGGCTTTGGCTTGCGACATGATCGTGGCCGCACGCAACAGCGTGTTTGTGATGGCCTACAGCTCGATTGCTTTGTCGCCCGATGGCGGCGGCAGCTGGAGCCTGTCGCGTGCCGTGCCGCGCCAGCTGGCCACTGAGCTGCTGATGTGTGGTGAGCGCATTGGTGCCGAGCGGCTGCAGCAATTGGGTGTGGTCAATCGCCTCGCGGATGCTGGCCAAGCCTTGCAGCAAGCCCTGGAACTGAGCGAACAGATCAATGCCCGCGCACCCAACGCGCTGGCCAGCATCAAAGAGCTGCTCAGCGACGCCGATGGCAGCAGCCTGAATGCACAGCTGGCACGCGAGCGCAATGCGTTTGTCAAAAACCTGCACCACCCCAATGCCGGTATGGGCATCGGTGCGTTTTTGAACAAGCAAAAACCCGAATACGAATAAAACGACTGGTCCCCCAGGCGACAAAAAACCAATCATCAGTCACTCAAAGGACAGAGCATGGACGAACCGATTCTGACAATGGAGGAACGAGAGGCGATCAACAGTGGTCGCTGGTTCTCAAGCCTTTCACCTTCACTCCGACACGACATACTTCGATGCGCTTACGTCAAACGTCACAAGGACGGCGATATGCTCGCTGCGCGGGGAGATCCGCCCGAGCAGTGGATCGCCTGCGCCAAGGGCGCGGTGCGTGTGAGCTCAACCTCGGTGTCGGGCAAGCAGATCACTTTGACCTATGTGGAGCCGGGTATCTGGTTTGGCGATGTGTCGATCTTCGACGGGGATCGCCGC
>JACCEA011079872.1_pt1 | contig 11372 bp, 8 predicted proteins | sample 7449851 | NCBI WGS metagenome assembly JACCEA01 (sample SAMN15323453, study PRJNA562643) | freshwater metagenome | isolation source: river surface water | place: USA:Blue River Watershed | collected 2017-08-18 | reverse complement strand
TTGGCCAATGAATTGCCTTGTGCACAAAATGCCAATATGCTTTTTGACGAGAAAACATTAGAACCTTTGTACAAACTTGTTTTGGGTCAAGCAGGTAGTTCTTTTACTTTTGAAGTAGCACAGAAAAACGGTATTCCGTTTGGCTTAATCAATCGTGCTAAAAAGAAAATCGAAACCGGAAAAGTACGTTTCGACAAGACCATTGCCACCTTGCAAAAAGAACGTTCTAAACTCGAAAAAACCTCTCAAGTATTAAAAGAAGAAGAATCGAAAGCCAGAGAGGAAAGCAAAAAAATGGAAAACATCAATGTAAAAATCAAGCAAAAACTAGAAAGCTATCAGGAATTGTATGACAGCAACCAAAAAACGATTTACATTGGACAAAAAATAGAAGATATTTCAGAGAAATACTTCAATAACAAAAACAAAAAAGAACTGATTGGTGAGTTTTTGAAAATTATTGAAATAGAAAATTCTAAGCGTAAAAAGATTTCGGCCAAAGAAGCCAAAGTCATCACCGAAAAGAAAAAAGAGATTATCAAAGAGGTTGAAGTTAAGGTCGAGGAAATTCGAACAATCAAAAAAGAAAAGAAACTGAAACCCGTTGTTGAAAAACCAAAACCTATTCTAAAATTAGGCGATAGAGTGCGCATGGCTGATGGAAAAGCAGTGGGAACGATTGATAGTATTGAGAAAAATAAAGCTACTGTTAATTACGGTATTTTCACTTCGAAGGTAAGTTTAGACGAATTAGAATTAGTGGAAGCGGTTAAGAAATAATACCGCAAATTCACAAATTTAAGTTATACAGAATCAATTTATAAGTATTATTCTCCTGCAAGGTCTTTTTTTGACCTTGTAGGTATTTCAAAACGACAAGTATACCTGCAAGGTTTTGAAAACCTTGCAGAAGGTAATAAAACATTTGAAATTCAACTAATAAATAATTGCATTCAACTTCAGCTAATAAAGAAAATGAAATTTGCGAATTTGCGGTAATTACGGCTCACGTAAAAAATATGGGGAGAAGTCTTAAATTTGAAAAAAAAAAAACAAATGGATTTTTCAATATTTTCTTCCTTTTTACCTGAAGGATTACTATCTCATTTTGACATCGTTGAATTCAAAGAATTGGGTGATTTGCAAACAAAAAAAGATTGTTTTTATATCTATTTAGACGAGAAAAACATTCTTCCAAAAGAATATAGCGAGATTGAGTATGAATCAAAAGGGTTTTATGAACGAACCATAATACAAGACTTTCCCATAAGAGGCAAAGCTGTTTATTTAGGTATAAGAAGGCGAAGATGGCGTAATAAAAACAAGAAAACCTTTGAAGTAAAAAGTGATTATTCCTTTATAGCTGAGGGTTCAAAATTAACAGTTGAACTTTCAGATTTTTTAAAAGATACAGGTAGAGACCCGAGAAGATACGATAAGTAATATCGCAAGCTATTACGGGGTTAAAGCCAATTTATTACAGCGCCATTACAAGAAAAAGATTAGTGGTTTTAAAGACTGGGAACAGTTAAATCACGCCGAAGATTATTTGATTTACCCTGAAAATATTGGAGAGAATTTAAGTATAGACGAAGTAAGTTTATCAAAAGGAGAACTCTATACCTTTGTTACCAACAAACAAGGAAGAGGGAAGAAAAAGACACTAGTGGCATCTATAAAAGGTACAAAAAGCCAAGATATAATTGATGTTTTAAGCCTTATTTCATTAGAAAAAAGAAAATTGGTAAAGGAAATAACGCTTGATATGGCTAACAATATGCAATTAGTATCAAGAAAGTGTTTTCCTGAGAGTTCATTGGTTACAGACCGTTTTCACGTTGTAAAATTGGTAATGGAAGCCTTGCAACATTTAAGAATTAAATATCGATGGGAAGAAATAGAAAAAGAAAATCAAGCCATTAAAATAGCCAAAGAACAGAATCTAAAATACATTCCACTTACATTTGACAATGACGATTCTCCTAAACAATTATTAGCAAGAAGTCGATATATTATGGCTAAAAAACCAAATCAATGGACAGAAAATCAAAAGATAAGAGCAGAGTTATTGTTTAGAAATTATCCACTTTTGCACCAAGCATATAAGCATACACTCGAATTTAGAAATATTTATGAAGAAACAAGCAAAGAGATAGCAAGAGAAAAAATGACTAATTGGGTGCAAAAAACCAAGCAACTCAATATGACTCTTTTTAATACCGCTGCAAATAGTTTGAATTATCATTTAGAAACCATTTTGAACTTCTTCAAAAACAGACATACCAACGCAAATGCTGAGTCATTTAATTCTAAAATAAAACTCTTTAGAGCAAATCAAAGAGGTGTAGTAGATGTAAAATTCTTTCTCTTTAGAATGGAAAAACTTTTTGCTTAATCCCCATAAAATTTATGTGACCCGTAATTACATCTATTCGCAAACTTAAATTAAAACCTATAAACTAATGCAACATTCGCTATCACTTCCTGAGCATAAGAAAATCATCCTTTTTGATGGCGTTTGCAATTTGTGTAATTCTGCCGTACAAACCATTATACAACACGATAAAAAAGACGTGTTTCGATTTGTGGCTTTGCAAAGTGAAATGGGTATAGCCATACAAAAACATATTGGGGTTGACACGCGCAAAATAGACAGTCTTGTTTTTTATGCGCCTGGGGTTTCGTATTCGTATAAATCGGAGGCGGTTTTGGACATTGCAAAGGAGCTTGGCGGAATTTTTAGCTTGGCTATTGCTTTTAAAATCCTTCCCACTCCCCTTTTGAATTCCATTTACGATTATGTAGCCAAAAACAGGTACAAATGGTACGGTCAACAAGAACATTGCTTAATGCCTACTCCAGAATTGAAAGCAAAATTTCTATAATTCCAATAAACATTCTCTCGAAGACGGTTGCGTGAGTGATGGCAGTGGAGCTCTTTTTTTATTTTTCTTTTTCCGGAAAAATAAAAAAAAGCGGGAACGTACAGCACGACCTCCTCTAGCCTTTTTCAGGCTTGAGGAGGGCACGCCCAAATAAAAAAACGTTTGTAAAAACTAGGTCTTACAAACGTTTTTATTTTGAATACGTTATGTTATTTCATTTTGAATACGGAAATAGCCAAAGGAGGCAACGTTAGGGCGATAGAATAATCTCTGCCATCATAAGGTGTAGCTTCGACTTTTAACTTTCCGTTTTGTTGCACGCCACTACCGCCAAATAACTTGGCATCGCTGTTGAATAGTTCAACTAATTCTCCTTTTCTAGGAATCCCTATGCGATAATTTTCTCGAACTACTGGTGTGAAATTGCAAATCACAATCAAATCATTCTTTGAGTCATTTCCTTTTCGGATGTAGGTCATAACTGCATTCTCGTGGTCGGAATAGTTAATCCATTCGAATCCTTCTGGACTAAATTGCTTTTCGTACAAAGCTGGTTGTGATTTGTAGAGTGCATTCAGTTCGGTAATTACTGTTTGAATCCCTTTATGAAAAGGATATTGTAGCAAATGCCAATCCAAACTTTGCTCGAAATTCCACTCCCCACTTTGTCCGAATTCTGCGCCCATAAATAGCAACTTGGTTCCAGGATGCGTGAACATATACCCGTATAACAACCTTAGATTTGCATACTTTTGCCATTCATCGCCTGGCATTCTTCCTGCTATAGAATGTTTTCCATAGACAACTTCATCATGAGAAAGTGGCAACATAAAATTCTCTGAGAAAGCATACGTCATAGAAAAAGTCAACTCATTTTGATGGTATTTTCTATAAACCGTCTCTTTTTGAAAATAATGCAAGGTATCGTGCATCCAACCCATCATCCATTTCATTCCAAAGCCTAATCCACCAGCAAAAGTTGGTCGAGAAACCATAGGAAATGAAGTACTTTCCTCGGCTATGGTTTGCACACCTTCGTAATTGGCATAAACGGCTTCATTAAAATCTTTAAGGAAACTTATCGTGTCTAGGTTTTCGCGTCCACCAAAAATATTCGGTTCCCATTCCCCATCGTTTCTAGAATAATCTAAATACAACATAGAAGCCACAGCATCAACCCGCAATCCATCCACATGATAGTGGTGCAACCAAAACAAAGCATTACTTATCAAGAAAGAACGTACCTCGTTACGACCATAATTGAATACCAAACTTTTCCAATCAGGATGGTAACCTTTTCTGCGGTCTGGATGTTCAAACAAGTTAGAGCCATCAAAAAAACCTAGCCCGTGTGCATCATCAGGAAAATGTGACGGTACCCAATCCAAAATCACCCCAATTCCTGCGTCGTGTAAACGATCTACGAGATACATAAACTCTTGAGGGTTGCCAAAACGAGAAGTTGGCGCAAAATACCCAACCAACTGATACCCCCAAGAAGGATCGTAGGGATATTCCATTACGGGCATGAACTCAACGTGTGTAAATCCTGTTTCTTTGACATACCCAACAAGGTCCTCGGCCATTTCAGTATAACTTAAGAAACTATTGTCATCAGCGTGGCGTTTCCAAGATCCCAAATGCACTTCATAAACAGAATAGGGTTTATCTAGCGCGTTGTGCTCTTTTCGAGACTTCATCCATTTGTCATCATCCCATTGATAATCCAAATCCCAAATTACAGAGGCGGTGTGTGGCGGTTTTTCGCAATAAAAAGCAAAAGGATCCGCTTTCTCAGTAACTATTCCGTTGTTGGATGACTGAATTTTATATTTATAAGTTGTGCCTTTAGTAATATTAGGAATAAAACCTTCCCATATACCCGAAGCATCCCAACGCACATACAACTCATGATTGCCTGCTATCCAATAATTAAAATCTCCAACCACAGAAACTGACTGCGCAGAGGGTGCCCAAACGGCAAAATATACTCCTTTCACGCCATCCAATTCAATTGGATGTGCGCCTAATTTTTCATAGAGACGAAAATGCTTCCCAGCTTTAAATAAATCGATATCAAATTCAGTGAAAAGAGAATGTACTTGTACTTTATTCATTTTTTATTTTTTAAACTGATTGCTCAGTACTGTAATTTATTTTGTTTTAAAATTCATTATACTTGCAATTCCTGTAAGTGGAATTACGGACCAACGAGGTCTTGAATTCAACTCATACCCTAATTCATAGACTGCTTTTTCTAGCAAACAATATTTGAGTAAAAAGTCAATTTCATTTTTGTAACCAATATTAAGATTACCTGCCTGAGCTACTTCAGTGTAGGTTTGCAAAAAGATTCCAACAAAGTATTTGTACAACAACTCTCCCGCCATAAACAATTCAGATTGCTCATAATTGTACTTGTCTTTATTATTGAAAATGTTTGCATAGATGGCATAATGAAAGGAACGAAATATTCCAGCAACATCTTTCAATGGGGGCTGTTTTACTTTTCGATCGCTAATGGTACTTTCTGGTTCTCCTTCGAAATCTAGAATGAAAAAATCTTCTCCATTTACTAATACTTGACCAAGATGATAATCACCGTGTATTCGAATACGCTCAGATTTCATTTTGGTCCAATCAAAATCTAAGAAAATTTTACGAATGTTCTTTTTTTGATCTAAAAACTGATTGGCCAATTCCAGAGCCAAGCCATCCAGTTTGTGTAAGTTGTTTTCAAGAATATTTAATCGGTTTTGAAATTGATAGGTCAATCGGTTCTTTAACCAAACCGAATAATCACTATTATAAGTTATTGGTGTAAATGCGGTTTCATGAATATCGCTCCCTAAGGCAATGTGCATTTCGGCAGTACGTGTCGCCATTGTTCTAATGCGTAAAAAAATCTTCAACCCTGCCCAATCGATAATTTCATGTGGAATATCATTCAATCGTAATCTAGAAAATAATTCGACCTCGGGTAATTTGTCAATTTTAATTTTGCGATAGCTCAAATTTTCGAAAATGCGGTCTACCTCTTCTAACATAAATTTCCATGCATCTCCTTGATTTGGCACCAACTCTTGCATTAACCCCAAAGTGATATTTCCTTCGGTCAAAATAACGCTGATACTTCCTTTGTAGGCTGGTGAATTTTCAAAATGCATACGCTCGGTTAAAAAACGGCTTATCTCATAATCTGGATTCATATTGATATAAATCCTTCTGAAGATTTTTAAGACCAAAGTGTCATTGTAAATTATAGAGGTATTGCTTTGCTCCACCCCCATAAATTTAGAGCTCTGATAGGTCTTTTGCGTTAATTTGGTACCACAATGAAAGTTCAATTTAGCATCTAACTTACTATTAGAATGCACTATATTGTCAAACAATAATTTACGAAAATCTTCCTGATGAAGCGCATCGACCAAATAGCCTTGAACGCCATTCATTATTACTGGAGCGATTACCGTATTGGTTTCTAAATCGACTTCAGACATGAATGAAATAGGCATAAAATAATGTTGGTAGAAAGCTTCTTTAAAATTAACTTCAAACAAAACCCCATAATAAGTATGCTTTTTTGAAGAAATTTGAAAGGATTCTACAATCTCAATATACTTTAGTGTACTGGCTTTTCCACCATACCATCGTTTATTGATAATGTAATTTTCGAGTATATCCGAAGAAAATACTTTGACAAAATCTTCTTCAGCAAAAGCGTTTTTCCAATCAATATTGAAAACAAACGGATTTTGGAATTCGTCTTCGTTAATTTTATCAACCATTACTTGATTATTTTAAATAAATGAAAAGGTACATTAGGTCCTAATTCTATAAAATTCCATTCGTTTTCCCAGTAGTAAGTGGCATCTGTAATTAAATCGTGTACGCGGATGGGCTGATTTCCTAACTGCGGATAAGGCAATCGCACCATAGCTTGAACCACATGTTGATTGTTTAAACTAACCACCATTAAGGTTTCATTTTGTTTGTTATCATCATATTTATAGTAAGCAATAACTTGATCGTTATTGGTCTCACAAAAAACAATGTTATTGGTTTGTTGCAACGAATTTTGTTCTTTTCTAATTGCATTAATTTGGGTTATTCTGCGGGTCAAATTGTTTTGAATACTCCAATCCCACTTTACAAACTCGTATTTTTCAGAATCTAAATACTCCTCTTTTCCTGGAGCCATTGGAACACTAATCATGTATTCAAAAACAGGTCCGTAAATCCCAACATTAGAACTTAAAGTAGCCGCCAAAAAATACTTTTGCAAATGAATCGATTCATTACCTCCTTGCAAGGCAAAAGGGTTAATGTCTGGCGTATTAGGCCAAAAGTTAGGTCTATAAAACTCTTTTTGAGAAGATTGCGTTAGCTCCGTAACATACTCTATTAACTCGGCTTTGGTATTTCTCCAAGTAAAATACGTATACGATTGGCTAAATCCTTGTTTGGCCAACTCATTCATTATTTTGGGACGCGTAAAAGCTTCGGCTAAAAACAATACATCAGGATGTTTTTTCTTGATTTCACCAATCAACCATCCCCAAAAATAAAACGGTTTGGTATGTGGATTGTCTACGCGATAGACTTTGATATTGCATTCTTCAATCCAAAACAAGGCCACATCTAACAACTCTTTCCAAAGGTTTTTCCAATCTTTACTTTCAAAATATATTGGTTGAATGTCTTGGTATTTTTTGGGAGGGTTTTCAGCATATTGTACTGTACCATCAGGTCTCCACTTGAACCATTGAGGAAAATCTTTAACATAAGGATGATCGGGAGCCGCTTGCAAGGCATAATCCATGGCAACCTCAATACCTAAATCTTGTGCTTTTTTAACTAAAGATTTAAAATCTTCTATAGAACCTAATTCAGGATGAGTTGATTTGTGTCCACCATATTGAGAGCCAATTCCCCATGGAGAACCAACATCACCTTCTTGTGCATTAGTAGTGTTGTTTTTACCTTTTCGATTGATTTCTCCAATAGGATGAATGGGTGGAAAATACAACGTATCAAAACCCATAGCAGCTACTCTTGGCAACAATCTTTCACAATCTTTAAAAGTGCCGTGCTTTCCTTGTTCTTCTGATGAAGATCTTGGAAAAAATTCGTACCAAGTACTAAACAACGCTTTTTTTCTATCTACATAGACCTTTAATTCCAAAGATTTATTTTCGATGTAACGAACAGGATATTTTTTAAAAATACTCTTTAATTCATAGGAAGTAGCCTCTTTGACGGCTTCATCGTAATCCGCTTCGTTTTTGAAAAGTTGAATTAACTTTTTCAGATAGTCTTTCTCAGAAGCATCGACTTTTTTCACAATTGCTTCTATATATTCAGCTCCTTCAAGTAATTCTGATTTTACATATTGATGGTCTTGAATTTTACGCTCAGTGCCATGTTGCCAATTTAACGCATAATCAACCCAACCTTCTACAAAATAGCTATAAAAACCTTGCTTTTCAACTTTAAAACTTCCATTCCATTCATCATTATGAGTAGGCCACATTCGTACTTCCTGCCATTTTTTTTCAGATTCGTGTTTGTATTTAATACAACATTCAATTACATCATGCCCATCCGAAAAAACATCTGCTGTAAGATGTATAGTCTGCCCCACTATTCTTTTGATAAAATGAGCACCACCATCTAATTGTGGCATCACATTTTCAATAACAATTCGAGTTTGCTTCATAATATTAAAAAAAATTAAATCACTTTCTATACGATAGAAATTGATACTACAATCATTATGTTGATAATTACTTTAATGCAATAATCTATTCTATTCTAAAATTATCGGGTAAAGTTTTACCTTTTTTAATTACCACAATTCCATCTTTAATACAATACAATTCCTCGGAACAATTGGTAAGATGCTTACCTCCATTGATATAAACATCATTACCTATTCGGCAATTCTTATCCACTAAAGCATGATTAATGTAACAACGTTCACCAATACCTATTAATTGATTCTCATTTTCGATATCCTCCTTCATATCAGTTAAACTTTGATAGAAATCATTACCCATAATATAAGAATTCTCAATTACGGTACCTTCTCCTATTCTAGATCGATTACCTATCACAGATTTTTTTATTGCCTTGGCATTAATAATGCAACCTTCTGAAATCAATGAATTATCTAAATGAGTGCTTTTAAATTTCGATGGTGGTAATAATCGAGGTCTAGTGTAAATTTTATTATCGTTATCAAATAAATTGAAATCAGGAATATCATTCGTTAATCCAATATTAGCATCAAAAAAAGATTCAATATTCCCAATATCAGTCCAATACCCTTCATATTGATAACTAAGAATTTTTTGCTTGCCAACAGCTTGAGGAATTATCTCTTTACCAAAATCTTTAGTTTCGGGATTTTTCATCAACTCAATCAATAGTTTTTTATTAAATATATAAATCCCCATTGAAGCTAAATAGTGTTTACCTTGTTGTTTCATTTCCTCACTTACATCAGACTCCCATTGAGGCAAAAGTTCGGTGGCAGGTTTCTCGATAAACGCTTCAATAAAATTAGCGTCATTTGTTTTTAAGATACCAAACTCAGGAGCATCTTTTGCATTTACAGGTAAAGTTGCTATTGAAATATCAGCACCATTATCAATATGAGCTTCAAGCATTTCATTAAAATCCATTTGATACAATTGATCACCTGACAAAATCAAAGCAAACTCAAAATCATGATTCAAAAAGTGTGGCATACATTGTCTAACGGCATCAGAGGTTCCTTGAAACCAAGTAGGATTATCAGGAGTTTGCTCAGCAGCTAAAATATCAACAAAAGCATGACTGAAAATACTAAAATTATAGGTATTTTTAATATGAGCATTTAAAGATTTGGAATTGAATTGAGTCAAAACAAACATCCTAAAAATATCAGAATTCATACAATTCGAAATAGGGATGTCAACTAAGCGATATTTCCCAGCAATAGGTACCGCAGGTTTTGAACGAAATTCCGTCAATGGATACAATCGAGAGCCTTGACCCCCTCCCAAAATAATAGCAATTACATTCTTTTTTTGCTGTTTCATTTTCTTTTAGTTAAAAACATTACACCTAATTAACACTTTAATAAGAAATTAATAATTTGAACAAAAAAATCATACAAATCCTAGTTATCCAGACATTCATCAAAAAAATGGGAGATAAATTAGATTTTATATTACTTTTATATTTCTTAAATTTAGTAAAAAAGAACGTCACTACAACTTTTTAAAAAAAATTAGTAAAATGCCAAAAACAAAGACTAGTTCTCCAAAAAATTTGCGAATTCCAAAAGTAATTTTAATAACAGCTAAAATATTCGCTTTTATTTCGACAAAATTAGTCACCCGATTCGCAGCAAAACTTTTTGTAACCCCAATCAAACATAAGACTCCGAAAAGAGAGCATGAAATGGAATCAAAATCAAAGAAACAAATCATAAAAGTTGCTGTAATCAATAAAGAAATAATGACTTACCATTACGGAAATTCAGATAAAAAAATATTGTTGGTACATGGATGGTCAGGTAGAGGAACTCAATTGTTCAAAATTGCAGATGAATTAATAAGAAACAACTATTCTACGATAAGCTTTGATGCACCAGCTCACGGAAAATCTCCAGGTCAAACCTCAATTATGACCGACTTCATTGAATCTATATTGGAAATAGACAAACAGTTTGGCCCATTTGAAGCAATTATTGGTCACTCATTAGGTGGAATGTCAACACTGAATGCTATAAATAAAGGACTAAAAGTAAAAAATGCAACCGTTATTGGGAGTGGTGATGTTGTACAAGATATAGTAGATGATTTCGTTATTAAACTAAAACTAAATCAAGAGATTGGCAACCAACTTAGAGCTCATTTTGAAAAAAAATATGGTAGTATTATGGATGATTATTCTGCCTACAAAGCTACAGCTAATATCAATGTTCCAATATTGGTTATTCACGATCGCAATGATATTGAAGTGCCTGTTTCAGCAGGTATACATATTCATGAACATTGCAAAAAAGGAACACTTTTACTTACCAATAACCTTGGACATCTTAAAATTTTAGGAGATAAAGATGTTATTGAGGCTACTACTAATTTTATATTAAAAAATTAATTGAATGAATAAAATTATGACTGCTTCTGATTTATAGTAAAAGCTATACACAAAATAGAATATACAACTTAGTAAATTTTCTATACAATACTCAAATTTAAAAAATATATACTTTTCTGAAATCATTACTTAAAATTAATCAAAAAAAAACTGCTTGTACGACATAAAAAAGGTTGAATAAATAAAGTCAATATATAACGTCATTCTTACAATAACATTTACTAGCAGCTATTGAAAAACAAGAACGCACAAAAAAACCCTTCATTTTGGATGAAGGGTTTTTTAAAAGAAAGGCGGCGACATACTCTCCCACAAATTGCAGTACCATCTGCGCTG
>JACCEA010706856.1_pt1 | contig 11372 bp, 12 predicted proteins | sample 7449851 | NCBI WGS metagenome assembly JACCEA01 (sample SAMN15323453, study PRJNA562643) | freshwater metagenome | isolation source: river surface water | place: USA:Blue River Watershed | collected 2017-08-18 | reverse complement strand
GCTGGTCGCCGCGTGCTGGCGTTGCAAGGCCTCGAACACCGGTTGCGACATCTGGATCTCGCGCTGCGAGCTGTCGGTCTTGGTGTACTCGTCCTCACCGAGCACGAAGGTCTCGCGGATCAGGATCTGGCGACTCGCAAAGTCGACGTACTTCCACTTGAGTCCGTGGACCTCGCCCGTGCGCATGCCGGTGAGGAAGCGGACGGTGAAGTAGTCCTTGAAGTCGGCGCGCGAGGTGGCGATGAGCTGCTGGACCTCGGTGAGCGAGAACGGTTCGACGTCGGCCTTGCGGACTTTGAGTGGCTTGAGGGTCGCGTATGGCGAGACGAACCCATGGCGGTCGGCGGCTTCGTTGAGGATCTGACGCATGACGGCCAGGATGCCGTTGATGCGCTTGTTGCTAAGCCGATTTGAGCCGCGGCCGGGCAAGGCGGCCAACTTGGTGCGGAAGGCCAGGATGTCGGCTTTGGTGATCGAGGCGACTGGCTTGGCGCCGAACTCTGGAAGCAGGTGACCGTCGATCGTGCTGTTGAGCACCTTGATGTGTGATCGGCGCCATTCGATTTGATGCTCGGCTACCCAAGAGGCAGTGAACTCGCGAAAAGCGGGGCTCGTGCACTCACCTTCCTGAGAACTGCGTACCGCCCCAACGTCAGGCGCCGGTGGGCTCGCCTTACCGGAGTCGCCCAAGACGGGTGCCGTCGACTCGAACCTAGCTGCTAGCGGACTGCCTGGGAAGAAGTCGGCGTAGTTGAATTGCCCGGAGGCCACTGCTTCGCTGAGCTTCTTGAGAACTGCCTCCACCCGCTTGCGGTTGGCAGGACTGTCGCCAAGCGCGGTTTGCTCTCGACACCGGACTCCCCGGTACGTGAAGTCGATGACAAGCTTTCCCGTCTCCTTGCGGACGTTGACCTTAGCCATGAAGGATCGTCCCATTTGCCATGGGCAGGCCGATGCCGCCGTCGAGCGGGGTGAGGCGCATGTCGCGCTCGATCGCCTCCCAGACAAAAAGGATCTTCCTTCCCCCGAACGGTCGCAGGTAGTGTGTCCCTTCCAGCAGCACGCTGTCCTTCAGCCGTTCACGGATGGTGCGAACGTCGTACTTGATCTTGGCAGCCAGCTCGTCGGTCGTCAGATATGTTTGGCTCATGCGCCCTCCATCGCAGCAGTTGATAATCAAAAGCATCAGACGCAGTCATTTCGTGGCGCCTGATGCAAATCATAGTCATCGCGCGATGCATTGCAAGAGCATTTGATAACTATTTTTATCACTCGATGCAAAAGAACATCACATGATCCGTTTCAAGCTCGCCGAGCAGATCGAGAAGAAGCAGTTCAAGGAGTCACGTCGGCTCACGATCCAAGAAGTCGCAGAGGCAACCGGCATCAATCGGATGACTCTTTCGAAGATCTTGAACCACCGCGGGTACAGCACTGGCACCGACAACCTTGACAGGTTGTGCACGTACTTCGACTGCTCGGTCGCTGATCTCGTTGAGCATGTCAAAGGCTCTGCAGAGCAAGCTTCGGGCGACGTGTAGCAACACAAAGTTCGCTTGATCGCCAAGCCCATGACCAAGCTTGTGTGCCGCCACTAAACGAACGACACCGGCAACCAGGCCAGATCAAGCTGGGAGTGGCTTCAACTCAGCGGCAGCTAAAGGCTGAAAGCAGCCGGTCGCGGAGTACTCCGGGAACGGCCGCTATTGGTCATGAGGCTCATTGCGGCCTGCCACACCGGCACAGTCATAGGACGCCGGTCACGACATCAGCGTGATCGGGCAACTGGTTGTCGCACAAGGTCAGATTTCCATTTGCTCGGAAATCTCCAGCGCGTCGTCCACCTCGATGCCCAGGTACCTGACGGTCGACTCCAGCTTTGAGTGTCCGAGCAGCAACTGGACCGCGCGCAGGTTCTTAGTGCGCTTGTAGATCAACGTCGCCTTGGTTCGACGCATTGAGTGAGTACCGTACTCGGACCGGTCTAGCCCCAGTTCATCGACCCAGTGCCCGAGGATGCGCGCGTACTGACGCGTGCTTAGATGCGGTGAGCCGTGCAGCCGACTAGGGAATAGGTAGTCGTCATGCCTCAGATTGGACTGTTTGATCCACCCCTGCAAAGCGTCCCGAGTGCTCTGAGTAAGCTCGAACTGAACTGCACGCTTAGTTTTGTGCTGCATCACGATGGCGCGCGACGCCACCTTTTCGCCATGACAAATGTCGCGGACCTTCAGTGCCAAGAGATCGCAGCCTCGCAGCTTGCTATCGATTCCCAGGTTGAAGAGCGCGAGCTCTCGAAGACGGTTCGCCATTTGAAACCGCACTCTGAGCGCCCAAATGTCCTTGAGCTTGAAGGGAATCTTCTGGCCAACGACCTTGCCCTTGTTCCAAGGTTCGCGCTGAACTGAATTGGCAACGGTTCCCATGAAGGTCTCCCATCAAATTGAGGGACCTTGAAGATGCGCCGGCAACCCGCCGAGCACCTTGCTCTGTGTCAAACCAGAGGCCACCCATGTGCAGTCCCGCTCCGACGCCTTGCGGCTCGGGAGTAAGGACTTCTGGTCGATCGAATGGCGCGTTCTGGTTCCGGCCCTGATCCGGCGCGTCTAGTGAGCCAACTAAAGACTCTGGACCGAAGTGCCGCGAGCGTCAGGAGTAGAGAGCAGTGAACCTGCCGCCCAAGAGGTTGGTGGTGGCCACCCCTCCGCTTTCGTCAAGATGGTGCGATCAAGTCCGCGCACTCAGCCGCGGTGAACACCCGCATTAGCGCGGCAATGGCGCCTGCGTTGCGTGCCCTACCCAAACCGATACCTCAGCGGTATTGAACGAGTCCAAAGCGGTCTTGGACCCATCAAGTTGCTCTTCCTACGATCGACGCGTGACGTGTTGAGCATCGTCACGACCGAGTGCTACGACGCGTCAACCGCCCCTGGGAACAAGTGAGCAATGATCGACAAAACGATGTCCTCCCCTGAAGCGGCACTGGCCGATGTGACCGATGGATCCACGGTCATGATTGGGGGCTTCGGCACTGCCGGTCTGCCGGACGAGTTGATTGAAGGCCTGTTGGCCAGCGGAGCCAGGGAGCTCGTCATCGTCAACAACAACGCCGGCAACGGCGACCACGGGCTGGCCGCGCTGCTGGCAGCCGGGCGGGTGCGCAAGATCGTGTGCTCGTTCCCGCGGCAGGCTGACAGTCACCACTTCGATGCGCTCTACCGCGCCGGGCGCATCGAGCTGGAGTTGGTGCCCCAGGGCAACCTGGCCGAGCGCATCCGCGCCGCTGGCGCGGGCATTGGTGGCTTTTTCACCCCCACCGGCTATGGCACGGCGCTGGCCCAGGGCAAAGAGACTCGAGAGATCAACGGCCGGATGCACGTGCTGGAGTCGCCCATCCACGCGGACTTCGCCTTGATCAAGGCCGAGCGCGGCGACCGCTGGGGCAACCTCACCTACCGCATGACGGCCCGCAACTTTGGCCCCATCATGGCCATGGCCGCGCGCACCACCGTGGCCAGCGTGCACGAGGTTGTCGAGCTCGGCGTGCTGGACCCCGAGACCGTCGTCACCCCGGGCCTGTTCGTGCAGCGCCTGGTGCAAGTGCCGCGCGCGCAGACCCGCGCCGGTGGCTTTAAACAAGCGGCCTGAAGCCGCCCCCCTCCTCACCCTCCATGACCGACCTCCTGAAGCACGTGCGCCGCTGGACGCGCGACGAGATGGCCGCCCGCGTGGCCGCCGACATCCCCGACGGCGCGGTCGTCAACCTCGGCATCGGCCTGCCCACCGCGGTGGCCAACCACCTGGGCGCCGACAAAGAGGTGGTGTTGCACTCCGAAAACGGCGTCATCGGCATGGGGCCGGCCCCTGCCCCGGGGGAGGAGGACTACGACCTCATCAACGCTGGCAAGCAGCCCGTCACCCTGCTGCCTGGCGGCTGCTTCTTCCACCACGCCGACAGCTTCGCCATGATGCGCGGCGGCCACCTGGATATCTGCGTGCTGGGCGCCTTCCAGGTGTCGGCGGGCGGGGACCTGGCCAACTGGCACACCGGGGCGCCCGACGCCATTCCCGCCGTGGGCGGGGCGATGGACCTGGCCATTGGCGCGAAGAAGACCTTCGTGATGATGGACTACCTGACCAAGGCCGGCGAGGCCAAGCTGGTGCCGGAGTGCAGCTACCCGCTGACTGGCATGGCCTGCGTCAGCCGCATCTACAGCGACTTGGCCCTGATCGACATCGGCCCGCAAGGCCCCGTGGTCGTGGAACTCGCCCCCGGCTTGACCCTGGCGGGGCTGCAGGCCTTGACGCCCGGCGTTCGCCTGCACGCCGCCGACGCCCTCAAGGACGCCGCATGAGCCGCCACGCCTTCATTTGCGACGCCCTGCGCACGCCCTTCGGCCGTTACGGCGGCAGCCTGTCTGGAGTGCGCGCCGACGACCTCGGCGCCGTGCCGCTGCGCGCGCTGGCGGCCCGCCATCCCCAGCTGGATTGGGCGGCGGTGGACGATCTGATCTACGGCTGCGCCAACCAGGCCGGCGAGGACAACCGAAACGTCGCCCGCATGTCGGCCCTGCTGGCCGGGCTGCCGCTGACGCTGCCTGGATCCACCGTGAACCGCTTGTGCGGCTCGGGCATGGATGCGGTGGGCAGCGCAGCGCGCGCCATCCGCAGCGGCGAGGCCCGCCTGATGCTGGCCGGCGGCGTGGAGAGCATGAGCCGTGCGCCTTTCGTGATGCCCAAGGCCGAATCGGCCTTCAGCCGCCACAACACGGTGCAGGACACCACCATCGGCTGGCGCTTTATCAACCCGCTGATGCAGGCGCAGTACGGCGTCGACTCGATGCCCGAGACGGCCGAGAACGTCGCCACCGAATTCGGCATCTGCCGCGAAGACCAGGATTGCATGGCCTTCGAATCGCAACGCAAGGCCATCACCGCCCAGCAGGCCGGCGTGTTCGATGCCGAGATCACGCCGGTCAGCGTGCCGCAGAAGAAGGGCGAGGCGCTGCAGGTCGACCGCGACGAGCACCCGCGCGCCACCTCGATGGAGGCGCTGGCGCGGCTCAAGCCCGTGGTGAGACCTGGTGGCACAGTGACCGCCGGCAACGCCTCTGGCGTGAATGACGGCGCCTGCGCCCTGCTGCTGGCCGACGAAGGCAGCGCCGCCCGCCACGGCCTGACGCCGCGTGCACGCGTGGTGGCCATGGCGACGGCCGGCGTGGCGCCGCGCCTCATGGGTATTGGCCCGGTGCCAGCCTCACGCAGGGTGCTGGCACAGGCTGGGCTCACGCTGGAGCAGATGGATGTGATCGAACTCAACGAGGCCTTCGCCGCCCAGGGCCTGGCCGTGCTGCGCGAGCTCGGACTGCCCGACGACGACCCCCGCGTGAACCCCAACGGCGGCGCCATCGCGCTCGGCCACCCCCTGGGTGCCAGCGGCGCCCGCCTAGTGATGACCGCCGTACACCAGTTGCATCGCAGCGGCGGCCGCTACGGCTTGTGCACCATGTGCGTCGGCGTCGGTCAGGGCATTGCACTGATCGTGGAACGGGTATGAGAGTCAGCGGCAAAACACGGCGCGCGCCGCATCTGCACTACGAATTGCTGGAACCCGCAGCCGATCAGACGGCCGAGCACACCTTTGTGCTCAGCCATGCGCTCGGGTGCGACCTGCGCATGTGGGACTCACTCGCCGAGCACCTCGTTGCCCAGGGCGGCCGCGTGCTGCGCTACGACCAACGCGGCCACGGCGGCAGCGACACCCCGCCCGGCCCCTACCAACTGGCCGAGTTGGCGGCCGATGCCGCGTGCCTGATTGAGGAGCTTGCGCTCGGGCCGGTGATCTGGATCGGCCTGTCGATGGGCGGCATGGTCGGCCAGGAGCTGGCGCTGCGCCACCCTGGTCGCGTCAAGGCCCTGGTACTGGCCAACACCAGCGCCGGCTATCCAGAAGAAGCGCGCGCTGGCTGGACCCAGCGCATAGCCGCCATTGAGCAGAGCGGGCTGGAGGCCATCGTCGACGGCGCGTTGCAGCGATGGTTTCATGCCGGCTTCCACGCCGAGCAGCCGGCGACTGTGGCGCTATGGCGCAGCCGCGTGCTGCAGTGCCGGCCGGCCGGCTACATCGCCTGCTGCGCGGCGATCCGCGATCTCGACACGACCGAGCGTCTGCCCGTCATCCACCAGCCCACCCTGGTCATCGCAGGCGCACTGGACATCGGCACGCCACCGGCAATGGCAGCGGTGATGGCCGCAGGCATTCCGGGGGCGCGGCTGGAGGTGCTGAAGGGGGCTTCGCACCTGAGCGTGCTGGAGCAACCCGCCGCCTTCGCGGCCTGCCTGGACGCTTGGCTGGCCGAGCTTGCGCGCGCTGAACCCGTGGGGGGCGCTCAGGCGCCGAGCGGCGGCGCCGCAGCGGCTTCGCGGGCGGCGCGCTGCTCGGCGTAGATGACGTCGATCAGCTGGCGCAGCAGCACGATGTCGGTCGACTGGTCCTGCAAGCGCGTGCTCATGATGATGGGCGATACCGCCTGGGGCTCGGACAAGGGTCGGTAGACGACCTCGTCCGGCCGCAGCCGGTGCACGCTGGCGGGCACCACGCACAGCCCCATGCCCGAGGCCACCAAGCCCAAGGCCGTCTGCATCTCTTGCAGCTCCAGCACGCTGACGGGCTCTAAGGCCAAATCGCGGAACAGCGAAAGCACCTGGTCGGCGTAGCTCGGACGCGGTGTGCGGGGGTAGACCAAAAGCGGGTGCGGCGCCACCTCACGCAAGGTCAGCGGGCCCGCGCCCTGCGCCAGCGGGTGGTCCACCGGGATGGCCACCACCAGCCGCTCCTCGCGCAGGATCTCGCGCTTGATGGACGGGTCGTCCAGGCGCACGCGACCGAAGCCCACATCGATGCGCCCAATCTTCAGCGCTTCGATCTGCTCCACGGTGGACATCTCCACAAGGGCCAACTCGGTCTGCGGGCAGGCCGCTCGGAACTTGCGCACCAACAGGGGAAGCGCGCCGTACATGGTGGACGACACGAAGCCGATGACCAAACGCCGCTCCAGCCGCGCGATGCGCTTGGTGGAGCGGACCGCCTGAGCCGCCTGCTCCAGCAAGCGCGTGGCGTGCCCGTAGAAGAAGCGCCCGGCGTCGGTCAGCTTGAGAGGGCGCGACCCGCGCTCAAACAGCGGGGTCCCGAGTTCCTCTTCCAGGTCCTGGATCTGGCGGCTCAGGGGCGGTTGCGAGATGTGCAAGCGCTCGGCCGCGCGGGTGAAGTTCTGCTCGTCGGCCACAGCCACGAAGTACTTCAGGTGACGGAAGTCCATTCAATACCTACGAAGTATTGAGCGAGTCTAAAACCGTCTTGGACGTGTCACAAGCGGATTCCTACCATCGCGTCACTTCCTCTACATGACACCGCGCTCCATGCCCTCCCAACCGCTGATTCGCACGATCGAGACCTGGCTGGTGGACGTTCCCACCATCCGTCCGCATCGCCTGTCGGTCGCCACGATGAACCACCAAACCCTGGTGCTAGTGAAGGTTCAATGCTCCGAGGGCATCGTCGGCTGGGGCGAGGCCACCACCATCGGCGGCCTGGCCTACGGCGAAGAAAGCCCGGAAAGCATCAAGGCCAACATCGACGCTTACATCGCGCCGCTGCTGGAGGGCCAAGCGGCCGATGCGGTGGCGCAGGCCATGGCGCGTGTCAGCGGCAGCGTTCAAGGCAACCGGTTCGCCAAATGCGCCATCGAGACCGCGCTGTTCGACGCGCATGCCCAGCGCCTGGGCGTGCCGCTGAGCGAGTTGCTGGGCGGCCGCCTGCGCGACAGCCTGCCGGTGGCCTGGACCCTGGCAAGCGGCGACACGGCGCGCGACATCGCCGAGGCCGAGCGCATGTTGGGGCTGCGTCGCCACAACATCTTCAAGCTCAAGATCGGCCTGCGCAGCGTGCGCGACGACGTGGCGCACGTGGCCGCCATCAAGGCCGCGCTGGGCCAACGCGCCAGCGTGCGGGTGGACGCCAACCAAGCCTGGTCGATCACCGAGGCCCTGGATGGCATGCGCGCGTTGGCAGACGCCGGCGTGGACATGGTGGAGCAACCCATCCTGGCCCACGACAAGCTCGGCCTGAAGCGGCTGACCGAGGCCAACATCGTGCCCATCATGGCCGACGAGGCCTTGCACGGCCCGCGCGACGCCTTCGAGGTGGCGGCGGCCCAGGCGGCCGACATCTTCGCGGTCAAGATCAACCAGTCCGGTGGCTTGCGCGGCGCCGCCCGCGTGGCCGCCATCGGCGAGGCCGCCAACATCGCCCTGTACGGCGGCACCATGCTGGAGGGCGCCGTGGGCACCATGGCCTCGGCCCAGCTGTTCAGCACCTTCACCGAGCTGGCCTGGGGCACCGAACTCTTTGGCCCGCTGCTGCTGACGGAGGAGATCTTGCAAGAGCCGTTGCAGTACCGCGACTTTGCGCTGCAGCTGCCCACCACGCCGGGCCTGGGTCTGGCGCTGGACACCGAAAAGCTGGCGCGCCTGCGCCGCGCCTGAGCGAGGACTTGCCATGCTGTTCCAAGTCGAAATGACCGTGCGCCTGCCGACCACGATGGCCGCCGAAGAGGCCGATGCCCTCAAACGCACCGAGCGCGAGGTGGCCCAGGGCCTGATGCGTCAGGGCACCTGGCGCCACCTGTGGCGAGTGGCCGGTCGCTATGCCAACCTGAGTGTGTTTGACGTGGACAGCGTCGAGCAATTGCACCAACTGCTGTCCACCTTGCCCCTGTTTCCCTACATGGACATTGAAGTGGTGCCGCTGTGCCGCCACCCCTCGTCCATCCACGACGACGACCGCTGACCCCTAACCCATAACCCAACCGGCACACCGCCCGCCCGACATCCCGAGGAGACGACCATGGACATCCAAAGCATCGAAGCCCTGTTGGACCGTTTTGAGACCACCGGCGTGACCGGCCCCGGCAACCCCCGCGTCAAGACGATCGTGCGGCGCCTGCTGCGCGACCTGATGCTGGCCATGGAGGAGCTGGACATCCAGCCCGAAGAGTTCTGGGCCGGCCTGAACTACCTCGGCCAGGCGGGCGCCCGCGGTGAGCTGGGCCTCATCGTGCCGGGCATCGGGCTGGAGCACTTCATCGACCTGCGCATGGACGAGGCCGAGGCCCGCGCCGGCCTCAAGGGCGGCACGCCGCGCACCATCGAAGGGCCGCTGTACGTGGCCGGTGCGCCGGTGTGCCAGGGCGAAGCGCGCCTGGACGACGGCACCCAGCCGGGCGAGGTGGTGGTCATGTCGGGCGTGGTGCACGGCGCCGACGGCAAGCCTCTGGCCGGCGCCAAGGTCGAGGCCTGGCACGCCAACCACCTGGGCAACTACTCCTACTTCGACCCGTCGCAGAGTGCTTTCAACCTGCGCCGCACTATCGTGACCGACGCCAACGGCCGCTACCAGTTCCGCAGCATCATGCCGCTGGGCTACAGCGTGCCCCCGGGCGGCTCCACCGAGCAGCTGCTGGACCTGCTGGGCCGCCACGGCCACCGCCCGGCGCACATCCACTTCTTTGTGAGCGCCCCTGGCCACCGCAAGCTGACCACGCAGATCAACATCGAGTCCGACCCGCACCTGTGGGACGACTTCGCCTTCGGCACCCGCGAGGGCCTGGTGCCTCCGGTTCGCACCAATGCCGAACCGGCTGCGATGCAAGCGCTGGGCGTCGACAAGCCCTTCCACGAGATCAGCTTCGACTTCGAGTTGCTGAGCGACGAAGTGAAGGCGCCTGCCACCGACTTCGCCCGCCCGCGCGCCGCCGCCTGACGCGGCGCCTAACCCACCCCGCTGCAGGTCCGGCCCGCCGGCACGACCGGTGGGGCCAGCGGAGCTCTGCGCGCGACCCACCGAGGAGACTTTCATGACCCACACCGCAACCCCGGAAAGCGTCGAGCAGCGCCTGGCCGACATGCTGGTCGAAGACAGGACCCAGCATGTCTACAAGCTCCACCGTGCTGCCTTCACCGACGCCGAGCTCTTCGACCTCGAGATGCAGCACATCTTCGAGGGCAACTGGATCTACCTCGCCCACGAGAGCCAGATCCCGAACGTCAACGACTACTTCACGACGCAAATCGGCCGCCAGCCGATCGTCATCACGCGCAACAAGGCGGGCGAGCTCAACGCCATCATCAACGCCTGCTCGCACCGAGGTGCCACGCTGTGCCGCCACAAGAAGGGCAACAAAGCCAACTTCACCTGTACCTTCCACGGCTGGACCTTCAACAACAGCGGCAAGCTCGTCAAGGTGAAGGACGCCAATGAGGCGGGCTACCCCGAGTCGTTCAACAAAGACGGTTGCCACGACCTGAAGAAGGTCGCCCGCTTCGAGAGCTACCGCGGCTTCCTGTTCGGCAGCCTGAACCCCGAAGTCCTGCCGCTGACCGAGTTCTTGGGCGAGTCCACCAAGATCATCGACATGATCGTGGACCAGTCCCCCGAGGGTCTGGAAGTCCTGCGTGGCTCCAGCACCTACACCTTCGACGGCAACTGGAAGCTGCAGGCCGAGAACGGCGCCGACGGCTACCACGTCAGCTCGGTGCACTGGAACTACGCGGCCACCACCAACCACCGCAAGCAGAGTGCTGCGGGCGACAACATCAAGGCGATGGACGCCGGCAGCTGGGCCAAGCAAGGCGGCGGCTTCTACTCCTTCGAGCACGGCCACATGCTGCTGTGGACGCGCTGGGCCAATCCTGAGGACCGGCCCGCCTACAAGCAACGCGCCGAGCTGGTCGAGCGCTGCGGCCAGGCCCGCGCCGACTGGATGATCAACCACTCGCGCAACCTCTGCCTGTACCCCAACGTCTACCTGATGGACCAGTTCAGCTCGCAGATCCGCGTGCTGCGCCCCATCGCGGTCGACAAGACCGAAGTCACCATCTACTGCATCGCCCCCAAGGGGGAGCCCGCAGACGCGCGCGCCCGTCGCATCCGCCAGTACGAGGACTTCTTCAACGCCACTGGCATGGCCACGCCGGACGACCTGGAGGAGTTCCGTGCGTGTCAGCAGGGCTACGCAGGCATCGCGCTGCCCTGGAACGACATGTGCCGCGGCGCCAAGCACTGGGTACACGGGGCTGACACCGCCGCACAGGAGATCGGCTTGAAGCCTGTGCTCAGCGGCGTGAAGACCGAGGACGAGGGCCTCTACACCGAGCAGCACCGCTACTGGCAGCAGAGCCTGCTGCAAGCGGTGAAGAAAAGTCCCCAGGCCGCCCACGCCAGCTGCGGCCATGCCCACGCCCACGGCGAGCCCTGCCACCACGGTGCCTGAGGAGACTGCTATGAGCACGATGACCTACGAGCAGGTGCAGGC
>JACCEA011294135.1_pt1 | contig 11377 bp, 7 predicted proteins | sample 7449851 | NCBI WGS metagenome assembly JACCEA01 (sample SAMN15323453, study PRJNA562643) | freshwater metagenome | isolation source: river surface water | place: USA:Blue River Watershed | collected 2017-08-18 | reverse complement strand
TGCATGTACTTATCCTTAATATCTCCGCCATTATAAACCTCACCTGCATCGGGATTAGCTGAAGCATCCAAAGGCGTTAGTGTATAAATATTATTACCGTCATCATCTTGACCAGTTACTAGCTTCTGAGCGGGCATATTACCTACTCCTACCAAATCGCTTAGCACTAGATAGTTTACATTCTCTGAAGGAGTTATGTCAAATAACTTATCACCCGATGATACTTGAGTTATATAATAACTAATACCTGCAGAACCGCTATCGACTTTAGTTATAGTGAATTCGGCTCCATTCTCGTATGTAGTTCCTTCTATAACAGCTTTAGTTAATATAGTGTCATCCACTTTGTCATAAGTTAAATCAAAATCTGACTTCTGAGTTCCTGTAAGTGTATTAGTTATAATCATGAGAGGTTTAACTCTAGTTGCATCTGAATCTTTAAACGTTATATCTAGCGTATTCGTAGGTATAATCATTTTAAGGTCATCATCATATAACACGGCAAATACTTCGAATACTCTAGCTAAGAAGTCATTTCTAGCCTTAGTTATCTTATAGAACGTTCCAGAGCTAGTATTATTAATCTTGTAATAACTATTTAAGTCGTCAACTGATATTAACCCTTTTCTTCTACTATTATTATCCATTATTATATTTCTATATTCTTCTATAGAAGGTTCATCAGCTCCGCCTTTACTCTCACCCAGTATAACCACCTTTAAAGAATAACTAAGTTCAGTAGTAGGTATTATCTTAGCCGAATCTCCCACGTACATAGGTGTATTGCCTTCAGCACCTTGTGTAACGTATAGCGTTACAGTAAACACTGAGTTTCTGCTTGGTACTATGTTACCTTCGAAGTATCTACTTTCTAACTGTAAATTCTCGCCATCTATTCTAAAGAATATAGTTGGATTAGATTTACTTGTACTATTCTCGAAATGCATCGCCGCATCTAGTTGCTGTTGCATTGTAGGCACAAATGGCGAATCAGTGTATATTACACTAAAGTCTACTATCTGCCTTCCTTCTAAAGGAAGAGTCATTATCCTACTCGTGTTCTCGTCTATATAAGATATAGCCGTTGTGTCTCTTACATATTGCTGAGCAGTCACAAGTAAGTACAGCATGTCTTGGTTATCGACAGTCTTTCTTACTACCTTTATATTGGGGTTGACTATATCAGATACAGGATTCGTGAAGTCTTCGTCTATTATATATCTAGCAGACAACGTTAGTACGTTTTCAGATACACCCGCAACTACTTCTATAGGATAATCTATAGAATACTGTATACCTTCTACATCTATTATAATATCATTAGGTATTTCTATCTTATTACCGTAAGCTGTTCTAAGGTCATTAACCGACACTACTAAAGCCACATTTACTTTTGCGGCTTTTGCGAAATCTACAGTCATTCTGTTACTTCTAGCTAATCTATACAGACTATCTTTTCTAGTAGCAGTTATTAAGTACCTTTCAGCATTATCTATCTGTGTCTTATATATAAGACCTTCATTGAATTCACTATGGTAATGAATACTCTGACCAATAGGCGATAATATATCCAAATCTGTATCAGCCGCCCCTTGGTTCTTAGCAAACTCTTGAGCACTTTCTAAATACAGTGCTTTATCGAAAAATCTTGAAATATCAGCCATGTAGCACCTCCTATTATTTAGTGGCGAAAAGGTGGACTAAAAAGTGTCCACCATATTTACGCCTTTTGCTGTATAAACTAATTTATATTTACCCGTGTCTTGCATATATACCACCTTAGCACCTAAAGGGTAATTAAATGCATCGGAATCCAAGTTGGCTGATTTATTCTCATATTTATGGTAAGGGTCATCTATAACATGACCTAATATATTACCACCCTGTCTAACCGCATGGAACTCTTTGTGAGTCTTATACGATTCTATAGCACCCATATTCAGTCTAAAGTTAAACTTATCGAATAAACTGTCCTCCATAGGTTTAACAGCACCTGCGTAGAAGTTTACAGTGAACTCCTCATCATGTTTTAAAGACTTAGTATGTCCTGCTTGACTACTAGGGAATGTTGTAGGATACATCATAAGTATCTCAGATATATCTGTTATGGTTTCCCCGTCAGGTTCTAAGTTAACTATGAACGCAGAAGTGCTATAACACACTCTATTCATAACTATATCGTCTAACCTAGGTTGAACCTTCCCACTCTTACATCCCATTATATACTTAAGCCATATTCGCATTAATGATTTAGTGTAACCATTGAAGTCATTCCTGAATGTAATACTAACACTTGTATCAAATGCTATAAACTCTCCAGCACCTGCTATCTTAGTGTTCTTACCCCTTAAGTTATTAGTTGTATCAAGTAAGTTGACTTCCATGTCAGGCAATGCGCATTCTGTTGCTTGACCCGATAAGAATAAACCTATCTCCGAATTAGCTGAAGCATTATACGCACCACCTAATTGCTGTCTAAGTCTATCCCCTCCATACAAGTCTAACTGAGCAGCTATATTAGGAGCTTTATACTTTTGCATAAACGCGGTTTCCCCTAATGTTATCCAGTTGGCTATCTTTGGCTCACCTGTATCTTCGGAGAATAGGTATAGTTGAGGCATAACCATGAAGAATAAACTTCTGACTCCGCCACCAACAGCACCGTATTGTATATTCTTATATCTATTAAACCTACCACCTGCTATTGTAACAGCCGCCTGCCTACTATATTTAGATGTATAGTTATTACTGGTTATACCTCTAAGCTTTTGAATCTCAGCTTCTGATGACTTATCATCGGCTTCCGAGTTAGACTTAGCTGTAGGTTGAGTGGATTCTTTAGCACCCGGAGGCGCGTACTTTTGGTTATAATAATCTTGTGCAAAGGGTTTAGCCGCAGTATATGCCGCACCACCTACATTCTTAGTTCCATTCCATATCTTACTCATGGCACAACCTCCTTATTAAATGAAATAAAGAAGGTATGAGTAAGAAGTAATTTTACCTCCCCTTTCAATCGGTAAATCCCTTCTATGAGTCCTATTAGAAGCTATTATGTTTCTATATTCGTCTAACTGTGTTTGAACCCCGTCTATATTAACTTTAACTTTGCATTTGTTTCCTAACCATAATATAACGGCATTGAAATATCTATCCATTGCATTAGATGTTCTTTGGAACCATCCTCTTCCGTCTATAGGGTCTACAACTAAGTCTAACTCTACAACTGTCTCGACGTCTATTCTAGCATCCTTTAAGAATAACTCAGGATAATCGGTTAATTGACTCCCCGATACGTCTTGCGACGTTACAGCAACATAGTTGAACTTCTTAATGAAGTACTGAGCGTATCTTTTACCGTCTATCATTTTCTCACATCTCATAGCGTAAGTTTTAAGATATGTTACTGGGTCATCTAAAGCTATAGCTACTTCAACTAAAGGAAGAGTAGACTCAACTTTATAACCTTTATCATATCTACTAACGGCTTTAACCGTAGATGTATGTGCTCCATCAATACCTAAAGAGAATCCGAATAATGTTTTATCCAAACTAGCTATACTTCCGTCCACTGGATTAGGGAATACAGTAGCTTGTGTAAAGTAAGGGTCGCTATCAAAATTAGTAACTTTAATCTTTCTTATCTTATCATCTGTGTCGGCATGTTCCAGTCCTAACATTTTAAGAGCCATCATTTGAGTTCCTCCGACTAATGTATCATTAATCTCCACGGGTTCAAATAAAACCTCTCCAGTAGGCGTTATTAGTTTCTCACATAAAACACCTACTACCTGTTTTCCATGCACTGCATCAGTTGCACCGAATTTATCTAAAAATACTTTCTTCTGCATTCTTTTACCTCCTATTAGTATTATTAGGGAAGAAGTACTCTTTAACCCTAATCTTTTCTCTCTGTCCTATAATCTTATCTATAACGTACTTATCACTGCTTGGTCTATTTCTAACTTGCATGGCATCTATCTCTTTAGCGGTCATGGTAAAGTTAGTCTCTTCCAATATACCGAATCTGTTAGCTTGTCTATCATCAAAAAGAAATACCGTTGAAAAATCAGTAACATCTACTGTATAACTCATGAAGAAAGTTATTATACTGGATAAGTAAGCCTTAACCGTATCGAACTCTAATTCCTTATAGTTGGCTAACTCTGTAAGTGCTAACTGGTGTTTAGGATTATTGTATTGGTTGCAATACTCTTGTAACATATCGCACACATAAGCAATCTCTGCCGATACTTCTTCTATCATTCTATCTTGAGATACTGCTGCCGTTTCTTTATATAGAAGATACCTAGCGGATAACTCTGGGTTCTTATTAGCCAGTATGTCAGGATATGTTCTGCATCCGTCAGGTATTAACTGGTATCGTCCCGGCTTGTCTTTAATGGTTTCGATATAAGACAAAGCCTTCATCAATTCCCTTAATATTCTGTACTGTTCCTTTTCAACTACAGTCGACAGCAATGTCTTTATAGTATGAATAGCCGATACATTACTAGCTAGTTCGTCCATAAATTTCCATATCTCAGGAGATTTCAAGTCATAAATCTTACCTAAGTCCGAAACTGAAGCTATAGCTGAATCATCGTTATAGTACTCCATTCTGAATGCTCTAGTCAGCGTCTCATAGTCGTCCTGCTTTCTGATACCTATAGTAACCAGTTGGCTGAACTCAGTGAGTATCTTAGCATCGAATCCATGTTTCAAAAAAGTTAAACTATATAAGTAAGTAACTGCTTCATATAAATTAAGCTCTATACCCCCTAACTTATGTCTAAACTTTAAGTCCACTAACTCGGTACGAGCTGGATTAGTGGCATGAGAGAAGAATAATGTAGTGTCTAACGACTGTTTACATAATTCTATAGCATTCTCTACACTTATATACTTAGAGGGATAATAAGTAAAGTCTCTTGAGTTTAACTCAGATATTAACTTATCTCCTGCTCCAGTACCCCATCTATCATCTTTTGAAGTTAAATCGGATATGTCGTATGATTTATTATTCTTAATAGCTTCGACGAAATCAAACTCACCTATAGGCATTTTTATATACCTTACTCTAGTCTGACCAGCTATACTCTCTTCTTTAAAGAATATAAGTTTATCAACATTCATCAAGTTGAATAGGTTGGCTATATCTGTTATAACCCTAGTAGAACCTTTATAAGATATTAAATCCTTTAATCTTTCTACTAACCTAGTTTTCAAATATCTAGGTAAGTCCCATGCAGGTACACCGAACTCTCTAAATAATAAATCCAAGTAAACGTCGTCTAATAAACTAACGTCGGATGTAACAGCACATTCCTGTGCCGACATAACTAAAGCACTTAAAGCAAGCATCATAGATATATTAAGTTCTTGATATGTTTGTATCTCCATGATACTAGCATATTGCGTAGTCATAAAGAATCTCCTTTGATTTTCGAAAGACTGTCTGTATAAAGCGGCTAGTGCCGTATTTATGTTATCATTAATGTAAACTAGTCCGTAAGTTCTAGCTTCTCTTGCTTGATAGAAAGGTATTCTCTTATCTAAGTATCTAAGATAACCTAGCTCAGGATATGAGTCTATTGCATACTGCAATATACCTGTACTCTTAAGTATACTAACTTCGGATGCATTCATTAAATGTAAAGGTTTAGCCACATCTACGGAAGAACCTAGTTTAGTTACAGTCGTTGCGTCTAACATTATGTAATCGTCCTTGCTAGAAGGTACGCCCATCAGTTCCATGTAATAAGGATTCATCTCTAAATAAGTACCGAAGTACTCCTTCATTTTAACCGACATCATAATACTATAGTCGTCTTCCGATAATATAGTCCTTGCTAATGAAGGGTCTAACACCATACTCTCCACTTCTATGGAATGGTATTTACTATACCCGTCATCTGATTTGTATATTTCGAAATCTTCTGTACTGAGTTCAAATATACTTAAGTCTGTAGGCAAGTCATAGTAAGGATAGTAACACAAGTAACGTCCTATGTAGTCTAACCTCTTATTCTCTAGTATAGTCGCTGCATCCGTTGCGGTAAAGTAGCTAGGTATAAGTGCAGGGTCGGTAGTGAATAACTCTACAGCCGTGTCGTACCTCATTCCTAAGTTGTTTATTATATAACTTTTATATGCTTCGAAATCACGTGCAGAGTATCTGTAGTAAGGAAAGTCTCTTATTCTCAAATAAGCTCCTCTGAATTCATCGTAAGCTCTTATCGATTCTGTAGTTTCCAATGAATCGGCGTACGTTTCCCTCTTTACTACTGCCGTTTTTAAAATTTTCATTAAATCGTTCATGTAAGCCATTAATTAAGCACCTCCTCAAATAGGCTAATAGTTTCAAATACTTGTTACCCCTCTGTCAAAAGGCAAAAAAGAAAATCAAGCCTGAAGAGCTTGATGTTTCTTATTTAAGCCATTCTAATTTCTTCATTATCGAAGAAATCTATGTTTCTGTTCATACCTCTGAAAGTATGATAGAAACCATCTATTCTAGGGTTGGCCATTCTGTCACCATACGCTGTAATTCTGCCTATGTATGGTTTAAGTTCGTCTACTATAGAAGATACGGCGATGAATTTACCTTCATCTTCTTCTATAGACATTAATAGATTCCACATAGAGTCGTAAACTCTATTAAATCTATCAGTCCATTCCCATTTAACTCCACTTTCTTCAGAGTCGTTGTAAACCCATACTCTGTGTCCCTCGGGTATATGAATATACTCATAATCCGAATACTTACATATTATAATAGACTTAGCAGGTAAGTCCACTCCTTGACACGCATCACCTTTACATATAATTCCATTTAATTTTCTACCTATAATAGTGTTTTTAACCATTTTAATCAATCCTCCAATAATATTCTTTTATATTATACTATTATAATATACAATTGCATCTATTTAAAAAACAAGGTATGACAAATGGTTGAAGACATTTTGAAGGAGGAATTATTAATGCACATTTACACATTTATATTGATAGTAATACTTATATTAGTTAATTTTATTAACTCTATGTATAATAAACATATGAGAAATAAGATGATTTCGGACCCAACTTTATATACCAAATACCTAGAGATGTTAGACTCTATTATATTAGAGCAGTCTAGGGTGTATATAATGAATAATATACTAAGACCAAAACACATGAGGGATTATAGCTTCGATAAGATAGCTATATCTGATGCACCCGCAGATAAAGAAGAATACTTACAAGGTGTTATTGATAATATTAACATAGTACTTACAGACCACTTAAGAGATTGCTTAACCTACTACTGCAAATCGGAAGCTCTCGACGCTTTTATTAGACAAAGAACGGAAATGACGCTATTCCCTATTATCGCTAGTCTATATAAAACTAAACGTGGTATACCTGCTAAGCTTAACGAAATGTTACAAAGAGAATCTGTTGGAGATGACGATGAGTTAACTGACGAACATTTAAGATTAGACCCCGAAACTAAGAACATAAAATCAGTAGTAGACATATACTACAAAAAAGCAGGGGAGATGATTTCCAATGACGAAGCTAAACTTATACTGGAAGAAATGGAAAGAATTAAGCATGACGCTGAAGAGATAAGTATAATAGAGGAGATGGGGTTAGGAATACCTAATTCGACATTCGCTGCCAAACTTGATATACTTAAAAGGATAGTGTTACCGCCTAAGGATGAGTTAGATTAAACATTAACATAAATAACTAGACGTGAAAGGAGATATTATGAGAACTAGATTACCTAATGATAACCTTATAGCTAGATTAAAGGCTAAGCCTGTAACTAGCTCACGTCTTTTCTTAAATGGAGTGCCTGACCCTGACGGACTACTGAGTCCTACCATTCACGGTACTACCACTAAAGAGAAAAGACAGGTTAGAGCTTATATAAATCTAAACTGCGAAGTATTAGACCCGTTGGTATATCTTTTGATATTCAAAAGAAGATATAGAAATATAGACAAGATACTTACAGGAGAAATGAAAGTGTCAATCGGCAAAGACGGGGATTTCATTCCCGATGAAGAGAATGGAGGAACTGGGTTCGACTTCGTTATAGATAACTACGAGAAAACGAAACTATACACTAAAGTAGTGGAGGAGACTGATAACATTTCTTCTCAAACTATTAAAGAGTTCCTTAAGAAGCATAGTGCAGTCACAATCAATAAGATATTCGTGTATCCTTTGGCATTCAGAGATGTGGCTACAGGAGCTGACGGTAAAACTACTTACGACCCTATTAATGAAATGTATCAACAGTTAATAACTCTTGGTAACTTAATGAAGGAACAGTCGAATACACTTGATAAGAATGCCGTTAAGTTTCAGATACAGGCTAAGCTTGTACAGATACATCAATTCTTTGCAGTTAGTCAACTAGGAGGAAAGTACGGGGAACTTAGAAAAGGAACTATGGGTAAATCTGTTACACATTCATCTAGAACTATTATATCAGCTACTGCTTTCGAGAACGATGACTTTAGCGTGCCCAATAATATAGACTTAGATACATGTGGTAAACCATTGTCTTCTACAGTTAATACAAACATAAACTTCATATGGCATTACATGCCTAAAATCATGGAGTATTTGTATGATGAAGGAATGGTTGTAGATGACGATGAACCTGTCACTAGGGAGGAGTTCCTGAGTTCTATAGACTATGACTTTGTAGAACACTTAATAGGGGTTTATTCTGACTCGTGGGCTGAAAGACTTAATAAGATAGAGATACCTAATCATAAAGGTAAGTACATAAACATGAAATTAATTATAGACGGTGTAGAGGTTATCAAACCTATGACGGTTTTAGATGCAATGTTTATACCCGCTTATTTATCGTCGGAATACGAAGGAAGAAGTACGTTACTTCGTAGATACCCTATACAAGATAAGATGAATGTATTCACCAATAAGATTCACTTATTATCAACTAATAAAACGATGAAGGCTGAATTCATGGGTGTTGAATATCCTTACTACCCTGATGTAAGAGATTTAGAAGCTATATTATTCGACGAGGCTTTAGAAGGTACTGAAACTTACTGGGATACTGTCTATAAACTACCTATGGAGTTTAAAGAAACTCTCAAAATATCTAACTTACATTTAAGTGGATTAGATGGGGATTTCGATGGAGATAAAGTAGGGGAAACTCCTATAATGAGCGATGATGCAAATGAAGAAGCTATCAAAAAGAATAATGAATTATCTTATATGTTTAACTTAAGCGGAGATTCGGTTAAGTTTATGAAGAAAGAACCATTGCAAGCATTATTCTCGATGAGTTCTATTAAAAGGAAAGAACCCGAAGATAATAATGAAGTTCCTAGAGAGATAGTTCTAGATTTTATTCAGAAGAAACATAACATCCATAAGAATGATATACTTAAGTTGGTGGGTAAATTCAAAGGTAAGTCTAGGCAGTATTCATTTAAGTCTAAAGTTATACTGCGTAAAGGTGACTATAAAGGTATAGATAAAACTACGGAGACTACTTTCGGTAGATTGGTTATTAACACCGTAATCTTTAGCCATTGCGACGCTGAGTTCCAAGATGTTCAATTTGATTCTAAAACACTTAGTAAAGTATTCGGAAGATTAGCCGATAAAGTGATTAAAGCTGAACTTCCTATACAACAGTTCAAAGACAGTTTAAATTATTACGAAAGATTCGCATTCAGTATGGCCCCTTATGTAGCTCCTTCCATAGATGTTAGAGTTATAGCAATGGGCGATGAAGTATTAGACCTTAAGAAGAAGCTTATAGAAGATAATAAAGAAGCTCTTGAGAATAACGACTATGTTGTGGCTGATAAGATATGTAAAGAGCTTATAGCTAAAGCCAAAGAAGTTCATGGAGATTCAGACCATCTAGAACACTACGAAAGTGGAGCATCTAAAATGAGCTGGACTAATGACTTTCAATTAGGTGGTATTATGATGGGGTCTCTTCCTACAGGAAGTGGAAGTAGTACAGGATTTAAAGTATCTACTGCCAGTCTATTGGACGGTATGCCAGTAGATGAGATAATGGATTACTCTAACTATGCGACTATTGCCGCTTACTTCAAATATAAGAATCCAGAGATAGGTGGAACTTATCTTAAGCTGTTGCTAGTTTACTTATCCACATTAACGCTAGGTAAAAAGGATAGTGACTGTGGAACGGTTCAAACGTTAACTAAAGTCATAACTCAATCCGAAGCTAAAGAGCACATAGGTTCTTATATAGTAGAAAAAGGCAAAATTGTCAGGCTGTCATGGGATAATATAGATAACTATATAGACCAACCTGTAGAGTTACGTTCTCCTGTATATTGTAAAGATGCTCACTTATGTAATACTTGTGTAGGTGACCTTATATTCAACATAGTAGGAGAAGGAGGGCCAGTAGGTGTAGAGATGACTAAAAAAGCGACTGAGTTAACTCAGAAGTCATTACAAAAGACGCATGATATGAGTCTTAAGTTAGTACACATAGAGGATTTGAATAAATACTTAGTTAGAAGAAAAAAATAAGAGAAGAGCCTTTTGGCTCTCTCTTATTAACTGTGGTTGCATGGGTCACCTGTCAATAGGTCTGCAACCTGTACTGCTACTTTAATGTCTGTCATTGGCTAATTCTTTTAATTTCGTTTCCATGATTCGGACCTCCTTACTTTAATTCATCAATTTTATTCTTAACAGTTCGTATGCTAACGCCCAATATGTCCGCCAGAGTCTCAACCGCCACTTTGCCATTAATGTACGATATAATGACATCATTATCCATAAGCGTTGATATACGGTCGCCCATGACGCTTTCTAGTTCTAAACAAAAGTCGAATACACTGTGTTCGGCGAATAGCGCGGTGTCCACATTCAGCATAATACATAGTTGACGTACATTATACTTGTGTAGCGACTTATCGATAGCCTGTTGAATGTCTCTTGCATCAGCATATAATAAAATCGCACTTAATTTATTCGCTTTTTTCGATAATCCGTTAATTATACTACGTCTCATTTCATGCGTGTCGCAGTCGTATTTCATGATTGTATCCAAGTCGGCCTCGCTTAATCCTAGTTTAGCTAACACACATATTGCTTTATCTTTATAATCCATTTTCGTCTCCTTTTCACCGACAAGGTGTTTAGCTTTTATTTCTCCCGCTAAATAGGATTATTAATTTCTTCTTTCTACTATTATAATATATAATTATAGATTAATAAAAAATAGGAATTGGTCGACATTTATTATGATAGTACGTAAGTGGTTTCGTTTTATTTTAGATGTAATCAATAATATTATGAGGTATGAGGCACCTTGTCTAAAATAATACGATTCTAACCGATG
>JACCEA011588139.1_pt1 | contig 11378 bp, 9 predicted proteins | sample 7449851 | NCBI WGS metagenome assembly JACCEA01 (sample SAMN15323453, study PRJNA562643) | freshwater metagenome | isolation source: river surface water | place: USA:Blue River Watershed | collected 2017-08-18 | reverse complement strand
TTCAAGGGCATTGTATATTTCTGGTAATACACTTTTAGTTGAAAAGTGCACGTCTACAACCGCACCAATAATTTGTTTGATTTTACCTGTTGTTGCCATATTGTTAATTGTTTTTACAACCCCCTTTCAAGAGGCGAAAATAGAGATACTCTATTTCGGCTGCAAAGGTATGGAATTGGCAGTTTATTGCAAAAAATGTGGCCTTTCTTTTAGCCCTTAAGCTATCTTTTAGCCTTTAACCAGTTTTCCGGGTCATAATAGACGGCTTTTTCGTTACAAATAGAGAATAAAACGGCTCCTTCACCGTCTAAATTGATGCCCGAGCGACCAATTACGGTGCCTGCCCTCACTTCCTGGCCATTGCTTACTGAAGCGCTACTTAGGTTTGAAAATGCTGTAAAGTATTTACCATGTTTGATTAAAACAGTCTTATCCCCATTGACATCCCCCACATAGACCACGGTACCGTTGGCCACGCTTTTTACGGCTGTTCCTTTGGGTACAGCTACTTCAATGCCATCACTTTTACGGTCTAATTTTGTGCCAGGGATACTTTGAACCCCAAAATTGATACTCACTATACCTGTGGATACCGGCCATGGTAATGATCCCTTATTGTTTTCAAAAGAAATGGATGTCTCTCTACCTTCTTCAGTGGTTTCTAGCGCAGAATAAGGACGATTGCTTGTGGTGCTTTTTAAGCCGCCTGATACTTTACCCACTGTCGGAGTTGATTTAGATTTGGATGCTGTTGCAGTTGTTGATTTATTATTTGCGGCATTGGCAGCTTTTAATTTTGCCAAGCGATCATTCTCTTTTTTTTGCGCTTCCAACATTTCTCTTTTAATGACTGCCGCAATTGCAGATTGCATTTTTCTTCGTTGGGCTTCTTTTTGTTTCACTTGTTTGGCAATTTCTTGCTCCTTACTCTTTAACTGCTTTACCACTTTGTCCTGTTCCTTACGATCGTCTTGCAATACTTTCAACTGAACAGTTTGTGCAGATAAAGTTTTCATTCTATCCTGCTTATTCTCACTGAGTATCGTGATTTTAGATTTTAGATTCTGCTCAGACAAGCCAATTGCCATCGCTTGGGCCTCTCTATTCTGACGATAACTTTTTAAGTAAGTAATGCGTTTTACAGCATCATTGAAACTTCCAGCAGAAAACAAAAAATTTAGATACTCATACCCACTTCTACTTTGATAAGCAAATACAATACTTTTTGCGTACCTGTATTTTAAGGTATCAAGTTCACTGTTTAATCTTCTTACATCCTTTTGATTGGTTTGAATGGCGTCATCTAATACCTTCACCTGCTTTGCAATACCATTGATCAAGGCTTCTCTTTTGGAGATTTTATTTCTAATTAAAGCCAATTGCGCTAATGAACTTTTTTTATTCTTCTTTGTTTGATCTAATAAATTATTGAGTGCATCTAACTCTTTTTGCAATGACTGCGCTTGCTTCTGCAAGTCCTCTCTAGAATTCCCATTTTGCGCAATTGCATTGTTCAAAAAACAAGCAAGAAACAAACAGATAAGTACGGACCACTTTTTAATCATAGCATTCATATTTTCACTTTGTTATTTACGTCTGCCCATTTTTGGTACAGCGAAAGTGTATTTTAAAGGTTCGTCAAAATTAAATTCCTTAATCTCCATACCAATATCCAATTTGGTTTGTGCATTGATAGAAATCGTTCTGTACATAGGGAACTGTGTATTGTTCACCAAAGTATGTTGACTGTAGTTAATATCACATGTTCTATGTTTTGCTACATCCACATCATCCAATTTCAATTGCACCAATTTAGTATTGTCCTCACTAAGGATAATTAAATTTTTAAATAATTTTCCCATCAAACTTACTTGCAATCTTTCATTGATCACTTTGTAAGATACAATATCAATGCTATCCATAAAGATAGGATTGCCCACCACTAAGTCTTCAATCGTTTGATAAGTCAACGGAATCTTCACCACTTCCTGCAAATAAGACAAAGGATGACGTTCCGTTTTTTTAGACAAAGGAAACACCAATACGACACTATCTTTATTGATAAAGGCTTTTAAACCAATCACGCCCATCGCGCCGCGGATGGTAATATACATTCCACTGTCTTTTTGAATGCTTAAATTGGCAATATAACTATCCTTGTTTTTAATCGTTTCATAATCCATCTTCAACTTCGCATTCATTGTATTGAAGCTGATTTTGGTATATGCAATATTGTGTACGATACCTTCCACCATCAAAACAGAATCTAATCTTGCTTTTTCTGCCAATGCAATAGAATCTGGTAGTACTTTCACTGCCAAAGCATCTTGAATCACTTGTACTTTTTTTACATTCGCACATGCAAAGCTAAAAAGTACCAAAACGAATCCTACACTATATTTAATTTTTTGCATTCAGTTATATTTTACCAGTATGTCCAAATCCGCCTTCGCCTCTTTGGGTTGATTCCAAACTATCCACTAATTGCCATTCCATTTTTTCTACTTTCTGAAACACTATTTGTGCAATGCGATCACCATCTTGAATGGTTTGTTGCTCGTTGGACAAGTTGATTAAAATAACTTTAATCTCACCTCTATAATCTGCATCAATTGTGCCGGGCGTATTTAAACAAGTCAACCCTTGTTTAATGGCTAGTCCACTTCTTGGCCTTACTTGCACCTCCCAGTTTTCTGGCAAGGCAATATGTAAGCCAGTAGGAATTAAAATGCGCTCCAATGGAGCCAAATGGATGGGCGCAGGAATAAAAGCGCGCAAATCTAAGCCAGACGACCCTTCGGTTGCATATGCAGGCAAGGGATGATGACTTTGGTTAACAATGGGAATGATTGTAGGCATGTGCTACAAAAGTAGTTAAAAAAGCAAGTAAACGGAAGCTGAGCGCCCTTAGTTAACAAATTATTTAGAAGTAAAATATAGAACCAAAACGCAAGGTATTGGATAATGGATTCTTCGTAATGCCACCACCCGATGGCACTAGATAAGAAATATTAAACTTAGATTGTTGGTACTGAAAGCTTGAACCAATCGTAAAATATTGCATACTTCCTAGGTTCTTATTGTTGTCAACAAAATATCCCGCTCTTAGATAAAAACGATTGGTGTAATTGTATTCCGCACCTAAGGAAACCTTTAAAGATTCAGACAAAGGCATGCCATATTTATTGGAAAAAGAATTGAACCAACTAGATACTACAGATTGAGAAAAATACTGGTCCACCAATTCAGGATCACTGCTACTTGGACTAGCAGGCACCATCAAGCGATTGACGTCTACCCCCATTTCCAATGAATTCTCTTGGTCAAATTTATTTAAATAAGCCACCCCTAATCCAATATTTGCAGGAATAAAATATTTATTTTTTGACTCATTAGAGTAACTCACTTTGCCTCCTAAATTCGACAAAACTAAACCTGCATGAAATCCTTCAAGGTCTTCGTTTTGTTTATAAAATAAACTAATATCTCCCGCGAAAGTGTTACCCGCCTTGTAGTTCGTGCCATTGGTGCCATATGACCCCTGTACCAATCTTGAATGGATATAACGCAAAGTCACACCCATGCTCAATGCATCTGATAATAAAATATTGTAGCCGAAATCATAACTAAATTCAGAAGGCCTCTGTGAAGGCAATGTAGATGTTCCCGATTCATCTGTGAAATCAATATTACCTAAACTAAAAAAACGCAAAGAACTATTGATACCACTGTAACTATTAATTTTCTTGAAATATCCAGCACTTGCTAAATAAACATCATTCAATCCAAGATCCTTTAACCATGGCGTATAATTGATTAAGAAACCACGGTCATTGTTCATGTAAGGGATCTTCGCAGTGTTACCAAAAAGATCGTTTGCTTCTGGTGACATAGCGATAGATAAATTCCCCATACCTCCTGATCTTGCATCTGGAGAGATCATCATAAATGGCACTGCTGTACTTTGTAATTTTAGGGTTGTTTGCGCTACAGCAGTTCCAAGTACAAAAATGAAGACAAAGCAGAAAGCTATTTTGAAAGAGGCTATTTTAATCATAGTCATTACATTGTTTATCTATATAGGGTAAAGATACCCTATGAATTCAATAATTAAAATTTTAAAAAGGTATTTGTCATCTGTTCAGTTGCCCCATTTTGTTGCACTTGAACCTTATAATAATACAAGCCCGGGGGCAGCAATCCCACTAAACTAGAACGCCCATCCCAGTTAACGACTATTTTATTGGATTGCGGTTCAACCTGTTCTTTAGTAGAGAAATGGATCCTGCCACTCGCATCATAGACGTCCAATTGCATCAAAAACGGATCAGTTTTTTTGACTTCAAAATTGAATTTTGCAGCCGATAGAACCGGATTTGGCATAATGGACAAATTACGAAGCATGCTATTTTTTAAAGCGGGGACCTCTAACCAAATGGTATCCTTGGAAACATTACCCAATAAATCCCAAGCCTTCAGCATCAATCGATGCTTCCCTTCTGACAAATTGGGCAATGGGTATTGAATCGTACCCGACTGGTATTGATTTAAATCGTAGGAAAAAAAAGGATTTAGATTATAGCTAATTGCCAGGCTGTCGTCGATGGTTAATTTTAAATCATGCCCTAGTTCATTGCCAGAAGATTGTATACCTGAGCTATCTTTTAAAAACACTACTAAATTAGCAGGAGCACTTACCCAATCACCCGATTTAAAATATGGCGAATTAATGTATGCTTTAATTTGAGGGCCTACTGTATCCAAACGATTTTGTATAGATGTCCCTTGAACATAAATTGATCCGAATTGGGTACTAGCATCGATTGAATCATTGTAGGCATACAATTGTAATTTCAATGCAGCAAGATTTGAACTAGGCATGTTTCCTGGTAAGATAAAGCTGATTTCGAATTGTCCTTTTTGTACCGTCGCCTTCCCTTTAAAAATAGCCTGCTCTTGCGTTTCAACCAAAACAGCTTGACTGGTAGATTGATTTGCTAATGTTTTTTTAGTACTTGGCGCATCCCATAAAACCATATCCACAAAGCCATTAAAATTTTGCATTATTTGCAGCCGACTTTGAATACCACCCCTGATCGTATACTTTTCTCCAGCTTTCAAATAGATGGTGTCGTCCCAAGGTATTTGATTCAATGAACTCAGTTGAATTTGGTATTTTGGCTGTGCAATTTTCATTGCGGGATCACCCATTAAACCAAATTTAAATGCATTTAACCTGTCTCCATTTCTGCTGAAATTGTATTTTTTCGCTGCTTGTAATGCAAGCCCAATCGACTTGAAATTGCCTGCTGTATCTGGCACTAATAATGACTGCATGAATGCATCGTTAATTTGTTTATTGCTATAAGCAAATACCAGTCTATTGGCTGCTACCAAAGCAATCACTCCTTTTTCATTTTGCATCAATGCATCCAATCCAATTGGCGCAATACCAGGTTGATCATAGGGTGCAAAATCACAAGAAGCAGTCACCATGATGGGCAATTTACCAGGATTATTCCACAATTGCATCTCTGACTTCGAGATCACAGCCTCCTCTGAAAGTCTTAAATAATTGCCATGGCCTGTGTAATTCAATATCAATGTACCCGCCTGTATCGCTTCTTGGATAGACTTGTTTACGTCGGGATACACAGCTCCAGTAAGGGTTTGATTCGCCTTAAATAGATCCAAGTAGAGTTTTCGATGATTCCAGTGCTCAGTTTTTGCATTCAAATTACTTACAATATCCTCTGCATCTTGAAGGTGTAAATTATAGTCTGCATCATCGGCAACCCAAGTCAACTGGTTTTGCCAAATACCCATTTTTTTATTGGACTGATATTGTATTAGTTTTTGCACCATCATTGCAGCTTCTGCATTGGATCTTGCAGGAATTCTACCTACCGCTAAGTCAATAGAGTCAATGGTTTGTGCAAAATGAATCTGATCACCTGGTTGTTGAATGGCATAAAAATCATCCGAACTATAAGAAGATAAAACTGAATTAGATACCTCACTTGTGTATACAGGCAATTCCTTATTCACTTGTATTTTTTGGGCATTAAAATTGCCCATTCCAAACAACAATAAATAGGCAGGTTTGGTTTGATTTTTTATGTTCGATTGTTCAATAATGTATTTGATATAATTTCTAATGGCTACCGGAGAGGTTTGCCCACTAGCCATTTCATTGAATACTTGTGTAGATTGAACTAGTCCAACCTTGAAGCCATTTTGCTTTTCATGGAATGCTTTAAGTTGTTTTGCTGCAGGATAAAAATCTGGCGCAGCAATCATGATATAATCTACTGGACTAGTTGTAAAACTGCTGTCGTTATTTACAAAATAGGAAAACTGCGCAGCACTAATTTTGTTGTCCTCAAATGCATAAAAATACTTTACTGCACTGTCTCTTGCCTTAAAATTTGCTATTGAATCTTGCCCTAACTGAACCGACATTGCAACCGGCTCTAGGCACTGGGTTAGATCCCATACCCTTGTTTGACTGGTTGCATTTTGAATTTCAAATTCAACCAACTGGCTGGTTGGATTGTTAGCGATATAGTCAAAACCAAAACTTGAACTTCCCCAGAAACCCATCTTTCTTTGACCATGCAAGGCAATATAATCTATCCACCCTGTGGCGGTGGAGGCTGCATTCAAATCGACCTGCAAATTCATTGTCGATAAACTTTGTCCCGTTTTTAAAATCTTGCTAGGGTCTAACCAAACAGAAATGCTGTCCAACTTTATTTTATACGCATCGTCAAAAATAAATCCTGAAACAGGGTTCAATGAGCTAGTTTGAAGCGATTGGTCATTCAATCGAATACTAAAGTTGGCATTGGATTGATAGGTCGTTGCTGCCAACTGAGTTTGCAAAGTGATGGGGGTATTCAATTGCAAACCATCCATATTCAAAAGGAATGATAAACTTGCTTTTTTGCTAATCCCATTCCCCATAGGCTCACCTAGCCAAATTTTACCACTGCTTATAATATTGATACTATCCTTTTCAATCAACCATTTTGCAGGATAATCCTTCACCAATTTTGAAGCCATATTTGAACTTGAAAAGCGACTGATTCTTTTTCCCAAGTCTCCCATTCGCAGAAAAAAATACAGGGAATCATTGGTGCATATTTTTTGAGGGATTGGCGCTTCAAGCGTATTGGATTGCACCCATGTATATTTCCCTTGTGCATAAAATAAAAGTCGATCTTGCTCGTCCAAAATACCATCACCCCCATCTTGCATTTCAATGGCCAATTCTGTCAAACTATCTGGCAATCCATTGGGTACTTTTTCTGTCAATTGGGCTAAGTCCATGCCGAATAATTGAACCTGATTGGCATTGATTTTACCTGTCCATCCCATCCCTTTTAATTGCGCTCCTGTCAGCTGATAAACACCCTCATTCGGAACAGCTATTTTAACCCAATTTCCTTTAGAGAGCATGCCCACCTGCCCCATTAAGCTTAGGGAACAGCAGCATCCAATTAAAAAAAATGTTAAAACGCCATATCTCATGGCCTAAAATTAGGCTTTTACTAACATAAGAATCTATTTGCAATTGAATAAATGAGTGAAAAAGCAAGTATATTCGCAAAAGATTTCTAACCGAACTGATTAAACAAAACAGATGAATTTTATCAATAGCATATTATTATTTTTTGCGGTCTTATTTTTTGGCCCAAAATTGGTTTCACAATTCGAAAGTAACAACAGCAATAAAGTTGCTTTTGCTTCAAAAGACGACCCATACGATAGCACTATTTTAATTAGAGGCGGTACTTTCGCAATGGGCATGAACCAAGAAAATATCATGGGCGATTGGAATAACAACTTACGCCGAGTTACAGTGAGTTCATTCCGTATCGACCAATATGAAGTGAGCAACAGACAATACCGTACTTATATCAAATGGTTAGAAAACGTTTTTATCCCAATGGGTAAAGATTCAATTGTAAAAGCGGCATTACCAGACACTTTAGTTTGGAGAGCAGACCTTGCTTACAATGAACCAATGGTGGAAGGTTATTTTAGAAATAAAGCATTCAATGATTATCCTGTTGTTGGCGTAAGTTGGGAACAAGCCAATGCTTATTGCAGATGGAGAACCGATAGAGCCAACGAAAAAACCTTGATCAAATACGGATTGATTGATCCTAAAAAGCCCTATATAGGCAAGATGGAAGCAAGCAATAGTCTTGTTGATAGCAACAAAAAAAGCACACCAACACCTGCAAAAGCAAAAGCGAAAAATAAAAACTTAGACGACTATGTATTGATCCCTGACTTTAGATTACCTACTGAAGCAGAATGGGAATATGCAGCAAAAGTTTCTAGTGGTAAAAATTATATCTCCAACTTTAACAACCCTAAAGCCGGATCCAACTCAGGCACGCCTAACGCAAGTATCGTTGCATCTGATTCTCCTTACCCTTGGAGTTCAAATGGAAATGATGGTTTAAGAAGCAACCCAACCGGACGTATTAGCAAAAAAGAAAAAGACAACCGTGGCATGTTCATGGCCAACTTTAAAAACGGAAGTGGCGACTACATGGGTATGATTGGTTACACGAATGACGGTGCAGGATTTCCAAGTAAGATCAATAGTTTTTTACAAAACCCTTTAGGACTATATAATTTAAGCGGCAATGTGAATGAGTGGGTTGCAGACATCTATCGCCCAATGAATAGTATTGATATGGATGATTTTAATCCATACAGAGGCAATAGTGTATTGGATGGTGACGATGCGTCTACATCAAGTTATGAAACTGGCACAAATACATTGATTTCCAACAAATCAAGAGTGTACAAAGGTGGTAGCTGGAGAGATCGTCCTTATTGGTTAAATCCAGGAACAAGAAGATACTTAGATCAAGATAAATCAACGAGTACCATTGGTTTTAGATGTGCCATTTCTGCTTTTGGCATGGATACACCAGATGCCAAAGAAGAGCAGCCTAATTTATGGCAGAAAATCAAAAACATCTTTTAATGAAACTACGCATAGGCTCAGGAATTGATTTTCATCAGTTAGTAGAAGGTAGAGATTTATGGATTGGTGGCATTCATATCCCACATCATAAAGGCGCTTTGGGGCATAGCGATGCGGATGTTTTACTCCATGCTATTTGCGATGCATTATTAGGTGCTTTAAGCCTTGGTGATATTGGCACTCATTTTCCTGACACAGACAATGCATTTAAAAATATTGATAGTAAGATTTTATTAAAAAGAACTTACGATTTAATTATTGCCGAGGGGTATCAAATTGTCAATATTGACGCTACCCTTTGCTTAGAAGCGCCTAAAATTAAACCTTATGTAATTGCGATGCAGGAATGCATTGCTTCGATTTTACACATAGGCAATAAAGACATTTCGATCAAGGCTACTACTACAGAAACAATGGGTTTTACAGGTAGAGAAGAAGGCCTTGTTGCCACTGCTTCTTGTTTATTGATGGCAAAAAGCTAAACCATACATTTATGAAGCTTGGATCAATCGAAGAATTATATACCATTTATAGTGCACATCCTTCTGTCGTAACAGATACAAGAAAACTTAAATTAGGAGATCTCTACTTTGCATTAAAAGGCCCCAATTTCAATGGCAATGTATTTGCGTTAGCTGCTTTAGAAGCGGGCGCTAGTTATGCGATTGTGGACGAGGAAATTCCCAATAGTTCGGCTATTCAAGATCGAATCATTGTAGTGGATGATGTATTGACCACCTTACAAGCTTTAGCAAAATACCATCGTCAACAATTCAATATTCCATTCATTGCCATCACTGGCAGCAATGGAAAAACAACCACTAAAGAATTGGTCTTTACTGTTTTAGCAAGCCATTACAAAACTTATACAACACAGGGTAATTTAAATAACCATATTGGTGTTCCATTAACTTTATTAAGCATTCCAAAAGAGGCCGAAATGGCGGTAATCGAAATGGGTGCAAATCATCTACATGAAATTGAAAGCTATTGCAGTTATACATTGCCTACACATGGCATGATTAGCAATTGTGGTAAGGCACATTTAGAAGGATTTGGATCAGAAGAAGGTGTGAAAAAAGGCAAAGGAGAATTGTTTGATTGCTTAAGAGCGAATAATGGTACTGCATTCATCATGGAAGATTATGATTACTTGCAATCCATGTCTCAGGGCATCCCTCATTTAATTGGTTATGGCCAAGACAATGGACAAATTCAAGGAGACGCGATAGATCACAACGGCATGTTGAAAGTGCAAATAAAAAAAGGCATCGCAATCGATGCAATACAAACACATTTAGTGGGCAATTATAACCTACCGAATGTACTCGCTGCTGTTACCATTGGACAACACTTTAATGTACCCAATGAAAAAATTAAAGCAGCTATAGAAAATTATATTCCTACCAATAGCCGTTCTCAATTATTGAATTGGAACAAGAACGAAGTGATTTTAGACGCTTATAATGCCAATCCTTCTAGCATGAAACTAGCTGTGGAGAATTTTGCCAAACTAAACAAAGCCCATAAAATAGTTTGCCTGGGTGGCATGAGAGAGTTAGGTGCAGATAGTTTGATGGAGCATCAAATGTTGATTGATCAATTAAAACAACATGTATGGGAACAGGTCGTACTTGTGGGTAGCGAGTTCAAACCATGCACGCATCCTTACCATTATTTTGACACCGTACAAGCCGCCAAAGCTTGGCTTGATGCGCAACAATACACTGAACATACCTTACTCATAAAGGGTTCTAGGGGCATACAGATGGAGCAATTGATAGCTCCTTAATTTTCAATACCTTTGCAGCATGAAAAAAAGTTACTTATACAGCACATTGACCAATAAATGTCCAAGATGTAGAGAAGGCGCCTTATTCACTTCTACCAATCCTTACGATTTAGCAAACATTACAAAGATGAATTCATCTTGTCCTGTTTGTGGTCAACCTACAGAAATTGAAGTTGGATTTTATTATGGTACTGGCTATGTGAGTTATGCTTTAACGGTGGCTTATTTTGTATCTTTGTTCGTTGCTTGGAAAGTATTGATTGGCATGACATGGGAATTAGACGACAACAGAATGTTTTACTGGTTAGGCACCACCATTGTTTTATTGATTTTAATTCAACCTATCTTAATGCGTTTATCGCGTTCTATCTGGTTAGGTTGGTTTGTCTCTTATAATAAGAATTGGAAAAATGAGCCATTGGAATACAATGAGCGCATGGATGAGAATAGGAAGGATATCTAAATCAATAAACCAATTATTTATTTTACATTTGCAATCCTTAAAGAGAGGTGTCCGAGTGGTTTAAGGAGCACGCTTGGAAAGCGTGTATACGGCAACGTATCGGGGGTTCGAAT
>JACCEA011539695.1_pt1 | contig 11379 bp, 7 predicted proteins | sample 7449851 | NCBI WGS metagenome assembly JACCEA01 (sample SAMN15323453, study PRJNA562643) | freshwater metagenome | isolation source: river surface water | place: USA:Blue River Watershed | collected 2017-08-18 | reverse complement strand
GCCTTTCAGTTTAAGAACACTGAAATTCAATTAGAAAAAATGAAACTCATGCTTGATGGAGTTTTAAATTATGGCAGTAAAAATATTCAACTCCAAGTATCAGGCAAAGAACTCGACATTCTTTCACTTACCAGTATTTTACCTCAAAACTATTCTTCCTATTTTAAAGACTACACCAGCACGGGTGATGTTTATTTTAACGCGAAAATTAATGGTAGTTATAAAACTAATGCTACACCCTCTATTATTGTTCTTGCAGGTTTAAACAATGCGAACCTTTTCATAAAAAAAGAAAATACAGAATCAATAAACATCAACAACGTTGATTTTAAAATTGACTACCAAAACTTTGGCACAAGTACACAATCAGATGATCAAATAAATGTTTCTAACTTTTCAGGCATATTAAACTCAAATCCTATTACAGGAAATGTTAGTATAAAAAACTTCAATGCACCCTTGCTTAATATCGAGTTGAATACTAAACAAATGCTCAGCGATGTGCAAAAAATAATTTCATTAAAAAACATAGATATCAAATCTGGGAATATCGATATTCGTGTTAAACTACAAGCTCTATTATGTGATTTAAAAGGCAACTCCGATTATCGTAAAATAAACTCTAGCGGTTCAATTGTAATTTCAAATGCTAAAATTCGTCCTGGTAAATACGATTTTGAAATAGAACAGATTAATGGCGATTTTAATTTTCAAAATTCAGACTTAAAAATAAACGAACTAAGTTTCAATCTAGGCAAGTCTGATTTTAAGTTAAATGGGTATTTCCGAAATCTTATTTATTTCTTTCTTCAACAAGAGGAAGATTTAGCTATCGATGCAAACTTAATAAGTAATTATATAAATCTTGAAGCACTCTTAGGAGCAAGTGCAAATGGAACCGCAGATGAACCATATAAACTAAAGATAAATAAACGCATTCACGCAAATTTAAACCTACAAATAAAACATTTGGCTATATCTACATTTCATGCCTATGATTTGCAAGGCAAAATGGATATTAAAGATCAAATTATAAATACCGATTACCTGGCATTTCGTTCACAAAAGGGTTTGGTGTTTTGTAGTTTAAACTTTAACACAAAAGAACAAACAAAAATGCCAATGAACATCAATTTAAATTTAAATAAAGTTGATGTGAGCAATATGTTTAGCGAGTTTCAGAATTTTGGATTAAACATTATTACCGATAAAAATTTAAAAGGCCAGGTGAGTGCAAACATGGATGTACAACTCGTTTGGGATGAAAATTTAAATACAAAAACCGAAAATTTTGCTGCACATGGTTCAATATTAATTGAGAATGGACAGCTCTTAAATTTCGAACCTATGATGGCCCTAGGAAAGTATATAGATGTGAATGAACTTAAAAATTTGCGCTTTTCTAACTTGGTCAATACCATCGACATAAAAAATAAAACAATTACTATCCCCGACATGGAAGTAAAATCGAATGCATTAAGCATGCGATTAGCCGGCACTCATGATTTTGATAATAAAATCGATTACCATTTAGAACTTTTACTGTCTGACTTTATAAAAAGAAAATCAAAAAAATTAAAAGATGAGCAATTTGGTGAAGTAGAACCCGATGGTACTGAAAACACCAAGTTATATATTCGTATGTATGGCGATGCTTACAATCCAAACTTCTCACTCGATAAAAAAATTATCAAAAAGAAAATTGCCGAAGATTTAAAAAAAGAAGGTGCTGAGGTAAAACAACTTTTAAAAGACGAGTTTGGGTCTTGGTTTAAAAAAGAAAAAGAATTCAAAGAAAGCATATCGGAAGAGGCACAAGAATGGGAAAAAGATATCCCACAACAAAAGCTTCAGAATAAATCTGTATCTTCAAATAATAAAACCGATAGCCTTAGCAATAAAAGTAAATTACAAAGGCTAAAGGAAAAATTGAAAGAAAAACCAGATCCAGAAGATGAGTAGATTCCTAAAATCGAATTATCATTATTTTCTTATCGTTGCATTTTCTCTTTTGTGTTACCATTTCTTATGGCTCAACGCCTATTCAATGAAATGGGATTTAGCAGAGCAATATTTACCCTGGCGTTATTTTGTCGGAAAATGTATTAGTAATTCTACTTTACCGTATTGGAACCCCTTTCAATTAGGTGGCTACCCTGCATACTCCGATCCACAAAGTGCTACTTGGTATTATCCTGCTTGGATCATAGGTTCCACGTTTGGATACTCTATGAAAATCATTCAACTCGAAGTGCTTTCCTTCATTACTTTAGGTGGATTAGGTTTTTTTATGCTATCCAAAAAAATTGGCAATAGCACTAATTCCTCTTTTTTCTTTTCACTCTCTTATTTATCAAGTGGTTTTTTTGTAGGAAATGCTCAACACCTTACTTGGATTGCAGCTGCAGCTTGGATTCCTTGGTTGTTTTATCATTATTTATATATACGCAAAGAAAGCTACAATTTGCATGTACTTTGGTTCTTACTCATACTCTATCTATTTGCATCGAGCGCTTATCCTGCATTTTTAATTATTTCAGCATACATCATCATCATCGATCAAGTTGTATTATTTGCAAAATCATCTAATAAAAAACAATTCTTCCTTCAAAAATTATTATTAGTCTTTCTTTGCATCATCGCTCTACTCCCTATACTCTACTCTACACTTAGTAGTATGTCTTATTTTAGTCGTGGAGCTGGCATTACACTAGAAAAAGCATTGCAACATCCATTCACATGGCAAAGTTTATTGTCCTTAATTGCACCTTTCTCTTCCTTTAAAAATCCTACACTGTTTAATACCGATATTTCTATGGCCAATGCTTACGTTGGCTTGTTACCTTTAATTTTATTGTTAACATACAGCGTATCGAAGAAAAATTCGAAAAGTAATTTTTGGCTTATTATTGCTGGAGTATTTTTACTTATTTCCATTGGCAGTCAGTTGCCTATTCGCGAATTTCTTTTTCATTATGTCCCTGGCTTTAATTTATTCCGATTCCCATCGCTGTTTCGTTTGTTTTTTATTATTTCCTTGTTATTATTTGCAGCATCATACTACGATATCTTAAAAATATACATCGAGAAATACAGAAGAAAAATTGTAGCATTAATTGTAATTACAGTTTCCATCTTTATAGGCATAATCGTTTATTATATTTCATCATGGAAACCTTTTGAAATAACATCAATCAACACCTTAGCTACTCAATACGAACAAAGCACATTTGAACAACATCTTATATATCAACTAGCTTTTCAATCTGTTTTGCTGCTTAGTTTTTGTTTGTTATTGTACAAAAAAATTGGACATTTTTTCCTATTAACTTTCATTTGTGTTGATTTATTTATGAGCGTTCGTTTGAATGCCATGGCTACAATGGTTGTAAATACTAAAACCGAAGAAGTAGATGAATTAATTCCTAAAAATCAACATTCATTTAATGTTCCAAAATTCCAAGCATTAACAAATGTAATCGATCAGCAATACGAATATCGTTGGCCATTAAATTGGAATATGAATTGTTATTATGGTGAGATAGCGATCGATGGATATAACCCGTTTGTTCTTAATAGTTTTAACCTTCTCGAAAATTCAACAATAAAAGATAGCGTTTGGCAAAATGCTTGGTTGTATTTTCCAAGTAAAATTATGTATGCTGATGAGAGCCCTTCGCTGAATGCATCTGAAGCATGGATTCAATCAAGCAAAACATCAGAAGAAAACTATTATACAAAACCAATTATTGATACTATTCAATTTAAACCAAATCAAATTAAACTTACATACAACAGCGACTCTGCTTTTGCTCTTGTGCTTGCACAGAATCCTTTTCCAGGTTGGAAATCAAGCATAGATAATGTCGAAACATCAATTTACACCTGCAATTTTGCTCAACAATTAATAAAGTTGCCTGCAGGAAATCATACCCTTGAATTTAAATTTGAAAACAATTTATTGAAATACATTAATCTTATACACCTTATTTTATTCGCTTTCACGATGCTTTTTGCTTGTATAAATTCATTGAAAGGCATAAAAAATTCATACTAAATTTGTAATTTGCATTAAAATACGAACACTATGGCAACAGTAAATATTCCTCGTCTCGACTTGAATGATTACATGAACGGGAACGAGCAACAAAAAAAATCTTTTTCTGATGGCATTGGAAAAGCATTTAACGAAACAGGTTTCGTTACCATTGCAAACCATGGCATGAGCAAAGAATTAATGGCTGAACTTTATGTAGAAGTTAAAAAGCTATTCGATCTACAAGAAGAAATTAAAAAGAAATATGAAATCGTTGAGCTTGCAGGACAAAGAGGCTATACTAGCAAAGGACGCGAGAAAGCAAAAGATTCAAACACTCCGGATTTAAAAGAATTTTGGCAAGTGGGTCAGTTTGTGGAAGGTGAAGTAATGTCGAAAGAAGAATATCCCGACAATATTTTAGTTGATGAGCTTCCTCGTTTTAACGAAATCACTAAAGAAGTTTTTAAAAAGTTAGAACATGCAGGTGCTCACATCTTACGTGCAATTGCAGTATACTTAGGGCTCGATGAATTTTATTTCGATGCTAAAATCAAAAACGGAAATAGCATTTTACGTGCTATCCATTATTTCCCTATTCAAAATCCTGATGAACTTGCTGCCGATGCTGTAAGAGCAGGAGCTCACGAAGACATCAACTTAATTACATTACTTATTGGTGCAAGTGCCGATGGGTTAGAAGTTCTTACACGCGATGGCGAATGGTACCCAATTAAAGCACATGTAGATGATATAGTTGTAAACGTAGGTGATATGTTACAACGTTTAACCAATAATAAATTAAAATCTACTACACACCGTGTTGTTAATCCTCCACGCGAACTAATGGGTACATCAAGATATTCTGTTCCATTCTTTTTACATCCACGTTCAGAAATGAACTTAGCATGTTTAGAATCTTGTATCGATGCAGAGCATCCAAAAGCATACGATGATTATACAGCAGGTCAATACCTTGATGAACGTTTAAGAGAAATTGGATTAAAGAAATAAGACTTTAAAAATCACTATAACAAAAAAGGCATCTGTTGAAGATGCCTTTTTTTATTTCTTATTGATGATAGACTTTACCACCGAATCAAATTCTATTGGATCTTGTGAACCGATTAAATAAACTAAGCCATCTTTATCGGTTAATTTTACAGCGTATTTCCCGTACGCATAAAAACGAATAGTTCCTTTTTTGTGTAGATTATACACAGGATTATTAATCATAAAAGGACTGTATGGAGTAATTTCTGATGATACAATACTATTCAAATCTATTTTAACTTTTTTAGTATTATAAATAGCACTTAGTATTACACTGCCGTTTTCAATTACGGTTCTATAATGTGTTAAGAATACAAATAAAATGGATATAAATAGAATACCAGAGCCTACCACTAAAAACAAACCAGCTTCTTGTTCTCTGTTTCTTTCTTCTGATATAAAATAAGCGATAAAGCAAAACAAAGCCAATACAAATCTTCGCGTTGTCCAAAACTTTACATTGCCTAAAGTTTGTCGCTCTTGATATAATATTTGCCTAGCCATTAATATATTTTATACGGTAAATGTAATTGCTTTGTTCCGATATTTTGTATCGATCATCTATTTGATGGCCTAATATACAAACTATATTATCTTCACTAAGCATAACAAAGCTATTTTCTTTTTGTTGAAATGTAAATTTTTTATCGACAAAGAAATCACTTAGTTTTTTAAATCCCTTCATTCCTAAAGGCCTAAAACGATCTCCTGGCTGCCATTTCCTAATCTGCAATGGAAAGTTCAATTTGTCGGCATCTAAATACATCATACCATTTTCAAAATTGAACTCAGCAAAATTTACACCTTCTGTTTTTATATGCTCTACAGCTAAATCCGTGCCATGAATGGTCAATTTTGTATCATCAGCATACAACCAAAATACATTCGAATAACTTAACGCTTTGTCTTTATATTCAACATAAAAACCTTCTGCTTGTTTCCTTAATATCACTTCAGCAGATTCATAATACTTACCAGTTTGAATATCCAGGTGATTTAAAATATCAGATATGGTATCATGACTAAAACCTAGTTCCAACAATAGTCTTCTGAACATCCATTTGCCATGACCTAAGCGATGAAGCTCTTGAGTATGTATTATGTTGTTATTATATAATAGGCTGATGTGAGCATTGTAGTATTCGTTTAATATGTGTTCAGCTGCTTCTATATCTCTGTTCAGCTGAATAATATTATTTCGCCATGATGGTGATAATTCATCCAATTCAGGTAAAACATCATTTCTCAATTTATTCCTCAAATAATCACTTTTTTGATTCGAAGAATCTTCCCTCCATATAATTGAATGCTCATGTGCATATTTCAATATATCTTTTCTACTGAAACACAACATTGGCCGTGTAGCCATGTTATTACTTACAATTCCTTTCAACCCAGAAAGCCCAGTACCACGAATTAAGTTTATCATGGTTGTTTCCACCGAATCATCGCTATGTTGGGCTACTAGTAATTTTTCAAAACCCTCCTCTTTCATGAGCTGTTTAAACCAAGTATACCTCAATTCGCGAGCTGCCATTTGTACCGACACTTTATGCTCTTGCATGTAAGCTTTGGTATTTATAGCATTCACAAATAACGGAATTCCCTTGCTTTTGCAATATTCACGCACAAATTGCTCATCACCATCCGATTCTTCAGCTCTTAGCTGAAAATTAACATGTGCAACTGAAATTGAATACGGCAATTGTTCAAACATTTGCAACATCACCATAGAATCTACACCTCCACTAACCGCCAATAACAGTCGATCGTTAGGATTTAACAGGCTATTTTCACTGATGTATTGTTTAAGAATGTCTAACATTATAACACAAAAGTATTTATTTTAAACGAAATGCGTTCTTTTGATAAATTAATTCAAGTATTTTTGCTCCCGTGAAATTGTATACTAACTTATTAGGCCTGCTCCTTTTCTGTTTATTGCCTTTTGGTTTATTTGCCCAAAAGGTAAGTAAAGTAGAAGTTTTGAATGCCGATGTGTTTGAGTTTATTAAACAGGGGAATGAGCAAATAAAAAAGCTTAAAGGGAATTGTCAATTTAAACAAGAAAACACCCTTTTCTACTGCGATTCTGCATTGTTATATGACGTTAAAAATGCGGTTGACGCATATGGTAAAGTTCGCATTGTTCAAGGCGACACACTACAACTCTTTGGCGATTTCCTAAATTACGACGGGAATAGTAAAATTGCCAAGTTCAATAAAAACGTAAGAGTTTTACATAATGATATGGTGTTAACTACCCAAGTACTTACCTACGACACTAAAAATAAAATTGCAACCTACCCACAGGGTGGTAAAATTGTAAACATAGATAATGTACTTACTAGTACCTTCGGATATTACTACGCAAATACTTCCGATGCTTATTTCAAAAAAAATGTAGTACTTACCAACCCGAAGTACATTTTAAAATCAGATACCTTAAAGTATAATTCCAAAACTAGAATCGCTACTTTTTACGGACCAACAACTATTACTTCCGAAGAAGATTATTTGTACGCAGAAGCAGGAACATACAATACCATTACAGACATTGCACAATTCACGAAGAACCCATTGTACAAAAATGGAGCCCAATCATTAACTGGAGAGTTCTTATATTACGATAGAAACAAAGGACTCGGCAGAGCCAATAAAAACATCAGCTTTATAGATACCGCACAAAAAATAATTTTACGTGGCGATAAAGCAAACTATAATCGCAATACCGAAAGTTCTGTAGTAACCAATAATGCTTATGTAATTGTATTGGTCGATAACGATTCATTATTTCTTTCAGCCGATACACTAAGAAGTTTTATGGATAAAAGCATGACCTATCGAACATTGGTTGCTTACCATAAAGTAAAAGCTTTTAAAACCGATTTACAAGTAAGCTGCGACTCCATGGTATATACTTATATCGATTCTACCATGAGGTGTTATACTAATCCTACCATATGGTCGCAAAATGCTCAAATGACTGCCGATTTTATTAGTCTCGAATTAAAGAATGGCGATTTAAACAAAATGAATTTATTTAATAACGCCTTTTTAGTGATGGTCGATACACTCGACACTTTAAAATTCGATCAAATAAAAGGCAAAAACATGTTTGGTTATTTTGTAGAAAACGAATTACAACTATTAGATGTAGAAGGCAACGGACAAAGTATCTATTTTGCGAAAGAAGAAGAAAAGCCAGGAGAATACCTTGGTGTTAACAGAGCCGATTGCAGCAACATGACCATTCGCTTCAAAGAAAACAAAGTGCAAAAAGTAAACTTCAAAGTTAAGCCAGATGCAGTGTTCTCTCCACTCGATAAAGTTAACGAAGAAGACCTCAAATTAAAAGGCTTTATTTGGCGAATTCAATTACGCCCTACAAGCAAGGAAAGCGTTATAAAGAGACGATAGACACAGGATAACGGACACAGGATAATGGACACAAGATAACAGACAAAAGACATAATCACGTCAAGAAACTGCATCAGCTCCCTTTAATTCGTAATTCGTAATTCAACTATATCTTGTCAAACCCAGTATAAGGCACTAACACTTTTGGAATCATAATTCCATCGGGTGTTTGATTGTTCTCTAACAACGTAGCAACAATACGAGGCAATGCCAAAGCACTTCCATTTAATGTATGCACCAATTTATTTTTACCGTCTTTATCTTTAAAACGACATTTCATACGGTTAGCTTGAAACGATTCGAAGTTAGATGTAGAACTTACTTCCAACCAACGACCTTGTGCAGTTGAATAAGTTTCAAAATCGTAGGTTAATGCAGAAGTGAAACCCATATCACCACCGCATAAGCGTAAAATACGATATGGAATTTCTAGTTTTTCTAACAATGATTTCACATGAGCTACCATTGTCTCTAAAATTTCATACGATTTATCGGGATGTGCTATTTGCACAATTTCAATTTTATCGAATTGATGTAATCTATTTAATCCGCGAACATGTGCTCCATATGAACCTGCTTCTCTTCTAAAACAAGGAGTATAAGCAACGTTTTTAATTGGTAAATCTTCTTCTTTAATAATTACATCACGGTATAAATTGGTAACAGGAACCTCCGCCGTAGGTATCATATACAAATCGTCGATTGGCATGTGATACATTTGTCCTTCTTTATCGGGTAACTGACCTGTGCCAAAACCAGAATCAGCATTTACTACATGAGGTGGCATAATTTCCATGTATCCAGCTTTTAAAGCTTCGTCTAAAAAGAAATTAATTAAAGCTCTTTGTAAACGTGCCCCTTTGCCTTTGTATACAGGAAATCCTGCTCCAGTTATTTTAACACCCAATTCAAAATCTATAATATCATATAAACTGGTAAGCTCCCAATGTGGTTTAGCACCGTCGTATAATGTTGGGATTGTACCCCATTCATGTACAACTTCATTTTCTTCAGGAGTAATACCTGCAGGCACACTAGCATGTGGCAAATTAGGTAACTGAACCAAAGCTTGGTTCAATTGCTCTTCGGCTGCTGCCAATTGCTCTAATAAGTTTTTTTGTTGTTCTTTATATTCTGATGACTTTAACTTGGTTGCTTCAGCCTCTTCTTTTTTCCCAGAACGCATTAAGTCGCCTACCATTTTGGCAATGGCATTTGCTTCCGATGCAATAGTATCCGATTGATTTTGCAAACTCCTTCTTTTTTCATCCAATGAAATAATGGTGTCTACCAATTCAATGTTTTTGAAATTCTTTCTCTGCAAACGCTCAATAACGTGCTCTCTGTTCTCTCTAATAAACGGTACTAATAGCATATCTTTAATCTTTGGGCAAAGATAATAATTAAATAAATACATATTTGATTTGTTGAACCCTATTATTTAGCATATTTTCGCTTGTATGACAGGTAAATTATACGTTGTTCCTACACCCATAGGTAATTTAGAAGACATTACTTTTAGAGCACTAAGGGTTTTAAAAGAAGTAGATTTAGTGCTTGCCGAAGACACAAGAACTGCTGGGCAACTACTTCGTCATTTCGATATCGACAAACGTATCTTATCGCACCATCAGCATAATGAACACCATGCGCTAAAAGAAATTATTAAACTTTTACACGAAGGAAAAATTTTGGCTTTAGTAAGTGATGCTGGAACTCCTGCAATTTCCGACCCTGGTTTCTTATTGGTGAGAGAGTGTATAAAAGAAAATATTTTAGTTGAGACACTCCCCGGACCAACTGCCTTTGTACCTGCACTCGTAAACTCTGGCATGCCATCCGACAAATTTTATTTCGAAGGTTTTCTGCCACAAAAAAAGGGTAGAAAAACTCGCCTCGAATTTTTAAAAACCATCGAAGACACCATCATCTTATATGAATCGCCACATCGATTGTTAAAATTATTCGAAGAAGTAATAGAACATTTTGGAGCTGATCACCCTATGAGTGTTTCAAGAGAAATTAGTAAAAAGTTTGAAGAAACCTTGAGAGGATCTGCATCTGAATTACTTCTGCATTTCACCGAAAATCCAATCAAAGGTGAATTTGTTGTTTGCTTAGGCGGTACTGTATCTATAAAAAAGAAAGAAAATAAATACAAAAATCAGGATGAATAATTCTAAAAGATATTATGTATTAGCAAGTGTAACTGGACTTGCTTTGTGGCTATCGTGGCCAATGATGAGTTTTAGTTTTTTACTCTTCATAGCGTTTGTTCCTTTGTTATTTCTTGAACATGAAATTGCAATGAGTAATAGAAATGCTGGCCGACAACTATTCAAATATAGTTTCCTAGCTTTCTTTATTTGGAATTTACTATGTAGTTATTGGCTTTGGAATGCTTCTGCTTTCGGAATGTTTGTAGCAGTATTACTAAACAGTAGCATGATGTCGACCGTATTTGTTGCGTATCATTATGTAAAAAAGAAAAATAACTTTTTAGTTGGTGCTATTTTTTTCATATGCTTTTGGTTGGCTATGGAATTACTTCACCACCATTGGGATTTTGCTTGGCCATGGATGAGCTTAGGCAATGCTTTTTCAAGCAGAAATTCGTGGGTACAATGGTATGAGTATACTGGAATTTTTGGTGGAAGCTTATGGGTGTTATTAAGCAATGTTTTACTTTTTAATGCATATAAAAACTATCAAGAAAAAAATTATTACAATAAACTAGTTTTACTTCCCATCGCAGTAATATTAATTCCTTTTGCTTCCTCAATATATAGATACAACACTTACATAGAAAAAGAAAATCCATGCAATATTGTGGTGGTACAACCTAACATCGATCCTTATGGCGAAAAGTT
>JACCEA011173829.1_pt1 | contig 11379 bp, 15 predicted proteins | sample 7449851 | NCBI WGS metagenome assembly JACCEA01 (sample SAMN15323453, study PRJNA562643) | freshwater metagenome | isolation source: river surface water | place: USA:Blue River Watershed | collected 2017-08-18 | reverse complement strand
TGATAAATGGAGGGACTCCTGCTACGCGTGAACCGTTCCATGTAGTTGTCTTAATCGATCAAACATTTGCTACTCATCTCGAAGTTGCTCAGTTTTGCCATCAAAAACACATAGCTATACTTATTGGGGATGTACGGGGAGTGTTTGGTCAAATCTTTTGTGATTTTGGTGAGAATTTCGTAGTTCATGATAAGGATGGTGAACCAGTGGCCTCATCTATGATTGCGAGCATTACTAGAGATACTAAAGGTTTGATAACCGTTTTAGAAGATGGTCGTCATAATCTTAACACAGGCGACATTGTCACGTTAACTGATGTGGTTGGTATGGATGAACTGAATGGTAGACAATTTGAAATTGATGTCAAGGATCCATTCTCCTTTGAAATCCATTGCGATACTTCCAATTATAAACCCTATGAACGCAGTGGATATATCAACCAAGTGAAACAATCTGTAACATTACATTTTGAATCATTTGGGGACTCCTTACTAAGTCCTGGTGAAATTATATGCGATAGTGTGAAGAGCTGGCGTATTGGGATTCTCCACTTTGCGTTCCGTGCACTACATCGCTTTGTTGAACACCATGGATCCCTACCTCAACCAGGAAATGTTGATCATGCTCAAGAGTTGGTTAAATTAGTTGCTGTTATCAATTCTGAAGTTCCTGGAGATAAGTTTAAGTTCTCTGATAGAGAGCTACAAGACCATGAAGAGTTTATCAAGAGATTCTCATTGTGTGCTCGTGGTGTAATCAGTCCCATGTGCGCTTTAATTGGAGGCGTTCTTGGTCAAGAAGTACTAAAAGCTTGCTCTGGAAAGTTTATGCCAATCAAGCAGTGGTTTTATTATGATGGACTTACTGCATTACCTTCAGAACCATTGTCGATCGAAGAAGTTTCCCCACTGGGCAGCAGATATGATGGTCAAATAATGGTTTTCGGAAAGGAGATGCAACACAAGTTATCCAAATTGAACATGTTTTTGGTCGGTGCTGGTGCAATTGGTTGCGAAATGTTGAAGAATTGGTCTATGATGGGTATTGCTAGCCATTTTGGTGGTGACAGTACTGGGAAAGTCCATGTCACGGACATGGATCAAATTGAAAAGAGTAACCTCTCTAGACAATTTCTTTTCCGAAATACTGATATTAATTGTCCAAAATCAACAACAGCAATTCGTGCAGTAAGGGGAATGAATTCAACCTTTCAAGCTATTGCCTATGAACAAAAGGTTTCCAATGAAACAGAAGCAATCTTCAACGATGATTTTTATGACTCGATGGATATGATTTGTACTGCATTGGATAATGTCGAAGCCAGATTGTATTTAGATCAAAAATGCTTGTTTTATCAGAAACCTATGTTAGAATCTGGGACTCTTGGTGCGAAAGGCCACACTCAAATTGTTGCTCCTGGCAAGACTGAGAATTACGGTTCTTCACGCGATCCTCCCGAAAAATCTATTCCAATTTGTACTTTGAAGCACTTTCCCAACCAAATTGAACACACTTTACCATGGGCGCGCGAGTGGTTTGAAGAAATATTCAAACAAGCTGCAGATGATGTAAATCAATATTTAACAAATCCTGACTACTATCAGCAGCTTTCATCCAATAATCAACAAAACATGAAGTTTGATACAGTAAAGAGATTGAAGGAGAGCTTAGTTACTCAGCGCCCCAGCACTATCAATGACTGCGTCACATGGGCAAGGCATTGGTTTGAAGATCTGTTCAGCAATCGCATAAAACAATTGTTGCACAACTTTCCATTGGATCGAATGACCTCAAATGGCACTCCTTTTTGGTCTGGTGCTAAGAAACCACCGACCCCCGTTGAATTTAATCCGACTGACCCCTTACACTCTGAGTTCATTGTTGCAGTGGCCAATATGCGAGCATTGGTGTACCAGATTTCTCCATGTGAAGACAAAGCGTACATGCTTGCTGTTGCTTCGGCCGTCAAAATTGAACCATTTCAGCCTGCAGAAGGAATCAAAATTGCTGCAACTGAAGAAGAGCTCAAGGCAGAAAAGGAAAATAATCAACGGGTTGCTGCGGCATCTACTTCCGCGGACATTGATGCGGTTTGTAACTCCATCATTCAGAGCATTCCTCCTCGCGAATCATTTGGATCATTTTTGGTGCGACCGGTAGATTTCGATAAGGATATTGATTCTCATATGAGAGTTGTCGCCGCTGCTTCAAATTTGCGTGCCCGTAACTATCGCATTCCTGAAGCAGATATGCACACCTCTCGTGGTATTGCTGGCAAAATTACACCTGCAATTGCCACTACTACTGCATTGGTTACTGGTGGTATTTGCTTAGAAATTTTCAAGCTATTGTTGAATAAGCCTGTTGAAGAACTTGCAAACACATTTAGCAACTTGGCGATACCTATTTTTACTTCCATGGAACCAGAGCCACCAAAGTATGTGAAGTCCATTGTGAAAGGAAGAGAATGGAAGTGGTCTCCATGGGATCGTATCGACATCAATAAACCTGACATGACGGTTACTGATCTTATTGCCCACCTTGATGAGAATTATGGAGTTGAATTATCAATGCTCTCCTCTGGAGTTACCATTTTGTTCTCAGATTTCATGGATCGAAAGAAAAAGATGGTGAGTTTTTAGTTTATGTATTAATTTTGCTTCACTGATTATTTTTATTTCAGGAGCGCCAAGCAATGACTTTGCGGAAATTAGTTGAGACGGTCACGAAGAAAGAAATACCTGCATCACAGAAGTTTTTAGTTTTCGAAATTATTGTGAATGACCCGGACTCTGGGAACGAGGTTGAAGTTCCTTATGTTAGATTCCGATTGTGAAAGTGATAATCTAATTAAGAAAATTTATTTACTGAAAACTTTGGCTGTTTTGACGAGAGCTAAACTAGGTAACTTCCATTCACTACCACCGCCCGTCCGTTACATCAGATTACATTCATCAAAAGCACCAGCAGCAGCGCAGGGCGAGAGGCGCAGCAGCAGCAGCATCGTATATATTTTGTCTCGGTACACCGATCTTTTGCTCCAATTTTTTGGAAGATGAATCCTTTCCAAATTGATGATGATTTTAATCTGCCACAAGTTGGTTTAGCATCCTTCTATTTGGATTCGGCAGAGCAAACTGTTGGAAGATTGGTGGATTTTCTTAATAATGGTGGAAGGTTTATTGAGTTAGCTGAGTTATTTAGTAATCACTATCTAATATGGAAAGCTTTACAACTTACTGAAATGCAAAGGGAAGATTTATTTATATCAGTAAAGATATGGCCCCAAAGCCAAACACCCGAGGAGATCTTGCAACGTATGATGAAATTTTTGTCCGAGTCTCGATTAAAGTATATTGACATATTGTTGGTCCACGCGCCAATTGATATTGACCACCGATTTGAGCAATGGAAATCTCTAGAAGTTCTCAAACGGCAAAATTTAGCAAGGGCTTTGGGTCTCATTAATCTCCCTCTCAATCAGATAATGACCTTTATTAAGGATGCAGATATTTTGCCGGTAGTTTATGTGGTAGGTGTGGCATTGTCGAAAATTTAATTATTTCATGCCTCACAGTGCTTCGGTATAGATGGAGGTTAGCCCATTTCGCCCCCAGCGAGATATTGTAGACTACTGCAACGCTGGATCAATCGTGATCATAAATAACGAACCTATCTGCAAAGGAAGCAAAAATCGCAATGCTGCCTTATTAGAAGTATCGGAAAATATGCAAATTTCAGTTGAAGAGGTATGCTTGGAACAGTGATTAAAATATTGACATGAATTATTTCGTTTGATTTAGTTATTATTTCGTTGGTCAATCACCAAAGGATTTGTCACAATGATCCCTTCTGGAGCAAAATCTCTTGGTTTGAATCCAAGCAAATTGATTGAACGATTACCAAAAGAAATCATGAAGATACTCGATAGTTTGGAAGAGGAGGAAGGATTTTTGTCATCTTGGGCACCAGTGGTTGAAGAAGATGGATGATCTTCATATGGCAGTAGATTGAATAAAAAAAATGTACATATTAATGAACGCTATGTAGATTACTGAACTGTTGGAAAATAAGGGAGCTCCTATTCTTTCTACTCTCTTCAATGATGTCGAATACTTGTTGATGTTTGATGAAACTTCTTCTTCAATTGTCGATGACGATGAGCAAATAAAAATTTTACAATTGGCAGAACCAAATATCCAAAAATCGATATCCGTGGAAGAAACTCCACATCATCTCGAACAATAATATCTTCATGAGAATCAAAAGTAATTATGTGACGGGAATGTTTCCAATATTTTTGGAGAAGTGATGATGAATTTTCGTCAAAACCGTGTCCTTCGTCAAGGCGATCAAATGACAACCAATGAAGGTCTATGGGAATTATTCCAAACAAGAGTAGAACACTACCGAACAGTGTTGTACGCATCGGAACTTCATGAACTAAACCAACTAACGATGACCGTCCCTTAGGGAACGACATTTTCATCCATGGTGAGAGCTCAGAGTTCACTCCATCCATATTCGTCATATGCTCCCACACGTGATCCTTGTCACATTTTTCCAACTTTGTCGAAATATTGAACCTGAATGACTTCATAATTACTCTATTTTTTATGGGCTATTTCCATGTTATCCCCGAGGTCGGGGGGTTGTTATTTAAAAACTGTGATAATAGAAGTAAAATCTACGTCAAGCAACAGCAACAGCAACAACAAGCAACAACAACAACAACAAGCAACGCAGCAGCAGCGGGCGAGGAAGTCCCGCTCTGCTGCCTGCTGCTGCCTGCTGCTGCTGGTGCTCTGAGAGAGAGCGAAGCCGGCGGATGAAAGATTCCATTATGCTTGTCATTCAAAAAATGAAAATGCAATTCCAAATTATACAGTAAGGCCTAATTCAAAGTTGTATACTTTTTATGGAATACTGAAGTCGTATAAGATGCTGGTCAGATGTATGATTGGTTTGATACTATTGCTTGCTGCAGTGGTAGGGTGGAGAATACCTGCTGCTGCGACGAGACGACTTGTGGGATCATTGGCCGATTCCCACAATAATGACCAATTATCTGACTCCAAGTACCTCAACAAATGCAATTCTGTATTTGTTGCGGGTGGAAAAAATGGTGTTGGGTATCATGTTATTAAGGCATTATCTTCTCGTGGCATCTCTGTACATACTCTCCTTCACAAATTAGAATCATTGCGATTATTGAGAGATTTACCTGGTGTGAAGATAATACAAGGTGATGCAAGAAATCCTGATGATGTACAGCGATGTATGGATGGTTGCGGTGCAGCGATTACTGCACTTTGCAGTGGATCGAGCCCCGGAAAGGAGGACCGCATAGATTATGTAGGAAATAGCAATGTCATAGAACAAGCAGGAATATTAGGAGTGGAACGAATCATTTTAGTAAGCAGGTGAGATACTGACAATGAAATTTTAATAGATTTTACATTACCATCATCGTCTAGTGTTGGTTGTGGGCCCACAAAGAATGCTCTCACATCAAGCATGTATGGAGATTTACGAGAAAAGCTTATAGCGATGGATAAAGCTGAACGTGATCTGAAACTCTATACAAACTTAGATTGGACCATTGTTCGTCCCGGAGGGCTAAAGAATGATGAGGAACCTAGCGAAAGAGCCATTTTGACGGAGAACATAACAGCTACAGGATTTATTCGTCGTGCAGATGTTGCTAACCTTATTGTGAAGTTATTGAGTGCTAATATGGGTATTCACAAAGAATTTTCTGCCATCGACCCATCGCTGTCAATAGGAGAAACTGCAAACTACGTTCCTTTCGAATTTACCAGTTAGAGCAGTCCATATGGAATTAATTAAATCAATTATATGGGAACACATCTACATTACTTACATCATATGTGATAATTGTGTATTATATTATATGTACAAACTAATACAGTTGAAATACCATTGGATTTGATTGAAAGTCATATGTCAGAAATTCTGCATTCTAGATACCAGTGACGATGATCCTGAGGGAGTTATTCGTCCGCTATTATTTCTACTCAAATTAGTACTACCGGTGTTTGACTTCGATCGGGGTCTGCTCAAGAATGAAGATGTAGTTGTGGGTGCAAATCCTAGTTTACTCTGTAAAGCCAACTCCCAGCGCCTTATTCCAAGTGTTTTCCAAATGCCATCATTTTCAGTAACACGATGCCATTTACTACACACGCAAGCTGACCTTAACACATCATTGACGTCCAAGAAGGAAAATACTCGCAATAAATCGTCATACGTGATTTTGATGGTGTCGTCTTGCAACAGACCTGCACTCTGTTTGGTAGCCATTATTTGAAATGCCTTAATAACTAACGGGTTGGTAGCATGGTCTACGGCAATTTCGTCGTAATTATCTCTAATATTGGAATCTGCACCACGTTGAATCAATAGCCGCACTATCGCTGCAGTAGACTTCCTTGCTGCATAAAAGAGACAGGTCTCACTGTCCTTATTGACCGCATTAATATCAGCACCATAATCCAACAACTGGTCTACTGCTAATAAATGCCCCCCATACACTGCAAGATGCAATGGGGTTTCACCAGCATCATTTTGTATGTCGATCGGAATAGCTCGATGGCGGATCAATTCAGCAATAACTTTACAATGTCCACGGCTTGCAGCATTGTGAAGCAATGAATATCCATTGAATCCATTACACATCAAATTAAGTCCATTCCCAATCAAGCGCTTCAACACATCGACATCACCTTGCTCTGCTGCAAGTAGCGCTTCATTTTCGATGATGTGCTTATCTTGATTCATGATTCGAAGTAAGTCATCTCTATCGGTTTCTCGCAGGAGAAGCTCTTTGTTGTTAATGGCAATGCCACTTGCAGTACCCAGATTGTCTGTGGTGGAAAGCCCGATGAAAGATGATGAAGTCTGGTCCAGAATGACGGGAACAAAATTAGACGATGCGATAGCACTACTTGTAAGATGTCTTCTGCCACTGCTTGTTCCAGGGCGACTGCCTGCAGTTCCAGGCCTAATATATGTCGATTCTGCTTGCAAACTTTTCCAAAAGTCGCTCATTGCTTGGTGTTACAATATATTTTTAATGGTCAATGGCCACGCATTAGCAGATAAATAAGGCGCATAAAATATGTTGTTTTCAATTTGCTGTTAATTATTTTTTAACCAGTATTTATGGACGCAAGAACATAGAAACGTGTTTTTCGGTTTTTCGGTAGATCTAGGAACGCGTTTAAAATTAATTCAGGCCGGGACGGTGATTAATCCCTCCTTTTCGATCTATTTATGATTCGGGTATGTAAGAGCTCTAATAATTTGACATACTGTAAATCAATAAATCAATATATTGGGAAAATGATCTTTGGAAACGAACCTACTTCTGCATTATCAGCGATTACTGATGTGGAATCGCGTCGATCTAGTCTTCAGCCAAACCCAGAGGGTGAAGGGTGTGATAGGAACTGGTTTTGCGAAGAATTTTCTCCAACCGCCGACTTCAATATTTCCTCTAGCGATAGATTTACAGTAGCAAAATGTCAATTAGCTCGTCTCAAGACTGTGATTTCGGAGAGAACATCTTTCGTGGCTGTAAAGGTGCCAAGATACTTGAATTGGCAAAGTACGTCAACGGATCTGTATGGGAAGGTGGATGCGAATCTACCGCCGATTATCTATTTTTTAAAGCCCCCCAAGCACCAACGAAGGGTCGAATTTGGTCCGTCTAGCCGCAGACATTGAAGAAGCTGCTCCAGAATTCAGTGTGGCTAGTGTCGATTCAATACTTCCTATCGGCAATCAAACCAAGGCATCCGATGTTGTCTTTTGGCACCATAGTCCCACTACTGAGCAGTTATTACATCCACTTTCACAACAGTCTTTGTGTCCATTGCCAAATCTGTGGATTGAATTGTTCATTGATGTTCCCAATGACCGAAGTAGATCCCTTGAAAAAATCAGAGAATTCGTCAATCCCAACTGTGGCGCCACATGTGCCACATTAGCAATAGGAATTCCAAATGCAATAACAGAAACTATGCGTCAAAGAATTGGAAAAAATGATCCTCCAATTCATCCTACTATTGCTGCAGAGGCTGTGGACGGGAGACCGTGGGCGAGCCCCTTCATTGGATATTGGCCATTAGGTAGCGCGTTTGTAGACGGTCGTTGGTACAGAATTACAAAGAATCATCATCTTGAAGTCGAAGTTACCGATGATTTTATATACAGACTGGAATTTAACAATATTATCAAATACTTTTAAATGGTAACGGATTACCCTTGTTTTACATAAAAAATATCTTTCCACTTAAAATAAATACAATCGTTTACTATTCACAGAGTCTACATCAACTACACAAGAAAGTCTTTAATTTGCTATCTTATCTCGGTTGAACTGTGGTACTGTACACAATCCACAATACAGATGTAGATGGAATAAATAATTATTGATCCCTTTAGTTTCATTGCAGACGAGTTGACGGTTGAAGAACACAGCACGTTCAATGTTTCACCGATCATAGGGATACAATCTATGACTATTCGCATAATTTGCATCAACTACACAATACTAATCTATCATCAGACCGAATATCTTCTTCCTTATGATCAACATATATAACGATATTCTAATTCCAGAGTAGTAGTAGATTGGGAACATCTACTTGTATTTCCCGCGTATCAGTAAGGAATTAATTAATGTAACCCATATACAGATAATAAGTGCGTTCTCTTGTTTGGCATGACTTTTCTTTTCGTCGCGTTTTATATCACTCAAGAGGGGATTAAGCATATTGTGATAATTTTCATTGTTCATAATATCAAGAGGAAGTTTTTTTTCGTTATAGATAGAAATCTTCACTCAATCTATTAGGCAGTTATTATTATTCTAGTAGAGCGGGTAAGTTTTAACTTCCTCCTAATAGCCTAACGCTTAATATCTATTGGAGATAGGAATATGCCGAATAGATAGAAGATATATCACCGCCTACCATATTATTGATTGCTGCAGGTCAACCATATAGCATAATATACAGATTGGGAATCTCTTCATCCTCATGCATATACTGTCAATATTTGATGGTAAATAATATTTGCCAATAATTACAGTACTTTGTATGAATCTGTCTATGTAGTTGCACAATATTAGCATTTGGCAACAAGTTTTTCACCACGCTAAAACTTGTCTGGTAACTTTTTGTACGCACCAAAAGAGAATGGAGGAGCCTCAACTGTACTTTGACCGCTTGAATTGCTCGAATGGGAACTGTGTGATGAAGAGATTTGGGCATTGCTTTTAGTTGTTTCGCCTGCCCTAATGGTTCCAGCTTCCGAATCCAGAAATAATAAGTTCAAAAAGACGCCAAAAGCTTATTCAAACTTACATAATTTGTAGTACTCAAATAACATTGCTGCCTTTTCTTGGTTGGAGGTAGGACGTTGCCTAACAGCTTGCTGCATTTGAGCGAATGCTTCGTTGTTAACTTTCTGTTCCATCATTCTCGCAATGTCATAACGTGTCATCAAAGACGTAGCCCCATATATCATGTGCAATTGGTTTAGCAAAGGATCAAACATGGCTTTAGAATTATTGCCGAGTGTTTCTACGCCAGTGCCAGTTTGTGGCGATATAACATCCAAATTCGCTGTCACGTCGTAGTCATCGACTATTGTTACATCATTGACCCTATCTAGTGCAACCGGGATCGCATTGAATGGGGTTGCTGCATATTGGTGAATATTTTCGGGTCCCGCCATGGGAAATGATGCCGATTGTTGTATCTGACTGCGATTAGCCGTAACTTTCACTACTGGTATTGTTGTTGGTTGAAGCGGAAACGCAAATGGTTGTTGAATTGATGCAATTCCATCCTTCAACGGGTGATGGACGGGTGGCGGTTGGGGAGTACCACCGTAACCATCAGATATGTTAGGAATAACTTGCATCATACCAACAGGTGGGGAGTTAGATGGTGGTTGAACCGAGACAAGACTTTGTTGCTGACTGGATGATTGCGGAAGCAAATGATGCGATTGATAAACATTCTGTTGTCTATAGTCTGAATTGATATTCACCGATGAAATTGTATCATGAAGCTGGTGTGCTAATCGTTGACGCGACTGGGATGAGGAAGGTGTAAATTGTTGTTCGTGGCTTTCTCTATAGTTATCATGCGAATAGTTGAGAGGTTGACCGCTGATACCTTCTAATTCATCAATATAGCTGAGATGCTGGTCATTTGCACCCCCTAAATTGTTGGCAGCATTAATCAAATCCGCAAAATTATTCTTACCTTGCCTGCCGATTACTCTAGAATTGCTATTACCATCGCAACCACCATCTTCAAGTGCGGACATTGCAATAGACTTCAAGACATTGGGGCTGCTCGACAGAAGATTGTACAAACTTCCAGATGATAAGGCTTCTTCCAAACAGTTATCTGCACTTGCTTTGAAGATCGGCTCCAATAAAGCTGGAGGATGATAACCTGCTGGAGGACTCTTCAATAGATCTTCCAACAGTGGTAACTGATAATTAGGAGTTTTAGATAATTTTGCAATAAAGTGGCGGATCTGCGAAATAAGTAAACCTTCACTTCACAGTGTAGAAATAATCCACTAGCCAACTAACCTGACTTTCATTCCGATCAACAAGAACATTAGAAATACGAGAATAATTGGATGCACCAAATATCCTCATTGCTATTTCCAAGCTGTAACGATCTTCCTCGTCCCACCGTTTGTATTGTCTCTTCTTTTTATTACTATCTTGTGCGCCTTTCTGTTTCTTCCTTAATTTAGCCATAACTAACTGCGCTACTTGAAATATTTCCGATTGCTCTGCATCTGATGTCAAGTAACTCGGTTCTATATGCTTGTTTTCGAGGCGACATTGGGCTCGAGATCGCTACACGTCAGTGAAAATAAAGAAGCAGATCTCCATAATATGAAAACTTACATTTTGTTGGTGGCACAAGTTGCATTGGGGAATTAACGGTAGCTTTGGGAGGTTCTTGTCTTCCAAAGACAGAAGTTCATCCAAGGGATCTTGCCTATAGAGTTCATCAGGGAAGGATTCAATGTTCAGATACGCATCAGCATCTTCGGTTGGAATATTATCCAACTCATGTGCTAGAGCAACCAGATTATTATGAAGTATAGAATATTGTTGGACACAATCCTCTAGTTTTCCAAGTTGCATGTTTTCAACTACAAGAAAGAGTGAAGATAATGAAATAATAGCCATATGAAGTGAGGCAGTACTCACTAATTGCAGCAATTGTATCCTCATTCTGCCCCAATACTCTTTGAGTAATTAAACTATTCGAATCTACGCGTTTGTTCATAATAAATATATTGAAGTGTTCTTTG
>JACCEA012016436.1_pt1 | contig 11382 bp, 9 predicted proteins | sample 7449851 | NCBI WGS metagenome assembly JACCEA01 (sample SAMN15323453, study PRJNA562643) | freshwater metagenome | isolation source: river surface water | place: USA:Blue River Watershed | collected 2017-08-18 | reverse complement strand
GGCTGGGCATAAAATCCGATCAGTGCTTGCGCAACAGAACCTGCGACGGCGGCCATCGGTGTAATGAAGTCGCTCGCACAGCGTTGGCAGGCGTGCCACATCGCTTGCGCAATCGGACCAGTCAGCGGACAGGCTGATAGTGTGTTTACGGGTTGGCGAAGTACCGGCAATTCGCCGACCAACTCCGATAGGATCGTTGCGAAGCGTTCGGATGCCGCGTGATGCGCGGCAGTCACTGCCTCGCAATCACCTTCGGCATGGGCCACGATATCGATTGGGCCGTGCTGAAAGTGTCGCCGTCCATCATCCATAATGAGGGAAGTCGCGCGTGACATCTTCGCTTAACCCAACATTGGTGGCATACCTAACGGCCATTGCGTGTCTGCGTGGGGGGCTACCCACAATCTACTTTGAGGAGCCCCGTCATCGTGCCAAGCACCTTCTCGCAGAACCTGATCTAGTCCTCGCACGTAGTCGACATGGCCACCCAGACGCTTGAAATCGTCTGCACGCATGCTGAACTCAATGGGCGCAACGATAGCTGGTGTCGGAACTGTGCCAAAGCTATTGTCTGGCATACGGAGCACGTCCACCATGACAGTGATACCCCCGCCTGGCCATACGTAGGCGGGCGCTCCACCGCACGTGACATTGACCAGCGCCTGCTTGATCGCACGTGTCAGCAAAATTGGGTTGTTTGTTACTCCAGCGCGCAAACTACCTCCAGCGCCACCCAGGAACAAAACTGAAGCGAGAGACGGCTCGCAGTTTTCACCAATACGGTCGATCACAGTTTGAACGGCTGCGGGCATCGCTTGTTCAATCGGGCGTAACTGCTCATCCAGCACATACCAGGATGCATGCTCGCCCGTCGTTGATGTCATCAGTAGCCTTAGGCCCGGCCAGGCGATCTCAGTGTCCCAACTCTCAATGATGCTTAAGGGGTCGGCAATATCGGTGCCACCCCAGCCCGTGCCAGGGTTTGCAACCTGAAAATAGCGCCCCGGTGTTGAGCGTCGTCCGCCGATCACAATGCCAGAGGCGCGCATCCCCAGGCACTTACCAGCCTGGTGCTCTGTTAGCACGCCAGTGATGTGGTCGTCCACAACGACGACCTCATCGGCGAGTTCCGAAAACTGTTGCGCGAAAATTCCGATTGCAGCTGAGCCACAACCAACGCGCATACGACGCTCTTCAACACCATTGACGATCGGTGCACGACCTGCCTGTACGATGAGATTTGAGCCACCTTCAATGTCGAGTTCAACCGACTGCTTGTTTCCGAGGGCCAGCATCATCTCCATTGTGATGCGACCTTCCTTTTTGCTACCACCGGTTAGGTGGTGCACGCCACCCAGTGAAAGCATTTGCGAGCCGTACTCGGCAGTTGTCACATGACCCACGACTTCGCCCCGGCACAGGACATTCGCCTGCTCAGGACCTAGGTAGCGATCGGTGTCGATTTTGACCTTTAGACTGCAATAGCTAAAGATGCCCTCGGTCACCACAGTCACCATGTCGACGCCATCGACCTGCGAGCCAACAATAAACGGTGCGGGCTTGTAATCAGGGTAGGTGGTGGACGAGCCCACGCCAGAGACAAAAACTTGATTGGCGTGCAGCAGGTTGTGATCCCAAGGATCGGGTTCACCCTCTGAGGCTAGTTTTTTCGGTCCAGCGAACGCAACCAGAGCGGATGTTTCGCTCTTTTCTAGGCTGCGGTTAAGAAACACGACAGGATCCACACGAATGAGAGTTCCCGAGGCATTCGCGTAGCGGTCACATGCACCGGTTTTTCCCGGACTGATCTGGCATAACACTGGGCAAGCGTTACATTCGATCTTTGTTTTAGCCTGGTCTGTCATTCGAATCCACTAGCTTTTGTCAAAATTTCATGTTGCAATTACTACATTAATTAGTACCTTATTACATTTGTTGCCCTCTGGCAATGACTCTTATGATTCAGTCCCCAAACAGTTCGCTGCAGGACGACGCCCCACGAAAGTTAGGGGTGCGGGAAAAAGCTGCCCTAGCGACCCGTGCGAGTCTCTTGCGTGCGGCTATCAAGATCTTTGCGCAATATGGCTTGGATGGCGGGAGTGTCGATAAGATTTCTAAAGCTGCCAAGTCCCATGACCGGATGATTTACTACTATTTCGGTAATAAGGAAGGGCTGTTTGTTGCGGTGATTGAGGAAATCTACAAACGGTTTAACGTGGCCGAGTCAAAGCTCAAGCTTGACTTGCTTGACCCGTTGCGCTCGCTCGAGAAAATTGTTCAATTCATTTTGCGCTACTACCGCGATCACCCTGAGTTTGTGACCCTACTCAACATTGAGAACTTACATAAAGGTAAGCATATCGGTCAGGCCAACTTCCGTGATTATTCCTCTACGGCCATCGGTGTGATCGATCAGGTGCTAGCCACCGGTGCCCAGACCGGCGTGTTTACGAGTCAGCTCAAGGCGCGTGACCTCTACATGATGATCGCTGCGCTCGGATATTTTTATCAATCGAACCGCTACACCTTATCTGCGTTTCTAGGTGAAAACTTAGAGGCGCAAAGTGCGTTCGATCAGTGGGAAAACTTCGTTATCTCTACGGTGCTCAAGACGATTGCACCCGACTCCTCTAACTCCTGAAGGAAGACAAGTATGGCTCACGCCGCCGTTGAAGAGAAATCTGGAAAAGTCGTTATTAAAAATATCGGGTTGCTGCTGTCGGGCGACCTCGATCGACCAATTTTGGACGCCGACACGGTCGTGGTGCAAGATGGGATTATTACGGCGGTTGGTAAGGAAAAAGATTGCGATACCGCGCATGCGGATTTGCTGATCGATGCTAGAAAGACGTGTTTGGCACCAGGGCTGATCGATAGTCATGTGCATCCTGTTTTTGGTGACTGGACACCTCGGCAGAATCAGTTGGGTTGGATCGAGTCCACCATGAATGGCGGTGTGACAACAATGATTTCAGCAGGGGAAGTGCACCTACCAGGTCGGCCGAAGGATATTGTCGGTCTGAAGGCCTTGGCCATTACGGCGCAACGCGCGTTTGATAGTTTTAGACCAGGCGGCGTCAAAGTGCTGGCTGGTGCCCCCGTGATTGAAAAAGGCATGACCGAGCAAGACTTTAAAGACCTTGCGGATGCGGGTGTGAAGTTGCTAGGTGAGGTCGGCTTAGGCTCAGTGAAGGCGGGTGAAGAGGCCCAGAAAATGGTGGCCTGGGCACGCAAACATGGCATACAGAGCACGATCCATACCGGTGGGCCCTCTATTCCTGGATCGGGGTTGATTGATAAGGACGTAGTTCTTGAGGCCGACGCTGACATCATCGGTCACATCAACGGAGGCCACACCTCCTTATCTGAAGCGCATGTCTGCGAGCTATGCGAGAAATCCACGCGCGGCATTGAAATTGTTCACAACGGGAACGAAAAGGTAGCAATTGCTGCCGCGCAGCATGCGATTCATCTCAAGTGCCCGCATCGCGTGATTCTCGGCACGGACGGACCTGCAGGGTCCGGTGTGCAACCACTGGGTATTTTGCGCATGATTGCGTTGCTATCTAGTCTTGGCAATATTCCAGCGGAACTTGTGTTTTGCTTTGCCACCGGAAACACGGCCCGCATGCGTAATCTGAACTGTGGTTTGATTGAGCCAGGACGCGCGGCCGACTTTGTCTTTATGGATCGGGCGCAACACACAGCCGGCCGTGACTTATTAGATAGCGTGCAGTTAGGCGATATTCCAGGCATTGGTATGGTCATGATCGATGGCTTGGTCAGATGCCATCGCAGTCGCAATACGCCACCCGCAACGGAAGTGCCCATGATCGTGAGCGGACTCGCCTAGAGGCTTAGGCGATGCGAAAGCCGTTATCTAGTTCTGCCGACTTAACTGTTTTGCTCAGCAAGGCAGGGTCGCAGGATTGAATCCGGTACAGTAAATCGCCAGCCTGCACGCGGCTGCCTGCTGGTTTGACGATATCAACGCCAGCAAGTTTGTCGAAGGGTGCGCCTGCCATGCGCGCGAGACCAGAGATGACAAAGCCGTCTATTTGGCGCACGGTTCCTGCCTGTGTCGCATAAACAGGGTGTTTGAGGATGCCAGACAGATCGGGCCAGTCGTGCGAACCCTGGGCCTGAATGATGTTCTCCATAGCCTGGCGCGCTGCGCCTGAATGCAATAAACGCTGAGCGACTTCTGCGCCTTTCTCAACCGTTCCAACTGCGGGATCCATCGCCAAGATCTGGCTAGCAAAGAACAGTGATTTTTCTAGGAGATCGCTTGGGGCGTCTGGGTGCTGCTCTAGTACCTGCAACACATCCCGGACCTCAAGGGAGGGGCCGATGCCCCGTCCAATCGGTGATTCACCGCTTGTGGCGAAGGCTTTGACAACCAGACCCAATTCACGGCCGACCATTTCAAAGAGCTGGCCTAGGACGATCCCGTCCGCTTTCGATTTGACCTTGCCCGCCTCCGCATACGGAATGTCAATCACAACATGGGTTGCACCAGCAGAGTATTTTTTAGAAAGGATTGAGGCAACAGACCACTTGCGCGTATCCAGTCCGAGAGGGCGGGTGATGGCATTCATCGCATCATCAAGGACAGAGTGATTAAGTTTTCCATTCCAGGCGATGCATGCGTTCGCTTTCGCAACGCACTGTTTAAGCTCCTCGGGCGTGAGATCGACTTTTGCGATGACTTCCATTGCGTCGGCTGTACCGGCAGCGGAAGTGATGGCGCGCGAGGACGTCTTGGGAATCATTAAGCCGTGGGCTGCGACGATGGGGATGACAACCATTGTCACGCGGCTGCCTGGTAACCCACCGAGGGAGTGTTTGTCGACCACCATGGGGCGACCCCAGTCAATGCGAGGCAGAATCTTTGTGCGCGCTTTTGCAATCGCAATCATTTCCTCGTCTGACAGCTCTACCGTACAAGCAATCAGGAATGCTTGTAACTCGGCCTCTGGTGTTTGGCCGGCCAGAATTGTTTCAATCGCCGTCTGATATTCGACAGGCGTTAAGGCGTTCCCAGCAATTTTCTTAAACAAAATGCGTGAGGAGGGGGCGGCAGTGTCCGTGTGGGTCAACAGCGTCGCTTGCAATCTGATCGTACCGATTGCAAGCGATTGATCATTAACGACTTTGAGCAGCGGCACGCCGTCAGGGTAGGAATCGACGGTGCGATTCAGGCGTTTGGCAATGTCATCGGCTGACTCTCGTCCACGGGCGCTAAGTCGGGCTTCTAAGACGTGAGTGGGCGCGTTGATTTCAATGACAACTAGGTTCGGGACGAGTTTGTTAAGCGCCGCAATCATGCTGCGCGAGCCGTTCGCGATGACATGCTGCCCAGACTTTAGTGCGTCGACGAGTTCAATCGGGAGGCCGTAGTGCAAACCATGCGCCTGCCAAGTGATTAAGAATTTCCCGGCAGCGTTGAGCGCTTCAAAATCAGCCTCAGTGCATGCTGTATGCACCTCTCCCGGCGAGCCCTCAGGGCGTGTGATCGTACGCTTCGCAAAGATAAAGCGCGACGGATCGAGCAACGGCCGCACGCCATCGAGCAGGCTGTCTTTGCCTGCTCCGCTGGGGCCAACAACAAAAAAGAAGCTGCCTGCAGCCATGCTGTGGCGTTACTCGTCGAGCCCGATATCCACTGCTGGCGCAGCTTGTGTGATCTTGCTGGTCGAAATGTAATCCACGCCTGTCATGGCGATTGCATGAATGGTATCGATGCGGATGCCGCCTGAAGCCTCAACTTTCGCTCGACCATTCACCAACTTAACGGCCTTGGCCATCTCTTCGACGGACATGTTGTCCAGCATGATCACATCGACCTGCGCCTCGAGGGACTCTTGCACTTGTTCAATACGGTCGCACTCGACTTCCACCTTTGTGAGGACTGGCAGTCTTTCGCGCACCCGCTCTACAGCTTTTTTGATATTGCCAGCGATGGCGATATGGTTGTCTTTGAGCATCACGCCATTGTCGAGGCCGAGTCGGTGATTTAAGCCGCCACCGCAGGTCACGGCATGCTTCTCCAGCATCCGCAAGCCTGGTGTTGTTTTGCGGGTATCGATCAATTTGGCTTTAGTGCCAGCCATGGCGGCGCAGTAGCGCGCTGTCTCTGTCGCAATCCCACAAAGCAACTGAAGGATGTTCAAGGCAGGGCGCTCAGCTGTCACGATGCTTCGGGCAGGCCCCGAGATCGTCATGATGCGCTTGCCTTTTTCGACGTGCTCGCCATCTTTGACGAGTTTGGTGATGGTCAAACGAGAGTCGTAACGGGTGAAAATGCGCGCGGCAACATCAATCCCGGCGATGTACATGGGCTCGCGGGCATTCATGTGGAAGGTGCTGATTGCGTCTTCGTCGATCATGAGTTGAGCAGTGAGGTCGCAGGAGCCAATATCTTCGGTTAGCCAAAGATCAATGAGGCGCTCAATCTGGAAATGATCGTACATGAGGATACCTTTATAAAAGCGGAAATTTTTATGTAGCGTTCACTACATCAATGTCTCATGCTAATGCAGTTTTTTCATCCTTGCAACAGTTTTTTGGGTGCGGGAATGGCCTGCCAAAGTGCATTTGCAGCGGCTGATTTAATTTCGGGCTGACGGTACAACCTGACCTCTAACTCGATATCCCAGGAAGAGTCAGCTGCGTGCACCAGACGTCCAGAGTTAAGCTCGTCCTCAATCAGGCCGGTTGGCAGCCAGGCGAGCCCGCGCTGCTCGAGAACCATCGTCTTCAGGACCGTTGCTAGATCAGCTGTGAAAACGGTGTCGACCGACCGCTTCGCAAGCGCCCCTTCTTTGATGGCTCTGAAAATTCTGCCTAGCCCAGAGCCTGCGCTATATGAGAGTATCGGTACCGTTGTGCCGGGAGTGGGTGGCAAACTGAATAATGGTTTGGCGCTCTTGGCACTGGGTGCTGATACCGGAATCAAGGCTTCGGTGCCAATTACGACCGAGGGAAAGCTCAAGGTATCGAGGGTAGAGGGGACAAGAGCATGCGCGTGAGTCAGTAAAAACTGCGTCTTGCCTTGTTGCATCAGGGACTCGCAACGTTGAAACACGTCCGACACCAGCTCAATGCCCCCGACTGCGATACGAGACTCCATCGTCCGGAGCCATTTTGGAAGGAATGTAAAGGAAAGGGCGTGCGTGGAGGCAAACCTTAGGGTGCTCGAATGGGCTTGGGAAAGCGCTTGTGCTTGCTCGGGTAGCTGTTCAAGATCACTCAAGACGCGCTGAGCCACACCCACAAACCATTGACCGACTGGGGTTAACCCTAGTGGTTGATGTGTTCGGTCAAACAGCTCGACACCAAGCCATTCCTCCAAGGCGCGAATACGCCGGCTAAAGGCAGGCTGGGTCATGTGCCTCTCCTCGGCGGCTCGGGAAAAATTGCCCGACTTTGTTAGCGCCAAGAAATCTTCTAGCCAGGTTGGATTCATGGGCAGTGCTTTTTAAGCATAGAAGTCAAAGTAAATAGCATTGGCAATGCAAACCTTATACGAGCAAAGTATGACCTATACATATTAACGGGCTTATTGCCGCCAACGAATAGGGAGCTACACGTGCCGACCATCAGTAACTATAAGGGAATCATTCCTGCTATTGCGTGTCCGTTTACCGCCGATCACAAAATCGACGAACTGGGTTTACGCAAGCTGGCCTCTTGGTTGTCGCAGCAGCCCGGTGTCGTTGCGGTGATGACAAATGGTCACACGGGTGAGGTATTTTCGTTAACCCCAGACGAGCGTGCCCAGGTCACCCAGATCGTTGCGAATGAGATTGCGCATCGCACTCCTGTGGTTTCGTCGATCGTGTGTGAAGGCTTAAGGGACGCTCGTGTACATGCAGAGATGGCCAAAAAAGCAGGTGCGACAGCTTTGGATGTGATGCCGCCGCACCATTGGCTGCGGTTCGGATTCCGCCCAAGCCACGTCCGAGAGTATTTTGACGTGATTGCAGAGTCTGGGCTCGATTTGATCGCACACGTCTACCCTGCTTGGACTCGCGCCTCATATTCGACCGCAACAATGGCTGAACTCGCGAAGTTGCCTTACCTTCAGGCATTCAAAGTGGGTCAGCGAGATATGAATAAGTACGCTGCTGACGTGAAGGCTGTGCGCGATGCGGATCCAACAAAAGCCATTCTCACCTGTCACGATGAATATCTGCTCGCATCGATGGTGCAGGGTGTCGATGGAGCCTTGGTCGGTTTCGCGACCTTTATCCCTGGCTTGATTAATGACTTATGGCAGGCAGTACAAGCTGGGGACTTAAAAAAGGCGATGCAAATTCAGGCAGTGATCACGCCGTTAAAAGATGCTGTATACGGTGGGGGAGAGCCTACTGGCGAGGCGCATGCGCGGATGAAAATGGGAATGTATTTGGCAGGCGTCATCGATGCGCCGACCGTGCGGCCCCCAACCGAGATGCCGAGCGACGCGGAGACCAACCAATTACGCGCAGCGGTAGCGAATGCAGGCTTACTGAAACGCTAATGCAAGCAAAATACCTAACTAACGGAGACTAATATGAAATTAAGAAAATCACTCAGAATGATTCTCGCAGCATCAGTGGTGCTACTTTGCGCCTCTGCAGGTGCACAAAACTATCCAACAAAGTCTGTAAACGTCATTATCCCTTTCCCGCCTGGTGGAACGCTTGATATTGTCGGGCGTATGCTCGCTCAGAAACTTTCCGAGCAAACTGGACAGTCCTTCGTCGTTGAAAACAGAGCGGGCGGTGGTGGCACGATCGGTGCTAATGCTGTCGCTAAGGCTACCGCAGATGGCTACACCCTCTTGTTCAGTGCATCGACATTTACGATTGGTCCAATGCTAATTAGCGGTGTCCCGTACAACGTTGAGAAAGACTTCATCCCTATTTCCTTGGTTGCAAAGGCGCCACTTGCTGTTGCCATTGGCAACCATGTGCCAGCGAATAATGTGAAGGAGTTGATTGCGTACGGTAATGCCAACCCTGGCAAGCTATCGTTCGCTATCGGCTCCTCTGGATCGGCAGGCCACTTGTCCACGGAGTTATTAAAGAAGGCGGGCAATATCTCTGCGGTGACGATTCCTTATAAAGGCTCTTCACCTGCATATACTGATTTGGTTGGGGGGCGTATCGATGGCTTCATCGACCCAATTCTCGGCTCACAGTCTTTCGCAAAGGCTGGCAAGCTGAAAGTTATCGCTGTGACCTCAAAGGATCGCCTGGCGAGCATGCCTGACATCCCGACAGTTGCCGAGTCTGTTCCGGGCTATGAGTTTTATAGCTGGTACGGACTTTGGGCACCGGCCGGTACGCCAGCTGCCGTTGTTAACAAGTTGAGCGCTGAGTCCTTAGCAGCACTGAAGGGTGACATGGCTAAGAAGCTCGTTGAGCAAGGACTCATCGTTGATCCCGGCACGGCTGCTGATTTTGCTAAGTTTCAAAAAGCGGATATGACGATGTCGCAAACCATTATTAAAGAGGCCAATATACGTGCGCAGTAAATTCAGTGCGCTAGTGACAGGAACAAGTTCTGGGCTGGGTTGTGCGATTGCACAGGACTTGTTGGCAGAAGGCTGGATGGTGCATGGGCTAGATATATCGCCTGCAACGATCAGTCACGAACGCTTCGTGTCGCATGCTGTGGATTTGCGAGATGCCTCGGCTGCGCGGGAGGCCGCTGCCTCTTGCGCGTCGGTTGGTGTGTTTGTGCACGCCGCTGGCTTGCTGCGCGTAGCGCGGCTTGGGAACTTATCTCCAGAGGATCTCGATGCGATGTGGAAGGTCCATGTTGCAGCAGCGAGCGCAATTGGCAATCATTTAATTCCTCGGATGGTAGAGCAGCAGTTCGGAAGAGTGGTATTGATCGGCAGTCGCGTTTCGGCAGGAATTGCGGGACGTAGTCAGTACGCAGCCACTAAATCCGCATTGAATGCTTTGTCGCGCAGTTGGGCCGCCGAGGTCGTGCGTGATGGTGTGACCGCCAATGTGGTCTCACCCGCAGCAACGAATACCGGAATGGTTAAGCAGACAGACCGCAGCGCATCGCCGCCTGTGTTGCCACCGATTGGGCGGTTGATCGAACCGCAAGAAATTTCATCACTTGTTCGCTATCTGATCGATCCTCATGCTGCTGCCATCACCGGTCAGAATATACAAATTTGCGGCGGCTCTTCACTTATTTGAATCTAAAAAATTGTTATGAAAATCGTAGAAATTCGCGAGTCCACACGTCCAATTAAATCTGATATTCGTAATGCGTATATCGATTTTTCTAAGATGACGCTCAGCCTGGTGGCTGTCGTGACGGACGTGATCCGTGATGGCAAACCGGTGGTTGGTTATGGTTTTAATTCCAATGGCCGTTACGGTCAGGGTGCCTTGATGCGCGAGCGCTTTATTCCGCGCGCGTTGGAGGCGAAGCCAGATGCGCTACTCGATGATCGTGGTGTGTTGTGCCCACATAAAGTGTGGGAGACCATGATGCGCAATGAGAAGCCCGGTGGCCACGGCGAGCGTTCGGTCGCGATCGGAACCATTGATATGGCTGTGTGGGATGCGGTGGCCAAGATTGAAGAGAAGCCTTTGCATCAGATGCTTGCCGAACGCTACGGGAACGGCAAGGCTGACCCTAAGGTGTTTGTTTACGCAGCCGGCGGTTACTACTACCCAGGTAAAGATTTAGATGGCCTGAAGTCTGAAATGCTCAGCTACCTCGATCGTGGCTATTCCGTGGTCAAGATGAAAATCGGTGGCGCTTCCTTAGCTGAAGACTGCACGCGGATTGAGTCTGTTCTGAAGTTGCTCGGCCCAGGTCAACGCCTGGCAGTTGATGCGAATGGTCGTTTTGATTTAAAGACAGCCATCGCCTATGCAAAGGCTTTGCAACCGTACAACTTGTTTTGGTATGAAGAGGCGGGCGATCCGCTCGATTACACCTTACAGGCTGAACTCGCAAACCACTATCAGAATCCGATGGCGACAGGCGAGAATTTATTTTCAATGCAAGACGCGCGCAATTTGATTCGTCATGGTGGCATGCGTAAAGACAGAGACTGGCTACAGTTTGATTGTGCGCTGAGTTATGGCTTGGTTGAGTATTTGCGCACACTTGAGATGCTGAAAGAGTACGGTTGGTCTGCGACACGCTGTATTCCGCACGGCGGCCATCAAATGTCCTTGGCAATTGCAGCTGGCTTAGGCCTGGGGGGTAACGAGTCGTATCCTGATTTGTTCCAACCCTATGGCGGCTTTCCTGATGGCGTGAAGGTACAGAACGGTTACGTGACCCTGCCGTCTTTAGTTGGTATTGGCTTTGAAGGTAAGGCTGATTTGTATGCGGAGATGAGCGCTTTATCGCGTT
>JACCEA011911628.1_pt1 | contig 11382 bp, 13 predicted proteins | sample 7449851 | NCBI WGS metagenome assembly JACCEA01 (sample SAMN15323453, study PRJNA562643) | freshwater metagenome | isolation source: river surface water | place: USA:Blue River Watershed | collected 2017-08-18 | reverse complement strand
TTGAGTTTCATTGAGTTTCATTAGGTTTCATTAGGTTTCATTAGGTTTCATTAGGTTTCTATTGAGTTTCTGTTGAGTTTCTATTGAGTTTCTATTGAGTTTCTATTATTGGGTTACAAAAACCGTAACCCAAGTTAAACCCTTGTCCCTATCGGGACATCGGGGTTTAACGGTCTCTTTAAAATTTCTATTGGGGTCATCTAATGTTTTAGTTGACTATAATTTTTAGATTTCAAAATAACTTGTTTTTTAAAAACTTAATGATATACTATAGAGAAACTTAAACCCCGATGTCCCGATAGGGACAAGGGTTTAAGAACGCGCTTTTGCGCGTTTGGTAGTTGCGCTGTAAGCGCAACGAAAAGCGTTATATAGATACATGGTACATGAAAAAATAATGTTTGTCAAGTTATTTTCAAAGTATTTTTAAAGTATTTTTAACCCATTGATTTTAAAGACTTATTTTGTTGTAAAAAAACAACAAAGACGAAAATAATGCTTGACAAGTTTATACGTTATGTTTTCGGTTAAGTTATTGATTTTAAAGACTTTACATAAAAACTGTTGTTTTAATACAATAAATGGAATTTTTTATTATTCTTATATTGTATAATTACTAATATTGTGGTAGAGGAGACCAATGGCAGATTATCTTAATAATAAAAAATTATATCAAACACTTCTTGATTTTGCAAATGAACGAGAACAAAATCCTGATAAAGACATAGAAATTCCGAGGTATGTATGCGAATGCTTCATTTTGATTGCTGAAAGAGTTGGGCGTAGAGTCAACTTTAGGCGATATTCGTATTTGGATGAAATGAAATCTGATGGCATTGAAGATTGTGTCAAGTATGTTCGTAAATTTGACCCATACAAATATAATAATCCATTCGGATATTTCACTAAAATTATATGGCAAGCGTTTTTGAGACGCATAGACAAAGAAAAAAAGCAGACTGCTATTAAAGGTGCTTTAATGCGTAATGTTGACATATCATCATTTGATGTTCAGGAACATGACTTCGGTGAGGATTGGACATCATCACATCAAGCATTCCTTGACCAGTATTCTTCGTTCGATATACCTTATCCCACACGGAAAAAAACAAAACCCAAGGATAAGATTGAAGATTCCCTTAATGTTTTATTTGACGAGGATGCGGATGAGTAAAATATTAATTATACCAGATGCTCATTTTGGTGTCAAAAATGATTCTCAAGTAATGATGAATCATTTTGATGTCTTTTATCAAAAGATGTTTAAAATGATTGATGATAGCAAAGTTGATAAATGTATTATTCTCGGTGATGTGTTTGACCGAAGAAAATATCAAAACAACTATACAGTACACTTTGCAAGAAAGATGTTATTCGACAAACTTCTCGAAAGGAACATACAAACCTATTGCATTGTTGGTAATCATGATTCATATTGGAAAAATTCCATTGAGATTAATACGCCAAGATTATTACTAAGCGATTATTCAAATCTAACAATTATTGATACGCCACAGACCATTACCATTGACGGGGTTGATGTATGTTTTGTCCCTTGGATATGTGACGAAAATGAAAAGGCGTGTCATTTCGAAATTGCAAATACCAAAGCACCAATTTGTATTGGTCATTTTGAAATTGCTGGATTTGAAATGTTTCGTGGTCAGGTGTCAGAAGACGGTTTGGTGTCTAATATTTTTTCTAAATTCGATAAAGTTATTTCGGGTCATTATCACCATAAGTCTGAGAAGAATAATATAGTGTATGTCGGTACGGCATATCAATTAACTTGGAATGATTATGGTGACGAAAAGGGTGTTCATATTTTAGATACAATTTCGATGGATTTAGACTTTTTCAAAAACGATAAGGATATTTTTATCAAAGTTGAATTTGATAATGGGCAATACACGGAATTACCAGAGGACATCAAAGACTGTTTTGTTAAAGTGGTTACTAAAAACAAGAGCGACTTATATAAATTTGAGTTGTTCATCAATAAACTAAACACGATGGGGTGTTTTGATGTTAAAATTGTTGATGACATCAATATTATGAGCGAAAGTGAATTGGACGAGGAGATTAATATTGACGATACACTATCTTTGTTACAAGTGTACGTTTCAAAGATAGACGAACCATCCATCGACAAAGACAGTTTAAATAGTTATTTACACACTCTCTATATAGAAGCACTTAATCAAAATGATAATATTTAAAAAAATATTTTATAAAAATTTTATGTCAGCAGGCAATGCGGGAATCGAAATTCCACTAAACGATAATCATCTAACTTTGGTGATTGGCAAAAACGGGAACGGAAAGTCGTCATTCATTGAAGCAATTGTGTTTGCTTTGTATGGAAAACCGTTTCGAAATATCAGTAAACCACAATTAATTAATTCGATTAATCAGAAACAATGTCTAACCCAAATAGACTTTTCAATTAATTCGACCGAATACAAAGTTGTGCGTGGGATGAAACCAACGGTTTTTGAGATTTATCGTGACGGTGTTTTGCTCAACCAAGATTCCAATGCGAGGGATTACCAAAAAGTTTTGGAAGAGCAGATATTGGGTATTAATTACAAGGTGTTTACTCAGGTGATTATTTTGGGTTCGGCATCGTTCACACCATTTATGCAATTACCCGCATCATCAAGACGGGAAGTCATCGAAGATATTCTTGATATTAATATTTTTTCAACGATGAACTCAATCCTCAAAGATAAAATTTTGGTGTCCAAGGATGCTTTAAATCAGATTGATAACCATTATAAGTTGACCCGTGAGCGTGTGATTGCACAAAAAAAATTAGTTGATACCCTGAAATCCGCTAACCACGAGCACGAAACATCGGTGAACGAAAAAATATTGGTTCTAAACGGTGATGTTCAAAAGTTAAACGGACTTATAACTGACTGTAATAATCAAATAATTGATTTAAATAAAATCATCAAAACGTTTGATGGGGTTGATAATAAAGTCAAGGAGACACAGAGACACATTTGGCGAAAAAATTCGGAGTTAAATACCCATGAAAAACTTCACGAGTTTATTAATGACCATGATTCTTGTCCTACATGCACACAAAATATAACTGATAATTTCAGGGATGTTAAGAAAGGACAGTTAGACGCGGAGATTGAATTAATTAAACAAGATTTGAATAATTCAAAAATCGAGTTGGAAAAACATAACGCAAGAAAAGAACAGTTAGATAAATTGCTTGTAAAAATATCTGATATAGAGGGAAAACTCAAAATACATGAATATGCCATGAATACGACAAACAAGACCATTGCTTCATTACAGGATGAGTTGAAGTTACCAAAAAACAATATATCAGAAGAGAATGAAACTCTTTTATCTTTAACCAACGATGCTTTGTCACTATCTGATGATAAAGCAAATGTTTTGAAAACCCGTGCAATTCAAGATTATGCGCAACAACTACTAAAAGACACAGGTATTAAGACTTCAATCATCCGTGAGTATTTGCCTATAATGAACAAGTTGATTAATAATTATTTGCATGTGATGGATTCTTTTGTTACATTTAACCTTGACGAAAATTTCAATGAGGTGATTGCATCAAGACACAGGGATAAATTCTCTTATTCGAGTTTCTCGGAGGGGGAAAAAGCGCGTATTAACATTGCTATTTTATTTTGCTGGCGACATATTGCTAAAATGAAAAATAGTGCGTCAACTAATTTATTAATCATGGACGAAATTATGGATTCCGCAATGGATGGAGAGGGGATGAACTCTGTAATGCAGTTATTGCAATCCATAGACTCCAATGTATTTGTTATCTCACATCGAGGTGAAATGGTGGATAAGTTTGATAATATAATTGAATTTGAGAAACAGCAAAATTTTAGTATCATAAATGCAACAAATTAAAAATAAAAGACAGCAATTGCTGTCTTTTTTACTTTTTGGTGTTACAATACCAACATCAAAGGAGATTAATTATGAATGCACAGCAATACAATACCATCCAATACAATACCATCCAATACAATACCATCGTCAAAAAGTACGCAAAATTACTTGCGGGTGAAAACATTACTGTCAAATTTGAGAATAATACTCAACCGAAATTTAATACCAAGACAAGAACTCTAACCATACCTTATTTTGATATTAAATGTGATAGTGATATTGCAATAAACAAGATGTTTATTGCCCACGAGGTTGGTCATGCACTATTCACGTCCTCTCAGATTGTTGAAGACCAAAATAAACGAATCAATCCAATCTTTAACTATGTTAATATTTTAGAAGATGTGCGCATTGAACGCAAAATGAAAAAAATGTTCAAAGGATTATCGTCTCAATTTTTTGACGGTTACAAACACTTCACACAAGAGTTCTCTGCATCAACTATTGCAAGAGTCAACGGAGAGTCGTTGATTAATCGTATCAACTCATTCTATAAATTTGGCGAATTTATTGATGTTACATTTTCGGATGCTGAGTTAGATGTTGTTCGGGAAGCAAACGAAACAGAAACTCTTTATGATGTTATCAATCTTGCAGAGAAAATCGCAAATGCCGATAAGCAAGACCAAAAACAACAGCAACAGCAAGAAGAGCAACCATCGGACGATACTGATGAATCGGAAGAAGATGGTGACAACAAAGACGATAGCAACGGCGAAAACCAAGGAAACGAAACCGCAGAAAAGAAAAAACCAAGTAAACCATCAAAACAAAAATCAGATATGGGTAGTTCTGATAATAGTGAGGGTGGGGCAGAGGAATCAATCCTTGAAAAAATTATGAATCAAACATTTGAAGAACTTATTTCAAACGCAAATCAACCCATTCAGAAATCAGTTGATTTGGAATCAGATTCTTTTAAGGAAAAAACATTAAAACAGGTTGACTTCGATGCCTTTATATCTCGTAACAGTCATTTAACTAAAAATAATTCGTTTTTGGTTGAAAAATCCGTGTTGGACGAGGTTAATATATCTACACAACAGTTTAATATGTTCAAGGATGCACGAAAACGCCTGAATACACGAAAATATAAATCGGGTGATTTAGATGTTGATTTATTGTACAAACACAAATTATCTGATGATGTTTTTCGCACGAATGAAATTCGTTACAGAGAGGAAAATCATGGGTTTGTTTTTCTACTTGATTATTCGGGTTCGATGGAAGACACAATTAATGATGTTGTTTATCAATTATTCGTATTATGTCTTTTTGCTAAACGCAACAAGATTCCATTTGAGGTATATTGCTTTGCTATGCTTCCAACCAAATACGAACAGGTTCTTGTTAGAATTTTTCATTCGGACTTAACAGAACCTGAACTCAAAAAACGTTACAACAACATATTTAATTATATTAAATCATCTGGTTCAACCCCATTAGTTGAAGCATGTGGTACAATGCTTGCCAATCTTGAAACATTTAAGGCAAACAACAAAAACAGAAAACTTTCATACATCATTTTAAGTGATGGTGGCGAAGATGGATTTGGTTTGAGTGATATTTTAATTTATAAAGGAAAAGAGTATGACATAAACGAGCATAAATTTAAGTATATGAATTTTGTTGACATTGCAAAAGATATTGGATATAATACTATTGGATATTTTCTTACATGTAATGAAAATATCAGTACAAACCCAAACAATTATCTGAAATATCTCGGTACATCTTTTGAAGATTCAGAGGTTGTTGTTAAAAAAGATAATTTAATCAAAGTGTTACCAAAGGTTGGGTTTAATTCGGCGTTTGTTATGTCCAATAAACAGACCACACACGACAAAAAGGTATTTTTACAACACTTTATTTCGGAAATGTCTTGACGTGTATTTAAAAAAGTTGTATAATTTAATTTTTAATGATAGAGGAATTATTATGAGTAAGAAAAATGCGTTAGTGCCTGCAATCGACCAAAAGTATGTAAAATTTGGTCACTATGAACTTTTGAAAAAAACCATTGATTCTGGGTTGTTTGTACCTGTTTTCATCACAGGTGATACCTCAAACGGTAAATCCACAATGGTTGAACAGGTATGTGCTGAACTCGGACGTGGATGTATTCGCATCAACTTTAACGAAAACACGGACGAAGACCAATTAATGGGGTATAAAACTCTACAAAACGGCAACATCGAAATTGTTGAAGCGGGTGTTATGCGTGCTCTACGTGAGGGTCACGTTCTTTTGTTGGACGAAATTGATGCAGGAAACCCAAATTCCCTAATGTGTCTCCAACCAATCTTAGAGGGTAAGTCATACTATTTCAAACTAAAAAATGAAATCGTCACTCCCCATCCAAATTTCACAATTGTGGCGACAGCAAACACTACAGGCAAGGGTTCATTGGATGGACGTTATGTTGGTACAAATGTGCTTAATGAAGCATTCCTTGAACGTTTTTCGTATAATCTAAACCAAGATTATCCTCCTGTGGAAGTTGAACAATCAATTGCACACTATTACCTTGACTTCATTACCGATGAGGAAGAGCGTACAGAGATTGCAGAGAGTTTGTCTAAATGGTCGCAAGCAATTAAAAAACACCGCGAAAATACACAAGAAAACACTGAGGTTATTACAACTCGCCGTTTAATTCACATCTGTAAAATTTTCTCTATTACTGATGATATCACAGAGGCAATTAAACTTGCGCTTAACCGTTTTGACGAAACTCACAAGTCGGCGTTTTTAATGTTGTGGCAAGCAACTCAAGACACAGCACAAAAGAAAAAAGAACTGCTGAAAAAACAAAACAACAAAGAATCTGATTGTGTGTTACCCGATTTATCAACCGATGATGACAAACCTATCGGTATTACACATAAAGAATTGGAAGAACTGAATGAATTGTACAAAGAGACAAGAGACCCAAAAGTTATTGAGAACTATTTTCGTACACATCTTTCAGAAGAAGCGTTCAAAACAAATTTTAAATTCGATGACTAATGAATAAAATATCCAAAAACACCTTAACCAAAAGGCAAAAAGAGGTGGTGTCAATCTTTGAGGAGTTGATGCCACACCTTAAAACAACCAAAACAATTAGCAGAAAGGAGATTATTGAGTTGCTTGAAATGTGTGAAAAAAATTGGGATGGAAAATCTAAAAAGGTTGGTTATCCAAAATTTCTCACCAAGGCATCAAACAAAAAATCATTTTCTGTATATTGGATGCCTGTAGAACCACATGACGAATTTGATGATGATTTTAAGAAAATTATGTCAGAATTTGGAATTACATAATATTAGATGTGTTATAATATTGAATTAATAGGAGTAAAAATGAAATTATCACAAGAAACAATCAGTACGCTTTTAAACTTTTCAAAAATTTCGCCCCAGATGAAAATTCATGCGGGTAAAGTTCAAAGCATTAAGAACAACAGCGTATGTCTCGCATATGTTACGGTGGAGGAAGATTTTCCAATCGACTTCTGTGTTTATGACTTATCCGAGTTTATCTCCATGTTGTCCCTTGTTAAAGATGCTGAACTTCAATTCAACGAAAAATATGTATCTATTAAATCAGGTACTCAGGAGATTAAGTATTACAATACGGAAGAATCTTTTGTTAAAAATTCGGATGCAAAAGATGTTCTGAAAAACGTACCCGAATTTGAAATCAATTTTGATTTAACTAAAGGTAATATGGAATCCATTCTCAGAGGGGTTTCCGTATTTAAGTCAAACGTCATTACTTTTGAGATTGAACCTCTCTCCGTAACTTCTTTTGTTTCATCCAACGAAGACAGCGATACATCCAACAATCTCAAAATCTTAATTGATGATAAACCACAAGATGGTGGAAGAGAGTGTCTTGGTCAGGTATCAATTTCAGTGGAAAATTGGAAAATCCCACCGAATGATTATACTGTATTTGTATCATCGAAAGGGTTATGTAAGTTTGAAAGCAAAGACGGAAATTCAACTTACTATATTGCAATCAATAAAAAACGTTCAACACTTGAAGCGATTTAATTATGACAATTCAACATTTTGTGTGGACTGAAAAATATCGACCAAAAACAATTGACGATGTTATTCTTCCCAAACGACTTAAAGACCCACTCTCGGACTTTGTTAAAAGTGGAGAGATTCAAAACTTGATATTTGTTGGTAAAAGTGGCATAGGAAAAACAACTGTTGCCCATGCACTGGCAAATGAACTTGGTGCGGATGTGTTGTTTATTAACGCATCTTTGGAAAACGGCATTGATGTACTTCGGTCTAAAATTGCACAGTTTGCGAGTACAATTTCTTTGACGGGTGCGGGTAAAATTGTGATTTTGGATGAAGCAGATGGTTTAAATCCGTCATCCTTTCAACCCGCATTGCGTGGATTCATTGAGGAGTTCTCTTCTAATTGCAGATTCATTCTAACATGCAATTACATTCAAAAACTGATTGTGCCTATTCAGTCTCGTTGTAAAGTTATCAATTTCAACATTGTTGACAAAGAAGAAAAACGAGAAGTTATCGGGGAATTTCTCAAGCGAACAAAATACATCCTTGATGCCGAAAAAGTACCATACGACCCACAGGTTCTTGTTGACGTGATTTTGGAATTATACCCCGATTATCGAAGTATCATAAATGAGTTGCAATCTTACTCTGTTGGTGGTATGATTGATTCAGGTGTTCTTGTAAGAGTATCTGATGTTGTTTTTGATGAACTGTTCGCATTATTAAAGAATAGGGATTTTGGTGGTATGCGTAAATGGGTGGTAGAGAACGACAGTTTGGATTCTCAAGACCTGTTTCGAAGATTATTTGACGATGCAAAAAAATATCTACTTGATGAAAGCGTACCACAATTAATATTGATTGTTGCTGATTATCAATATAAGAGTGCGTTTGTTGCAGACCCCGAAATTAATAAAGTATCTTGTCTTGTTGAGATTATGTCTCAGTGTAATTTTAAATGAATGGAGTGAGTTATGAATAATTATGTATTATTTGGTCTTTGGTTTATTTCTTTAGTTGTAGCATTTAATGTTGGTCTGATGGTACAGCGTTACTTGTTTAACAAAACCATTAACGAGGTTATGAAAAAAGTAAAAAAAGAAATGAATGATAACACTTTGTTCATCTATATCGAAGAATGTGGTTTTGATGAAACCGACAAGGAGTTTTTTGCGTATGAAAACGAAAGTAATAAATTTCTCGCGTCCGCACCAACAATGGAAGACCTTGCGTTTAAACTACAATCATCGTCAACAAAAAAATACATCAAATGTGTTAATGTACACACAGGAAACGCCAAATGAGTGCTTTTGATTATGTAACAGCAATCAATTTCACCAAGGAAGACTTGTTTGAAAAAGATGGTGATGGTGGCGTTGGTTATGACCCATTTATAACAAATAAGTCCCTCTCATACTTTGTTGACACCGTGTTATTCGCAAACGAAGTTAATATGCGTTACCAAATTCCAAAGGGGTCACAGTTTGATTTTTTGCGCCTTGGGGTAAGTAAGAGAAAACGATTTTCTAAATGGCACAAACAGGAAAAAAATTCAGAACTTGTCAACGCTATTGCGAAAATTGAAAATATCAACCACGAAAATGTCAAGAAGATGTTGTTGGTTCTTAATGACAATGAAATAAAAGAACTCAAAAAAACCTACGTTATGAAGGAATTAAAATGAATAAAATATTATATAATTGGTCTCAAGATAACATGGTAGAGGTTAATTTGGAAACACCCGATGATTTCCTAAAAATCAAAGAGACTTTAACCCGTATTGGGGTTGAGTCAAAAAATGGAAAAAAACTTTATCAAACTTGCCATATACTACATAAAAGAGGTAAGTATTATATTGTTCATTTCAAAGAACTATTTGCTCTTGACGGCAAAGAATACAATTTATCGGTTGATGATATTGAACGGAGAGACCTGATTGTATCTTTGTTAAAAAAATGGAAGTTACTAACAACCACCCATGATTTGTCGTTCAAAGATTATCAGTCGGTTAAGGTTGTACCATTCAAGGAAAAATCTGAGTGGGAATTAATCTCAAAATACACAATCGGAAAAAACGAAAGGAAAACAAAATGATTAAATTGGAATTAGATGTAGAAGATGTAAACTTGATTTTGGGTTTATTATCACAGCAACCATTCGGTGAGGTATATAAAATCATCAACAACATTCACACCCAAGCAAAATCAGAAATTGAGCGCGAACAACAAGAAAAGGAAACTAAATGACGGTGTATGGTGTACGCTTAAAAACGGGAGAAGATATCTTTTTTACCACTGCTGATAACAAAATTGATTTTTCCTTGAGTGCGGTAAAAGTCAAAAACGTGGTGGAATTTATTGTTTCGCCAGAAAACGGGGAGGTTAGATTTGGTTTAATTGAATGGTGTCCATATCTTCTTGATAAAGAATATCGTTGGTTGAAGACTGACGGGTTTATGTTTGAACCACAGGAAGTTCATGGGAATCTTGCAACGGAATATGAGAAGAAGTTTTCGAGTATAATTCTTCCTCCAACTAACATCATTCATTAATCAATGGGGCGATAATGCCCCATTATCAAATTGGAATATAATGAAATTTTATACAAACATTAAAAAACAGGGGACACATCTATTAGTCCGCGAAATAGAAAACGGTGTCAGAAAAAATAAAAAAATAAAATTCCAACCAACTTTATTCCGCGAACGCAAGGAAGACATACCTCAACTACACAGAAGTATTTTCGATGTGCCGTTAGAACCCATGAAATTCAACGACATGAGGGAAGCAGATAATTTCATTGCAAACAACAAATATAAATGCCACGGCAACCAAAATTATATTGCCCAATTCATTGCAGATACTTACAGAGGTGATATTGTTTATGACGATGATAAAATTAGAACACATTTTATTGATATTGAGGTTCATGCCGATGAATTTCCTGAACCATCCTCCGCCAAATTTGAAATTTCAGCAATTACTGTATATGACACCATTTTAAAAACCTATTATGTTTGGGGACAAAACCCATCAGGAAAATTTTCAGTGGGTTCAATTCAGGACGAAAAATTAAAGACCCTAAAAATTGATTACCATGAATGTAATGACGAAGTTCACTTGTTATCGTCTTTCTTGGCATTTTTTTCGGGTAAATACTCCCCCGATATTATCACTGGTTGGAACAGTGATGGTTTTGATATTGCGTATCTTGTCAATCGAATTACCAATTTATTTGGTAACAAAGAGGCATCTAAATTATCCCCTTGGAACATCGTGCGCGAAAAAACAGCAGTTGATAAATTCGGTAAAAAGGTGTTTGAATATGATTTGTATGGCATATCATCATTGGACTACCTTAAATTATTCAAAGAATTTGGGTACACATATGGCACACAGACATCGTA
>JACCEA010729678.1_pt1 | contig 11383 bp, 10 predicted proteins | sample 7449851 | NCBI WGS metagenome assembly JACCEA01 (sample SAMN15323453, study PRJNA562643) | freshwater metagenome | isolation source: river surface water | place: USA:Blue River Watershed | collected 2017-08-18 | reverse complement strand
GTTGTTAATGCGGTATTAGCTTACGAGCCTGTCTGGGCTGTAGGAACGGGTGTGACTGCATCCCCTGAGCAAGCGTCTGAAGTTCATTGCTTCATCCGCGAACAGATGGGTGCGGATGCAGATAAAATCCGAATACTCTATGGCGGTAGTGTAAAAGCTCACAATGCCGCAGAGTTGTTTGCCAAGCCGGATATAGACGGTGCGCTTTTGGGGAATGCCTCCTTGAATGCGGAAGAATTTGTGAGTATCTGTAAAACAGCGAGTTTGATATGACAACATTGGTTGTAGTTCTACATTTTATCGCGGCCGTAGTCATTATTGGCTTGGTCTTGATTCAGCAGGGCAAAGGCGCTGCTATGGGTGCCTCCTTTGGTTCCGGTGCATCTTCAACTGTATTTGGTAGTGAAGGCAGTGGTAATTTTTTCACTAAGTCTACTTGGACTATTGCCACACTGTTTTTCCTTACGAGCTTCGGTTTGGCGGTGATTGCAAAACATGATGCCAAAGTTGCGGTTCAAGGCCCTGTAATTGAGTCAATGGTTCCGGAGACACCATCAGCTTCTGTGCCGGTTACCGGCGGTGATTTGCCAGCGGTTAAGCCCGATGTGGCGCCGGCAACTGCCAATGATGTTCCTGTTTCAGCGCCTGCTGAAACCAAGTAGTGCTAAGAGTTTATGCCCCGGTGGTGGAATTGGTAGACACGCTATGTTGAGGTCGTAGTGGCGAATGCTGTGCCGGTTCGAGTCCGGCCCAGGGCACCAACCTAAAAAGCGTCCATAAGGGCGCTTTTTTTATTGACGAAAAATATGAATCGCTATCATCAGCTCCGCCAAGTCTGTCTCGCTAATGCTACCCGTGAATTCAACGCTAGAGGAAAGTCTGTTGTACGTTGTCAGGCTTGCCAGTTAGCTGTTCGTGCCTGTATCTGTGAATGGCGACCGGAAGTGCAAATTTCTTGCGACATTGTGTTATTGATGCACCGTGAGGAATTATTTAAGCCCACGAATACGGGTCGATTGATCGCCGATATTTTTCCAAATCAAACACATGTTTTTTGTTGGCAACGAACAGAGCCTGATAGTCGATTGCTAGAGATGCTTCACGAACCGGATCGTATCAATTTACTGGTGTTTCCAGATCAAACCGAGAGTGCAAATTCCAACAGGGTCATGATTGATGAAAATTTTCTTCAATCGCATCGGGGTAAAAAAATCACCTTTATTTTGCTGGATGGTACTTGGAAACAAAGTGGCCGCATGTTTCACCTCAGTCGTTGGTTGGACAATATCCCCAGTGTGTTTTTGCCAGATGTCGTTGCTAAATCTTATGCTGTGCGTAAATCACATCTAACTCATTATCTATCCACCGCTGAAGCGGCAGCCCTTTGTTTGGATCTGTTTGGCGAATCTTTTTCAGCTAATTTGTTGCGAGATTATTTCACAATATTTAATCAGCATTATTTAGCTACGCGAGGTGGATACGCACCGACAATTACTGAGGCTCATCAGAAATTGTCAGCATTTATTAGTTCAGGTGAGATTTAATTGACAGTAAAATAGGGCAATGTCTCACAACAAAAAGCGACATTGACGACTAGGTATTCATGCGCGTTATTCACATAATGAGCGCACAAGGACGTCACCAAGGAAGTGTCGTTGACCAAGCAAGGCCAAAGGAAGCGACTAATCTAAAAGCGCCCGAATGCAAACATTCGGGCGCTTTTTATTAAAACATTATTATTCTGGTAGGGCGTTCAAGCTCCACTCAATCGCTTCCGCATAATATTTTTCAGGCAACAAATCTCCCAACAAAATTAATGTCTCGCGCAATTCGCGGGGGTTATTGCTGACTAAATTAATGTGACCGACTTTGCGCCCAGGCCTGACTTCTTTGCCATACCAATAAACTCTTGCGCAAGAAAGATTACGCCATTCTGGGTTGTAGTCAGTACCGATTAAATTAATCATGACATTTTGCCCAGTAATTTGTGGGGCAGGCATGGGCATGTCTGCGATAGCACGCAGGTGATATTCGAATTGGCTGATACTCGCACCTGCTTGCGTCCAATGTCCGGAATTGTGAACGCGTGGGGCGAGTTCATTGATTAATAATTTATCGCCTACACGAAAAGTTTCCATTGCCATAACGCCGACATAATCTAGCGCGTTTAATAATGTGCTTAGCATGTTTTCTGCTTGGGTTTGCAAATGTTGCAATCGAGCGAGCGGGGCAATTGAAGAATATAAAATGCCGTTGAGATGCAAATTTAATGTCAGTGGATAAAAGACACATTCACCATTCGAATTGCGCGCCCCGACCAGTGATACTTCTTCATCGAATTTAATCGCTTGTTCGGCGATGGCTTCCCCTTGCCAATTATCGGGCACTTGGTCATCGTCAGTCCGTAACCAATGTTGGCCGCGACCGTCGTAGCCGCCGGTTCTGCGTTTTAGCAAAACGACTTCACCTAATTGATCGCGTAATTCATTTGCCGAAATATCATTAACAACATTTCGCCAGGGTGCTGTTGTCAATCCTAGTGAATCAATTAATTCTTTTTGTGTTTTGCGATCTGCTAATCGACCAAAAACGGATTGGTTAATAAATCGCGGATGTTGAGAGAGTGCTTGGGTGACTAAAGTAGCAGGCCATTGTTCGCGTTCGGCTGTCACCAAATCCTCAGTCGCTAGGTTTGGCGCGGTTGATTCATCTATATCCACTGGGCAAACATCTAATGCCAAAGGCATGCCCGCATGTTTCAACATGGCGCCTAACTGGCCCGCGCCCAATACCCAAATACGTTGCTTCATTGGGCTACCCTTATTGATCGCGTGGGTCAGGATTATCGAGAACCGCCTGTGTTTGCTCCTGACGGAATCGATCAATTTTTGCCGCTAATTCGGGATCAGTCACCGCCAGAATCTGACAAGCCAAAAGGCCCGCATTAAAAGCACCCGCGACACCAATCGCTAGTGTACCCACAGCAATACCCTTTGGCATTTGCACTATAGAGTAAAGGCTATCAAGGCCACTGAGGGCTTTGCTTTGTACAGGTACGCCCAATACCGGCAAGCGAGTATGCGCGGCAACCATGCCAGGTAAATGAGCAGCGCCACCCGCACCGGCAATAATAACTGCATAGCCATTAGTTATAGCGGATTCGGCGAACTCAGTGAGTTTTTGTGGGGTGCGGTGAGCAGAGACGACCTCTGTGTGGTAATCAACGCCCAGTTGTTCCAGTATTTCTACTGCGGCTTGCATGGTGCTCCAATCACTCTTGGAACCCATAATGACTGCAACTTTTCTTGCCATAGCGATATGCCTGCGGTCTGTCAGAAAAAGCCGCGCATCTTATCACAGATTAATCCCGGCTCGCCTAGTCAGGTCGATCCCGTTTCCCTTTAGCAATGCCAGCAGTTCTGTAAAGATCGGTTTCTCCCTGCGGCCGGGTTTTAAATCGGCGATGTACCCAAAGATACTGTTCCGGTGCGAGCAGTATCGCGTTTTCGACAACCTGGTTAATTTGTTGCGTATCCTTAACCAAATCATCGCTCGGGAAATTTTCCAAAGCGGGATACACCTTAAGTTGATACCCTCCTGTTTTTTTGCGAATACAGGTGAAAGGTATGACACATGCTTTGCCCATTTTGGCCAGCTGTGTTGTGGCGGTGATGTAGTTAGCTTGCACACCAAAAAAAGGAATAAAAATGCTGTGTTTGCTTCGGTAATCTTGATCGGGAGCATACCAAACAGCGCGGCCATTTCGCAGTTGGCGCACCATAGTGCGGACATCACTGCGTTCAATTACAGTTGACGATTCACTGAATCGTGCACGGCGATTATGCTGAATCCAATTGTAGACAGGATTGCTGTGCGGACGATAACTTCCATCAATCGAATGTTGCATATTCATAAACATAGCGCCGCAATCCAAATGGGTGAAATGCATTCCCATTAAAATTACCCCCACACCTTCAGCTTCAGCATTTTTTAAATGTTCGAGGCCTTCGTAAGTCACTAATTTTTGCAGGCGTTTGCGCGACCAAAACCAAGCAATTCCAATTTCAAAAAAACCAATGCCTAAAGAATCAATTTGACGATGAAATAAATCCTCTTGTTCTTTTGCAGACAGATGACTAAAACAGAGTTCGATATTTCGCTTGGCTATTGCAGTACGTCTTTTGGCAAACTTCTTCATTAATTGGCCTACACCACGGCCCATCAAAAGTTGAATTGAATAGGGTAATTGTGCGAGTAGCCACCAAATACCAAAGCCTATCCAAGTAAGCCAATATTTTGGCAGTAACATTTTCGTAGAAAATTTTGGCTGCTTCATTTTGGTTGCCTTAATAAATTCGCTGCATATAAATCAGGTGCGCCTTCAGGCTGATTTTTAAATCGTCGATGTACCCAAAGGTATTGTTCAGGTGCCAGCATAATCATTTTTTCGATAGTTGATACGATTAGTTGTGTGTCGGTTAATAGATTGTCAGAGGGAAAACTTTTAAGCGGTGGCGAAACTTTCAGATGATAGCCACCTTCTTCCAAGCGAGTACAAGTTACGGGAATAAGTACTGCATTTCCTAATTGGGTTAATGTTGATGTGGCGGTTAAACATGCGGCATTAACACCGAAAAATGGTAAAAAAATACTGTGCTTTACACCATAATCTTGATCGGGTGCATACCAAACTGAACGTCCGCGTCGCAGAGATTTAATCATGCGGCGCATATCTTTTCGCTCGATCGTTAAGGTGTTTTTGTTAAAACGTTCGCGTCTATTTTTCTGAATTAAATCATATACAGGATTAAGGTGTTTTCTGTAAGTCCCATCAATAGAGTGTTGGATATTGAGAAATGCAGCAGTCAGCTCCATGTGTGCAAAATGTACAGTCATTAACACAACTCCTTGCAACTGATTTTCTGCAGAAGTTAAATGCTCCATGCCTTCATAAGTGACCAGCTTTGCTAAACGCTTTTTTGGCCAGAACCAGGCAATGCCAATTTCAACAAAAACTTTTCCAAGCGCATCAATGTTTTTTCTTACTAGTTTTTTTTGTTCTGTTGCCGATAAATTCGGAAAACAAAGTTCGAGATTGCGTTTAGCAATAGCGATACGACGCTTGGCAAGACGAGCCATTAAACGACCTAATAGGCTTCCCATGCGCATTTGAATACTATAGGGCAGTTGCGCTAACAGCCACCAAATACCAAAGCCAATCCAGACCGGCCAGTATTGGGGATACAACAGACGATATTGAAAAGAAGGAGAGTTCATAACCCGAATCCTGCATGTGGTCGACAATTATATAGCAGGATCATGCATATTTAGGAGCGAACTTTTGATGTTTCTGTTAAATCTCAGCCGATATTATTTTTCGGTTTGTAAAAAATCTTGCTAGTTCAAACTCAAGTAAATCGTTATGATTCTGTCTCCTTCATCTCAATCACTTTGGAATTCAATGATGAAAAAATACAATTTAGCAAAATACGGGTTATCAGTTGCTATTTTAGGTCTTGGTTTTGGTAATGCAGTCGCTGATGAAGTCAAACCTTGGGAGGCCGCTGCTGAACTGGGTGTGGTATCCGCTTCGGGCAATACAGAAACTGCCAGTTTGCAAGCCAAATTAGATGTTAAGCAGAATTTGGATAGATGGACTAACTCTTATGTGTTAACAGGTTTGGTTAACAAAAGCGAAGTCGAAAATGATGATGGATCGACCAGTAATGAAAAAACCGCAGAAAAATATTTCGGTTCGGTTAAAAGTGCTTATGATTTCGGTAAAAAATCTGACTATCTATTTTTGTTTGCTTCGCATGCAGAAGATAAATTTGGTTCTTATCGACGTTATTCGACAATTTCATTGGGTTACGGGCTGCGTTTAATTGAAAAAGAAACGATGCAATTGGACACTGAAATTGGTCCTGGTTATGTGACCGGTGAGAAGGTGTTTGAAGATCCCATTCTCCCGGATTATTTAGTTACTGAAGAAGGCTCCATGGTGCGTCTTGCTGGTGTGTTTGCGTGGCAGATAACGCCCAGTGCGGAATTCAAGCAGTCTATTAGTATTGAATCCGCTGAAGATAACCGCCGCACTTTATCGGAAACATCCTTGAGTACGAACATCAGCGACGTCATGCAAATGAAAGCCGCATTCGCGTTGGCGAGTGACTCTGAAGTTGCACCGGGTAAAGAGAAGACTGATACGACTACGTCGATTACGTTGGTTTATAAGTTTTGATGTTACATTGTGCAGCTATTATTAGCTGCTCAATTTCCATTTTTTCTTACAATGCATTAATTAATTTCTGATGTACTCCGCCAAAACTGCCGTTGCTCATAATCACAAAATGTGTAGAGTTTTCTTTGAGTGATATGGCGGTGTTAACCAGTTCATCCAAGTCGCGTAATAGTTTTGCAGGCACTGGACTTTTATTGACGACGTCATTCATTGCCCAATCCACATTTGCGGGTTGATACCATAGCACCATATCGGCATCTATCGTGCTTTTACCTAGAGCATCTTTGTGTATGCCCATGCGCATGGTGTTGGAGCGTGGTTCGATAATGGCGATAATTTTTTCTGTGCCGACTTTTGCTCGTAATCCAGCGAGTGTGGTTTTTATCGCTGTTGGGTGATGGGCAAAGTCATCATATATTTTGACAGAGTTAATGTTCGCTAAACACTCCATACGACGCTTAACACCTGCAAAGCTTTCCAATGCTTTAGCTGAGCTAACAGGCGTAATGCCGATGTGATGTGCAGCAATAATAGCAGCCAGTGCATTGTTAACGTTGTGTAATCCAGTTTGTTGCCATTGAATATCGGCAATTTTTTTCCCCTGATGGAAAACTGAAAAAGCGGATCCGTCAATTGATGTTAAATTGGCATTCCATTCACTGTCTGTGTTATCCAATGAAAAAGTAGTTTGAGGTGTCCAGCAGCCTTTTTTTAATACGTGATTTAATGCTTGGTCTTGCGCAGGGGAAATAATAAGTCCATTACCCGGAATGGTACGAATTAAATGATGAAATTGTGTTTGTATCGCAGCGAGATCTGGAAAAATATCGGCATGATCGTATTCGAGATTATTTAAAATAAGGGTTCTTGCATTGTAGTGAATAAATTTGGAGCGTTTGTCAAAAAACGCACTGTCATACTCATCTGCTTCGACAACAAAAAAATCGGATTCACCCAGCCGAGCTGAGGTGGGGAAGTTATTGGTCACGCCGCCAATTAAAAATCCTGGCTTCATTCCTGCGTCTTCTAAAATCCACGCCAACATTGAGGATGTTGTGGTTTTGCCATGAGTGCCTGCAACAGCGAGCACCCATTTATGGGGTAATACAAAATCATGTAACCACTGTGGGCCTGATGTGAAGGGAATGCCTCGTTCTAGCACATATTCAACGGAGGGATTTCCTCGGCTCATGGCATTGCCAATGATGACTAGATCCGGTGTTGGTTTTAAATGAATAGGATCAAAGCCTTGGGTTAATTCAATGCCAGCTTGCTCAAGCTGTGTGCTCATTGGGGGATAAACATTGTTATCACTGCCTGTGACTTTATGTCCAAGTGCTTTTGCAAGTTGAGCCAAGCTGCCCATGAAAGTACCGCAAATACCTAAAATATGAATATGCATAAAATTCACTCGAAACAAAAATCTGAAGCCAAGCTTAACATGAAGATGCGTGAATAATAAATTTTCAGAGTGTGATCAAATTGGAGTCTTGAATAAACGGGGCGGGTGTTGCAAAAAAATTCATAAAAAATTCAGTTTGAGCGCAATAGGCTGGGTGGGTTGTAAAGGTAATTAATTCAGTCGGAGGAGAATATTATGTCAGTACAAAAATACAGTGTGTTAATTCCATTGGTGTTGGCAATTACCGCATGTGGCGGTGGGTCGGATGATGCCAAGGTGTCGTCAAGTTCGAGTCAGATATCCAGTATCAGTAGTTCAATATCGGTTTCAAGCCAGTCCAGTAGTTCGTCACAATCTTCTGTGGTTGGTGTTACAAAAGTTGTCAGTGTTTCTGGAAATATTTTAGTGAAAGATGAGCAGGGACAAGTTGATGAAGCTGTAGGCGATGATGATATTAGTATTCGCTTGTCGTTGCTGGATGAGAGTCAGCAGGTTTTGCAATCCAGTGATTCGGACGTTGTGAATGGTGAAGATGGGCGTTTTGGATTTTCGGATCAGTTATCGGCCGCTGATGCAAAATTTGTGATAGTTCATATCGCTAAACCCGGTTACACAGATTATGCGCGTCGATTTGATTTTAATGAAAAAATTGAATTGCAAGCTGAAATTTCAGAACTGCCGTCGGCTGTCGTCGAGGCTGCTGCCGCAGAAACTATTTCGGGTGAAGTGGTTAATGGTTTTAATTTCAGTGTTACTGATAATGTGTTGGGTGAATCTGCTAGTGGTTCCGGTCAGGAATTAAGTGTATTTATTCCTCAATCAGCTTTGCCGCAGGGTACGGATACATTGGAAGTGAAAATGAAAGCCTATGATCCGACTGATCCCCAAGAGGCAGCTTATTTTCCTGGTGCTTATGAAGACAGTGATGGCAATAAATTATTATCCATTGCGTTCAATTATACGGATGTAAAAACAGATCAGGGCGTGTCCTTGCAGCAGCTCGCTCGACAAACGCGTCAGGAAAGAATCGCTGCAGAAAAATCCGGTCGGTTACAAAAAACCGAAGCCAGTGAGCCGGTGATTATTAACCGCATGATTCCCACGGAAAGCTGTCGTTCACTGGCCACTATGGGGGACTCAGATAGCAACACCGCTGGGTTCCAAATCCCTGTGTACACTTATAACCCGATAAGTGGTTTGTGGGATTTGTTAGGGCAAGGCAGTGTATTTAATGAGGATGGCGAATTGCTCGCCTCTAATTTCAGCAGTTTCGATTGTGATTCTGTAAATTATCTATTGGAAATTAAAGTCACAAATGAAATTTTTATCAGCAATTGGTGGAATTTGGATTATCCATTAGTGTTTGAGCAGCCTGTAACCCTCTGTGCAAAAGTTAAGTTATTGGATCAAGGTAATTCTCCTCTTGCAGGCACTTATGTTTACGCATTTGATGATGACGAGAATCGCAGTTTCTCTGCGTCAGGTTTTGTTGCGGATGCTGAAGGTGTTGTAACTGTATCTTTGGTGAAATTGAATGCGAATGATCCTGATTCGAGCGTGACATTATCAACTTGGTCGCCTGTTGATGGTGCCATGCTTGAAAAAACTATCGAGTTATCAACAGAAGCATGTTTGGTTTCTGCGCCAGTGATTCCGGTGCAGCTATCAATACCATCGCGCTGCCAAGTTAAAGGAACTTTGTTGGATAAAGATGCTAACCCGCTTTCCAATAGTTTGATCTTGGCTTTGGCGAATGATGATCTGGTGGAAAATTATTATGGCAGTGAGTACGCCTTTACCGATGCGCAAGGTAAATATTCTATTAATCTTTTCTGCAATCAGAGTTATCAATTAGCGGATTACATTTCGTGGATATCGACTATTGATTTTGAAACGGGCGAGCAGGAATCTTTGCCAAAGGTAAATGTCAATGGCAGTAAAGAAACTGATGAAATATCCGATGATGGACAAGTCGTTCAATTTAAAGATTTGGTTTCATCGCCTAAACCTTGGGGCGTGATTGTCAATGCTGAAGGTTCAACAGAATTATTGGATGCCACTATTTATTATGTGGGCGATGATTTTCCGTTGCAGTATTCATTTGATTTACTTGATACAGAAACTCAAGAGGTGATTAAACATTTCGAAGGCAGTCTTGTAGAAACGGATTTTACCGGTGATGGTGATTTTTCTTATGCGAATATTGAGATCAGTCATGGTATTCAGATACCGCCTGAAACTCAGTACGCCGCTTATCGAATCTCAGGTGAAATAAAAGATGCTAAAGGCATAACAGGAAAACTGTGGGGTGTTTTCTTTTTGATGCCAGAATTTGTGAGTGAGTGATTCACTGTTAGTAACAAAAAAACCGCCAGTGTAAGAACTGGCGGTTTTTTTATGCGCATGCTGATGCGGTTGCTAATTCGTTTTAGCTTTGTAGTTAAGCGCGACGTCTGAATAGCGGCAAAGGTTGATCGACTGAGGCTTGGTAGTATTCGCTGAAGTCGTTTAAGGACTTGAGGGCAGTTTCCAACTTAATATCAGGGTTAGCGAAGGCAAAGGCATTGACGCCACAACGTCGCAAATAACAGAGTTGGTCGCGGATCAAATTGCCGATTGCGCGCAGTTCACCGTTAAAACCATAACGCTCACGCAGCAAACGAGCGGTTGAAAATGCACGGCCATCCATAAACAGCGGAAAATTCACGGCAATTAAGGGTAAGGATTGTGCATCAGCGCCAATTTGTTCTGCCGTTTCATCACTGTCTAACCAAACACCAATATCCTTTCGTGATGCCAACAGACTTTTATTGCTCAGCCAAATTTGCAAAGGAACAATAATGTGACTTGCACTGAGATCAACATTTGCATCGGCTTCTGGCTTGGCGATTAATGTCCAAATATTGTCAACAATGGCGCCGTCTTTAATTAGCTTTTGCATAGACTCTCTCTTTAAATGGCGTTGCGCCTATGCGGCGATAAGTGTCGATAAACAATTCTTCTTCAGTGCGATTTTCAACGTAGACATCCACCAATTTTTGAATCACTTGTGGCATGTCTTCAGCACCAAAAGAAGGGCCTAATACATCGCCGAGTGATGCATCATTACTGGCGCTGCCGCCCAGTTGCACTTGATAAAATTCCTTACCACTTTTATCTACGCCCAAAATACCTATGTGACCCACATGATGGTGGCCACAAGCATTCATACAGCCGGAGATATTCAAATCTATATCGCCCAGATCATAAACGTAATCTAAATCGTCAAACTGACGCTGTATTGCTTCGGCGATTGGAATGGATTTGGCGTTGGCAAGTGAACAGAAATCCCCGCCGGGGCAGCAAATAATATCGGTGATGGTGCCAATATTAGGCGTTGCAAACCCGGCTGTTTTACAGGATTGCCAGAGTGCAAACAGATCGGATTTTTTCACATCAGCTAACACAATGTTTTGTTCGTGTGTGGTGCGAGCTTCACCAAAACTGTATTGATCGGCTAGGTCCGCAATTGTTTCCAATTGTGTGTCAGTCACATCGCCTGGTGCAACGCCAGTAGGTTTGAGTGACAGCGTCACCGCGGCGTAGCCAGCTATTTTGTGATTGCGCACATTTCGTTGTAACCATTTACTGAAGGCAATGTTGTCTTTGGCTAAGGTATCAAGGGCTGCTTGGGCTTGTGCATTGTCGATTTTTTCGTAAGCCGGTGCGGTGAAGAAAGATTTTGCATGCTCGATTTCGGT
>JACCEA010100624.1_pt1 | contig 11383 bp, 9 predicted proteins | sample 7449851 | NCBI WGS metagenome assembly JACCEA01 (sample SAMN15323453, study PRJNA562643) | freshwater metagenome | isolation source: river surface water | place: USA:Blue River Watershed | collected 2017-08-18 | reverse complement strand
GGAAGTTATCTCAGGAGATCGCAAGCTAGGTCCTGCGCCAAAGCCAGAACCAAAGCCAGTTGCAAAGCCAGCAGCTAAGAAGGCAGCGCCAAAGAAGGCTGCTAAGAAGGTTGCAAAGAAGGCTGCTCCAAAGAAGGCGGCTAAGAAGTCACCTGCAAAGAAGAAGCCAGCAGCAAAGAAGGTTGTAAAGAAGGCTAAGAAGAAGTAATTCTTTTTAACTTATAAAACGGGGTCAGCTCACGCTGACCCCGTTTTTGCATCTCCAGCACTACTATTAATTCCATGACGGAGTACAAGGTTTCTTACGCGGCTCCCAAAGGAAAGCCCCTTGGCACCAACTTCGCTTTCAAAATCGGCACCAAGGTGTTAATCCCCGTAATGAATCTGGTGGGCAAGAAGGTGTGGCGAGGTGGAGAAAACCTTCCTAAGACCGGCAAAGTCATCGTCGCAAGCAATCACCTTTCGTATTTAGATGTTTTGTTCTTAACCCATTTCTTGTTTCGTAATGGACGAGCACCGCGATACATAGGCAAAGAGGGTGTTTTTAAAGTCCCCGTAATTGGAAAAATTATTTTGGCGGCAGGCATGGTCCCTGTTGCTCGCGAAAGCAAAGATGCATCTAAGGCGTTAGATCACGCCGTCAAATTACTAGAGCGTGGACATTGTGTTGGTGTGTATCCAGAGGGAACTCTTACACGCGATCCCAATGGTTGGCCTATGGTCGCCAAAACTGGATTAGCACGATTGGCAATTACAACTCAGACACCAGTTGTACCTATTGCACAATGGGGTTCGCAGATTGTTATGCCAACCTATGAAAAGAAGTTGAAAATCTTCCCACGTACGCCGATAAAGATGCTTGCTGGTAAGCCATTAGATCTTTCGCCTTGGTATGGAAAAGAAAATGATGCCGACGCTCTGCGCGAAGCAACAGCTTTTGTTATGCGTGAGCTGACAACTCTTCTCGAAGAATTGCGTGGCGAAAAGCGTCCCGTTGAAATCTTTGATCCTCATAACTCGGATTTACCTCGCACTGGAAATTTTAAGAAGGCAAAAAAGAGGTGAGCAAGGTAGTTGTACTTGGCGCAGGCCAATGGGGAACAACTATGGCCCAAGTTCTGTGTGATGCTGGAAACCATGTTTTGATGTGGGGACGCAGTCAAGAGCTTGTCGATGAGGTCAACCAGAGGCACACTAATTCAAAGTACTTAGATGACAACGTTTTACCTGTAGGACTTAAGGCGACAACTGATTTACGCGAGGCCTTCGAGTACTCAAACATTTACGTCTTGGCAGTTCCTGCGCAGACTCTTCGAGAGAATTTAACCGCCTGGAAACCGCTGGTTCAACCAAACGCCTTGTTTGTCAGCACCTTAAAGGGAATAGAAGTAAGCACGATGTCTCGCATGACCGAAATAATCTCTGAGGTCATGGAGACAGAAAATATTGCGATTATTACCGGTCCTAACCTGGCAAACGAACTAGTTCTTCGCGAACCTGCAGGCGCGGTAGCGGCAGCGCACACTCTTGCAATTGCCGAAAAAGTTCAGCAACTTTTCACCACACCGTATTACCGGGTATATACATCAGTGGATGTTTTGGGGTGCGAGCTTGCAGGTGCAATCAAGAGCGTGATTGCCCTAGCTGTTGGAATTTCAATTGGCATGGGCTACGGCGAAAATACACAAGCTATGTTGATTACCCGCGGCCTTAATGAAGTTGCTCGCTTGTGCGCAGCACATAATGCAGATCCCTTAAGCGCCGCAGGTCTTGCAGGAATGGGTGATTTGGTTGCTAGCTGTGGTTCGCCACTTTCTCGAAACCGAACATTTGGCGAAGTCTTAGGAAAGAGCGGCTCGATGGATGTGGCCAGAACACAGGTGGCCAAGACGGTTGAAGGTGTTGCATCTTCAAGTGCGGTTCTTGAAATCGCCCATCGCGTAGGAATCGAAGTTCCAGTGATCGAAGCTGTAGCAGATGTTGTCTCGGGATCATTAACACCTGTACAAGCTTTAGATCGCCTGATGGAGATCACTACAAAAGCAGAAAATTTCATTCGATGAGCCGATTAACTGTTGCAATTATTTGTGGTGGCCCAAGCAGTGAGCATGAGGTCTCATGCGTTTCTGGCGGGGGAGTTCTTAAAGGTTTAGATAAGAAGAGTTTTTCACCGCTTTTGATCGGAATTACAAAGGCGGGCAAGTGGGTCCTCCTTGATGACAATTACCCATTAGCGATCGTCGATAAAGTCATGCCTACGATTGAAGATAACGGAACTGCCGTGGAGCTTGCTCAAGGCGGGCTTCTTATCAATGGTGCATTTACAAAAGTTGATTGTGCATTTTCAATTCTTCATGGCGAATTTGGCGAAGATGGAAAAATTCAGCAACTGCTAGAAGATGCCGCAATTCCTTATGTAGGTAGCGGTGTTCAGGCATCTGCAGATGCGATGGATAAAGCTAAAGCTAAAGAGCTATTTTCAGCCGCAGGGTTAGTGGTCGCACCAGGGGTTGTTCTTAATAAAGGACAGGCTTACCCAGATGCCGCTTCACTTTCATATCCAGTATTTGTTAAGCCATCGAGCGGTGGCTCAAGCCGTGGAACACATAAAGTGAAGTCGGCGGGTGCTCTTTCTGATGCAATTGACGATGCCTTCTTATATGACGACAAAGTTTTGATTGAGACCGCAATCAATGGGCGTGAAATTGAGTGTGCAGTATTAGAACGAGATGGCACAAGCTATGCATCTGTCGTTGGCGAAATTGTGGTCAACCCACAGTTTGAATTCTATGATTTTGAAGCCAAGTATTTAGATAATGCAACAACGGTGAAGATTCCAGCCAATATTTCAGAAGAGGATGCGCAAGCAATTCAAATTGCTGCTATGCAGGCCTTTGATGCGATTGGTTGCGCAGGACTTGCTCGCTGCGACTTCTTTTACACCGATCACAACGAGATTATTATCAATGAGATTAATACTCTGCCTGGATTTACCGGCACAAGTGTGTACCCCAAGTTATGGCAGGCAACAGGGGTCAGTTATACCGATTTGATTACAGCGCTCATTGATTCTGCGATCAATAAAGCTAGTTAAGAAATAAGCTGCGAATTAGCTCAGGTGTGTAACAGGACAGGTCAAGGTGCGAGTAATTCCAGGCACCGCTTGAACCTTTGAAAGAACCAAGCGACCAAACTCTTCCATGCTTGATGCTTCAGCACGCATGATTACATCGTAAGGACCAGTAACGCCTTCAGATAATGTGACGCCGGCGATCTTTGCAACAGCATCAGCAACTCCAGTTGCCTTGCCAACTTCTGTTTGAATCAAGATGAAAGCCTGTACTGACATGAGAAGTCCCTTCTGGTCGATGGGTAAACGCTACCGCAGATGAGCCTGACGAGGTAGTCGATTAGGCTAAGCGCTATGAACTTCGATGAGGCACAGGTAATCGCCGCCCTTGCCCGCATATTTGGAGGCACGCAACGCGGAGTCGAGATTGGCATCGGTGATGATGCTGCTGTCGTAAAGACATCAGAGCGCACCGCGATAACAACTGATGTTGCCGTCGAAGGAACTCATTTCAAAACTGAATGGTCCAGTGCCTTTGATATTGGTCGCAAGATCACCGCGGCAAATCTTGCTGATGTTTACGCGATGGGCGGTTCTCCACGATTCTTGGTAGCTGCTGTAACACTAACTGGCCATGAAACGATGGAATGGATTGAAGAGCTCGCCGAAGGAATTGCACATGAAGCAAGCAGCTGTGGTGCATATGTTGTTGGGGGAGATCTGGCTAAAGGCCCTTGCAAAAGTGTTGCGATCACCGCGATTGGTCAGATTGATGTAGCGATTACACGGTCAGGTGCACAGGTAGGCGATTCCATTTATATTTCATCGCTACCAGGATGGTCTGCAGCAGGACTTGCTATCATTGAAAAAGATCTTGATTCAGATATCGCGCTACATGCAGTTTCAGAGTTTTCAGCACCGACCATTGATTATTCGGCTGCGGTGCAGTTTTCAAATGGCAAGGCGACAGCGATGTGCGACATTAGTGATGCGCTAGTGATTCAGGCACAACAGCTCTCAACTGCATCTGGCGTACAACTAAGTATTGAAATAGATTTAATGAGTAAACACCCTGAGTTTGGAACCTTGAACGAACTTGCTGAATCTCAAGGTATAGATGTGTGGCAATGGATTCTGGCCGGAGGCGAGGATCATGTATTTCTGGCAACCGGGAAAGAACTCGATGGATTTCAAATTGGCTCAGTTCAATCTGGTTCAGGTTTAATTGGTGTAGAAATGAAAAAAGCGCCAGATACCTGGCGCCATTTTCAATAAACTTTTAATTAACGAGTTACTTTTCCAGCCTTAAGGCATGAAGTGCAAACATTTTGACGCTTTGCAGTTCCGCCTACAAGAGTGCGGACGCGCTGGATGTTTGGATTCCAACGACGACGTGTCTTCACCTGTGAGTGAGAAACATTGTTTCCGAAGCTGGGCCCCTTGCCACAGATATCGCATGTTGATGCCACAGCGGTACTCCTTTGAAATTCGACTAGTTCCAATGGGAACAGGGCGTAAGGGTACCCCGTGAGCGTGGTTTGATGCCAATTGCCGCTGGGACTGAGCGGAGTTAGGCGTGAGTTAGGCAACATGAGGGGTAGCCCACCCGTTTTCCATTATGGCCGGATGTGAAGACGCGGAAGATTGCCTTAGAGCCGGTAGAGCGGTTCGGAATCGGAGAACGAGTTCCATGAACTCTTTAGATCTAGCACGGTGGCAGTTCGCCATCACCACGGTGTACCACTTCATATTTGTCCCAATCACGATCGGAATGGCCTTTATAGTCGCAGGCCTTCAGACGGCATGGTTTCGCACCAATAAGGTCAAGTACCTACGTGCGACAAAGTTTTTTGGCAAGTTGTTCTTAATCAACTTTGCTATTGGTGTCGTCACCGGAATTGTTCAGGAGTTTCAGTTTGGTATGAACTGGTCCTCCTACAGTCGATTTGTGGGAGATGTTTTTGGTGCACCTCTTGCCATGGAGGGTTTGCTTGCATTCTTTCTCGAGAGCACATTTCTTGGTCTCTGGATATTTGGCTGGGATCGACTGCCAAAGAAGATCCACCTTGCAACAATTTGGTTAGCTGCAACAGGAACATTGCTGTCGGCATACTTTATTTTGGCCGCTAATGCTTGGATGCAACATCCAGTCGGCTATGTCATTAATGATGCTAAGGGCCGTGCTGAGCTTGTCGACATTAAAGCCGTACTCACTCAGAACACTGCACTTGCAACCTTCTTTCACACTATTCCTTCAGCAGCATTTACCGCTGGTGCATTTGTTGCGGGTATCTCTGCGTACCTGATCATCAAGCGCAAGGATTTAGAAATGGCACGCGGAACTTTCAAGCTTGGTGCAATCACCATGTTGATTAGTTTTGTAATCGTTGCCGTATCTGGCGATGTAACTGCTCGCATCATGACAGAGCAGCAACCCATGAAGATGGCAGCTGCTGAAGCGTTGTATGACACTCAAGCAAGCGCTCCCTTTTCATTGCTGACAATCGGCACCCTTGATGGTTCCAAATCAGTCTTCCAAATTGGAATTCCATCTGTCTTGTCATTCATGTCAACAGGTGATTTCAATGGTGTTGTAGAGGGCGTTAATGACCTTGAAGCTATGTATGACGAGAAGTACGGTCCAGGGGATTACACACCAAATGTTCCTCTTGCATACTGGTCATTCCGCCTCATGATTGGCTTTGGCGCGATCGCATCCCTTTTTGTCTTCTTTGCGTTATGGCAGATGCGTCGTGGTGGAACTCCCAAAGGTAAGTGGTTTGGTCCAGCAATGTATTCCCTTCCATTCCTTCCAATCCTTGCCAACTCATTTGGATGGATCTTTACTGAAACCGCTCGTCAACCATGGGCGGTGTTTGGGTTGATTAGAACAGCTGATGGCGTTAGTGCAGTTGTCTCAGCCGGTGCAGTTTTATTCACAATGATTACCTTCACCATCTTGTATGGAGTCCTAGCTTTCATTGAGTTTGGTCTAATTCTGAAGGTGATCAAGAACGGTCCAGTCGAAGAGCTTGATTATGAGGATCCAAAGCTGGGCGGCTCAGAAGATAAACAACTAGTGATGGCTTACTAAGAAAGGAGTATGGAAATGACATTTCAAACAACATGGTTTTTGCTTATTGCAGTTCTGTGGGTTGGATACTTCATCCTTGAAGGTTTCGACTTTGGCGTCGGCATGCTCCTTCGCTTTGTATCTCGTAATGAGGCAGATCGTCGCGCAGTCCTAACGACCTTAGGACCTGTGTGGGATGGCAACGAGGTGTGGCTACTCGTTGCAGGAGGCGCAACCTTTGCAGCGTTCCCTGAATGGTATGCAACTTTGTTCAGCGGTTTCTATCTGCCTCTTTTCTTGATTCTTGTTTCATTGATTGTTCGCGGTGTTGCATTTGAATATCGCAGCAAGTATGGCAAGGCTCAATGGAGACAGCGCTGGGATATCGCAATTCTTGTGAGCAGCACGATTCCTGCCTTGTTATGGGGAGTTGCTTTTGCAAACATCGTCCGCGGTGTGCCGATTGAAAAAGCTGAAAGCGGATCACTTGAGTATGTAGGAGGTTTCTTCAACCTGCTCAATCCTTACGCTTTACTGGGGGGAGTTGTCACCCTTTCGGTATTCCTTACACATGGAGCGGTGTTCCTCTCACTGAAGACAACCGGAACTATTCGGGATCGCGCTCATGAGATTGCGAAAATTTCAGGGTTAGTTGCAGCTGTAGCGGCGGTTGGATTCCTCGTGTGGACGAATCTCATGCTTCCTGAAATTGATTCCGTAGTCCTTGGCCTATCTACTGCGGTTGCGCTGCTTTGGGTGGCGGGAATCCTTGCCAATCTCAAGCGTCGCGAAGGTTGGGCATTTATCTTCTCCGCTGCAACAATTGCAACCTTTGTCTCAACCTTATTCTTTGCCCTGTATCCACGGGTAATGCCAAGTTCACTTGGTGCACAATTTGATCTTACGATCACTAATGCATCGAGTACTGATTACACACTCAAGGTTATGACAGTTGTTGCATTGGTCATGACCCCATTGGTCTTGGTGTATCAGGGTTGGACCTACTGGGTGTTCCGAAAGCGTGTCAGCGCATCGCAGATTCCAAATGCCGAGCATGGTGTTTTGGACTCAGTAAGCCATACGCTACATAAGTGAAATCAACTCATCTGCGGCTACTACTCCAACGGGGCGGTAGCCGCAGACTTTTCATCGCCTCATTTCTTTCAGCCTTTATCTGGGTTGGAATAATTGTTGCTAGTGCAATTGTTCTGGCCCGGGTAATCGTTGCTGTTATTAATAGAGACTCATCAGCCTTTTCACTCATCCTGGTACTTGCCGCTTTATGGATCTTTCGAGCAATATTTCAATCATCCTTTGAAAGTTGGTGCACACTTCAGGCAGTCTCCATAAAGCAAGGAATTCGCTCAGAGGTAACATCGAATTTAGATTCCTACTCACATCTACCGCCATCTGTTATAACGACCCTCTTGGTCAAAGGTTTGAACTCTTTAGATGTCTACTTAGGCCGTTTTATCCCACAGATGTTTTTCGCATCAGTGGTTCCATTGGTGGTGATTGCGACCCTCTTCATTTTGGATCTTTTGTCCTCTCTCATTGCAGTTTTAACGCTTCCTTTAATTCCTTTGTTTGGCGCTCTCATTGGCCGCTATACCGCTGACTCGGTGTCTAAGAAGTGGCGCACATTGGGCTCTTTATCTTCATACTTCGAGGACTCATTACGTGGCTTTATTACCCTCAAGATATTTGGCCGTCACACAACTCAGAGTTCGCGCATTGAAGAGATGGGCGACAAATACACACGAGAAACGATGAAAGTTTTAACGGTTTCATTTCTTTCGGCTTTGGCATTGGAGTTAGCAGCAACTATTTCTGTCGCACTTATCGCGGTAACAATCGGTATTCGCCTGGTGAATGATTCAATTGATTTCACCAGTGCATTAACGGTATTGATCCTTGCTCCTGAAGTGTATTTTCCCGTCCGCAATGCAGCCTCACTCTTTCATGCTTCAGCTGACGGAACACAGGCTTTGGAACAACTTCAAGAAATTCAGAATAAGCGGCAGGGAACACGGCAAACCCTTCAATGTGATTTCTCTACTGTCAATCAAATTTCGTGGAAGCGATGGGGAGTTGAAATTTCGGGACGTGAACCTTCGATTCTGCATGAGCACTCTGTCAAACGCGGAGAGTTGCACTTCATTCTGGGTGAATCAGGTGCTGGAAAAAGTACCTTTGCGTTAAACCTCATCGGCATTACTCATGATGCAGAGGTGGAGATTCAGACACCGCAAGGTATTTACAGTCTGAAGCCAGAACTTAATGACGCATGGTTTAGATATTTGGGATGGGTTCCACAGTTTCCTCAACTTGCTTACGGTACGGTTCGCGATCAGTTCACTCTGATTTCAAAAGGTGTGACTGACTTCGAAATCGAGAATATTCTTTTGTATTGTGGTTTAGACACACACGACTTGCCTTTGGGGCTCGATTCGATGGTAGGCGGCGCGGGGGAGGGAACTAATTCAGCATCTGGCGGACAAATCAGAAAAATTGCAGTTGCACGTGCCCTGTTCTCTCGGCCGCAAGTTTTGATCGCCGACGAACCAACTGCAGATCTTGATTCACATAGTGCAAGTACCGTGATGAAAGCCCTTCGTGACTATGCCACGAAAGGTGCGGTAGTTATTTGCATTACCCATGATCTTTCAATTGTTAGATCTGATGATTCGCTTCAAAGCTTCGAAGCGGCGGTCTCATCATGATGTTGCTTGCTTATTTGTTAGGAACTTTCGCTTTTGTGGGCGGTATTGGGCTTACTGTTTCAAGTGGTTGGCTCATTACGATGGCATCTAGCCACCCACCTATTTTGACTTTAGGTGTTGCTATCGTGTTGGTACGTTTCTTTGGAATCTTTAGATCGGTAGCGCGCTACTTCGAGAGGATCATCAGTCATAGGGCGGTTTTTGATCGATTAACCTCTCTGAGAGTAGATATCTACACAAACCTAGTCAGAAAAAGCATTTCCGCCTCGTCAGTGATTAATTCTGGAAATGCAGTCAAAAGTTTGGTAGATGATGTTGAGCGAGCTCAGGAGTATCAATTACGAATCAAGCTCCCTGGTATCTCAGCAGCTTTAGCCCTGCTTTTCGGAGTTTTGTTGGGTTTGTGGATAAGGGCTGAGTCGCTTTTGATAACAGTACCTGCATCTATTGCCTTGTTATTTATTCTTCCCACTGCAATCTCTCGCGCGACAGTGAAAGCTGCAAAGAGAATTGAGGAGGAAGAAAATAAGTACACCAAGGTCGTGGATGCGGCTACTCATGGTGTTATTGAGGCCAGAATTTATGGATACCTAGAGCAAACCTTTTCTCCGTTAGGCAAGAGGGAATTAGAGATCTGTAAACAAGAAGCTGCTTTGATTAAGAAAACCGCCATTTTTTCTGGGATTACCAATCTTGTCGTTGCAAGCGCGATAGTCGGCAGTTCTTATCTAGCGTATTGGATTTCAAGAAGCTCGGACATACCGGCGGTACAGATTGCCATGTTGATCTTTTTGCCTCTTGTAATGTTCGAAGCGATAACCATGTGGTATCCAAATCTTTTTGGTTCGGGAAAATTGATCGCTTCGCAAGAGGCTGTGGATGCAATGCTTGAGGTTGAAGAACATACCTCTGCCACAGTTATATTTAACGATGAGGTCCAGTTCATTGAATGTAAGGATGTTGAGGTCTCTTGGAGTAGCGAATTCATGACGCCAATCTCGTGTGTTGTCAGATCCGGCGAAACTTTAGCCGTGAGGGGAGCCTCTGGAGCTGGAAAATCCACTTTTGCTATGGGACTACTAGGGTTGTTGCCATACAAGGGTTCAATCGTCATCAATGGTGTGGAACTTTCTACAATCTCGAATCTCAGTCAGATCACCGCAGGTACAGTGCAGAGGTCTCACATTTTCAACACCTCGGTCAGGGAAAACTTGAGAATCGGAAACCCTGCTGCAACTGATCAAGAAATCATGGAGGTTCTTAGCGCGTTGAGTCTTGATTCATTGATCAGAGAGATGCCTGAAGGCCTGGACACAATTCTGGGTGAATTCGGTCGGATTTTGTCGGGTGGTGAATCAAAGCGTTTGGCTATTGCAAGAGTCTTGTTAGCCAGAGCGCAAATTGTTGTGCTCGATGAGCCAACTGAACACCTCAACAAGGAATTATCTGAAAATGTCACTCAAGCGATCGCTCAATACTGCGAAGGCAAGATCCTCATTGTGATTACCCATTCCGATTGGAAAAGTGCCGATAAAACGCTGGTGATGCAGCGATAACCTCTTTTTGAGGCGAGACACGAGAGAATGCTCGTGTGGCGAATCTAGAGAGCAAGGTGTCGGCAGTTGTAGGTGACCGCACCGCAAAAGTCCTCTCCACCGTCTTCGGAATCGCAACAGTTGGCGATCTCATGCGCCATTACCCACGCAGATACATGGTGCGTGGTGAGCTCTCAGATATTTCAGAGTTACGTGAAGGTGATGAGACCACAATCCTTGCTCAGATTTACTCGACTACTAATCGTCCATTACGTGGACGCAAGGGGAGCATTCTTGAAGTAGTAGTCACCGATGGCACCGATAAGTTATCGCTAACGTTTTTTAATCAAGCATGGCGCGAAAAGGATTTAAAGGTTGGACGCCAGGGATTGTTTGCAGGCAAGGTGGGAGTCTTCAACAATAAGAAGCAACTTGCACATCCTGATTACGAATTAATTCCGGATGGCTCCGATGTTGATTCAGCAGTAGAGGGTTTTGCAGGAAAGTTTCTTCCGGTGTATCCCGCATCCTCCAAACTGCCATCATGGAAGGTTTCACAATGTGCTCAGCTGGCAATTGGAGCACTTGATGAGATTGAAGATTTTCTACCTGAAGAAATTCGCGCTCAGCATCAATACCCGAGTTTGCATCAAGCCCTCGTACAATTGCATCAGCCCGCGGATCTTGACCATGCAGAGATCGCTCGCGAGCGACTTACATTTGATGAGGCTTTTCTTCTCCAATCACTTCTGGTGATGCGACGGATTCAATTGAAGAAATTGAACTCAACTTCTAGAAAGCGAATTTCTGGTGGCCTACTCGACCAATTTGATAAGGCTTTGCCATTCGAATTAACCGCTGGCCAGTTGGCGGTCTGCAAAGAGATTGAAAGCGATCTTGCACAACCTCATCCAATGCACCGCTTGCTTCAAGGCGAGGTTGGTTCTGGAAAGACAATAGTTGCTTTGCGTGCGATGTTGGC
>JACCEA012259135.1_pt1 | contig 11385 bp, 7 predicted proteins | sample 7449851 | NCBI WGS metagenome assembly JACCEA01 (sample SAMN15323453, study PRJNA562643) | freshwater metagenome | isolation source: river surface water | place: USA:Blue River Watershed | collected 2017-08-18 | reverse complement strand
GTGCTTTCTTATCCGACAATGCCTGACGATATGCTTAACGACCGACCAAGTCAACGAAAATTGATTTGCCGAACTTTTTCTGATTGTACTACTGCCCCAAGAAATGGACTGTATTCGGGATGTTTTCCATTAGACCCAGTCTATAAAAATCATCCACATGCTGATTTATTAAAAACCATTAAAGATAATCTATGAAACAAGTCGCATTTGTCACGGGTGGTTCAAGAGGAATAGGCTTAGGAATCGCTGAAAAACTGGCCGATATTGGTTATGATTTGGCAATCAATGGTGTACGAGAGGAGAGTCAAGTGCAGGATATTCTTCAGCTGCTGCGTGATAAAGGAATAGACGTATTGTATTGTCGAGGCGACATTGCCTCGACAGAGGATAGAAAAAGGATGCTTCAGGCTATTGAGCAACATTTTGGTCGATTGGATTTATTGGTCAATAATGCAGGGGTTGCTCCTAAAGAAAGAAGAGATATATTAGAAGCAAGCGAAGAAAGCTTCGATTTTGTTGTTTCAACCAACCTCAAAGGAACATATTTTTTAACCCAATCGATTGCGAATTGGATGATTCGGCAAAAGGTAGCATCTCCTAATTTTCAAGGCAAAATTATCACTATTTCATCAATTTCTGCTTCAGTAGCTTCTACTAATCGAGGAGAATATTGTGTTTCTAAGGCTGGATTAGCCATGATGACGCAACTCTTTGCCACCCGATTGGGCGAATATGATATTCCGGTGTATGAGGTCAGACCAGGTATTATCGAAACAGACATGACATCGGGAGTCAAGGAAAAATACGATAAACTTATCTCACAGGGCTTGACAGTTCAGCAACGGTGGGGCTATCCCAAAGATATAGGAAAAGCAGTAGCTGCCCTTGCCAAAGGAGATTTTCTGTATTCGACTGGGCAAGTATTTACTATTGACGGAGGTCTTACTTTAGCTCGTTTATAATTATTCAACCGAAATTTATTAACCCTAAACCAATTATGAAAGAACAAAATCAATCATTGACAAAACAACTTTTAAAATTACCCGTAATAGTGGCTGCCTTGGGATATTTGGTAGATATGTACGATTTGTTTCTATTCAGTGTCGTGCGTGTTCCTAGCCTAAAATCCTTGGGTGTCTCAGACGAATTATTACTTTCGGAAGGCGTATTTTTGTTAAATATGCAGTTGGCGGGACTTTTAATCGGAGGGGTGCTTTGGGGAGTTATGGGCGATAAAAAAGGGCGTTTATCGGTACTTTTTGGGTCGATAATTTTATATTCACTTTCTAATATGGCAAATGGATTGGTACAAAACCTGAATCAATATGCTATTTTGCGACTGATTGCAGGTATTGGACTTGCTGGCGAATTAGGTGCGGGGATTACTTTGGTGGCGGAGTTGTTGCCTCAAAAGCTTCGAGGATATGGAGCAGTAATTGTATCGACGATGGGGGTTTTAGGAGGAGTATTGGCATATTTTGTGGCAGACCTTTTTCAATGGAGGGTATCTTATTTTGTAGGGGGAGGCTTAGGGCTTGTGCTTTTGTTGTTAAGGATAAATGTATTTGAATCTGGACTATTTCTAAAAATTAAAGAAAATAATACCCAAAGAGGTGATATTTTAATGATTTTTGGAAATATTAAACGACTAAAAAAATACCTTTTGGCAATTATTGTGGGAGTACCTTTGTGGTTTGTAGTTGGTGTTTTGGTTACTTTTTCGCCTGAATTTGGCAAGGCTCATGGCATTTCAGAGACAATTATTGCAGGAAAATCTGTTATGTTAATTTTTCTTGGCCAGTCATTCGGAAATGTATGTTGCGGAATATTGAGTCAAAAGCTGGAAAGCCGAAAGAAAGCCATTGGAATATTTATGTTATTGTCTTTCATCATGATGGGGATTTATTTGTTGGCTTCTGTTGATTCTGCCTTGATATTTTATGTAATGATATTTTTCTTGGGAGTTTTTAATGGTTATTGGACTTTGTTTATCATCATGGTAGCCGAATTATTCGGAACTAACATTCGTGCTACGGTGGCAACATCAATACCAAACTTCGTGAGGGGAGCGGCTATTCCGCTGACAGCTGGGTTTGCAGGGTTAAAAATGAGTTTAGGAACCATTCACTCGGCATTATTCATTGGTGGAGTGACGGTGGCTGTCTCGTTGATAGCTCTTTTATTTTTAGAAGAAACTTTCTCAAAAGACATGAATTATTTGGAGTAAGTAGTTTGTTTCATTTTTTGCTTCGTTTAAAGCCAAGATTGCCTTATTCAAAATAGAAAATTGTTTCTATTTCTGAAAGGAAAATTTAGAACGGTTTTATTTTAAAAAAGGCAACATTCTTGAAAAAAAACAAAAACTTTACTTAATTTGTTTTAAATCTTTTTCTAAAACATTAATTGTCCGAAATTCATGCTAAAATCACTAAAATTAGATAAAATAGCCGAAAAAAACATAAAAACTTGGCTTCGTGGCAAGTATGATGCCGAAACCAAAGAAGCTATTCAAGAGCTTATTGAGGAAAATAATGCCACTCAATTGACCGACTCATTTTATAAAAATCTGGAGTTTGGTACGGGCGGTATGCGTGGTGAAATCGGCATCGGCTCAAATCGCATGAATAAATATACGGTAGGGGCTGCTACCCAAGGTTTGGCAAACTATTTGAATAAAACTTTTGCAGGACAAGAAATAAAGGTGGCAATTGCCCATGATAGCCGAAATTATTCTCCAGAATTTGCACAAGTGGCTGCGAATATTTTATCTGCCAATGGTATCACGGTTTATCTTTACAAGGCCTTGAGACCTACGCCGCAATTGTCATTCACGGTGCGTCAATTAGGTTGCCAAAGTGGAATTGTGATTACTGCTTCCCACAATCCGAGAGAATACAACGGCTATAAGGTATATTGGACAGATGGCTCTCAGGTCGTTTCTCCTCATGATAAAAACATCGTTTCTGAAGTAAATGCCATTACCAATGTAAAGGATATTAAGTTTAAAGGCGTAAAAAAACGCATAAAAATGATTGGAGATGTACTCGATAAGGCATATCTGAAAGCTGTAAAAAGTATCAGTGTGAATCCAAGAATGATTAAAAAACAATCGGATTTAAGTATTGTATTTTCTCCAATTCATGGGACTGGTATCACGATGGTGCCACAGGCTTTGGCTCAATTGGGCTTTACGAATGTGACCATTGTAGAGGAGCAAGCCACTCCTGATGGAAATTTTCCAACGGTAGTTTATCCAAATCCTGAGGAAAAAGAGGCTATGAGCTTGGCTTTGGCAAAGGCAAAAGCAATCAATGCTGATTTGGTCATTGCTACCGACCCAGATGCGGATCGTGTTGGAATGGCCGTAAAAGACCCTCAGGGAGAGTGGCAGTTGCTGAATGGAAACCAAGCGGCAAGTTTAATCATTTATTATTTGCTGAAAGCTTGGAAGAAAGCTAAAAAGTTGAAAGGGGCTGAATTTGTTGCCAAAACTATCGTCACAACTGACCTTATCGATGAGATGGCTGCCAAAGCAGGTGTGAAATGCTACAATACGCTCACGGGTTTCAAATATATTGCCCAAGTTATTCGTGAAAAAGAGGGCATCGAAACATTTATTGGCGGAGGGGAAGAAAGCTATGGCTATTTGATTGGAGATAAAGTTCGTGACAAAGATGCCATTGCTAGCTGTGCCATGATTGCAGAATTGGCAGCTTATGCCAAAAATGAAGGACTGTCTTTATTTGATTTCTTGTCAGAAATGTACCAAAAAAATGGCTTTTATTATGAAGGTTTAATCTCATTGACCAAAAAAGGAAAATCGGGTGCAGAGGAAATTCAAAAAATGATGCTGGATTTTAGAGCCAACCCGCCTAAATCATTGGCAGGCTCGAAAGTAATTCGTATGGATGATTATCAGTCTTTGGTCCGAACTGACTTGAAGACGGGAGAGAAAAACAATATCCCTTCTGGCGAATTGGGAATAGAATCTTCGAATGTTCTTCAATTTTTTACGGCAGATGGAACGAAATTTACTTGTCGCCCTTCGGGTACTGAGCCTAAAATCAAATTTTATGTCGGGGTGCGTGCCAAACTAAAGAGAAAAGAGGAATTTAATGATACATTGGATTCGTTGCAACAAAAAGTAAAGGCAATTCAAGCAGAGCTGAATCTAAATTAAGTATATATTTTACCCACAGAATCGTTTGTTTATGCGGTTCTGTGGTATTTTTCCCAGAAATTGATTTTACTTCATTCATCAAAAATGACTAAAAAAAACCTATTATTTATCTTCATTTTTATTTCTTTTCATAGTGTTAGTATTGCCCAAGAAATCCCTCAAATACCTGTAATTCAATATGTTGAGGTGGCTGGAAGGGTAGTTCCGATTGATTCGATATATAAAATCAGTTTTGAGGATAATGCCATAAAAATAGCCTTTCGAGCCAGTCCCAAAACTGTCCATAATAAATTGGAAGCCAGAATTATAGAAACAAAGTTTAAGGAGGTTAAAGTCGGTAAATGGGTGGAGCTAAAACATGCTATTTTCCGAAATGATACTTTGTTTCCTGCTGTTTATCGTATTCAAATTGTCAGTGTTAGTCCCCAAAAAATACGTAGTCAACCCCTGTCTATTCAAATTAAAATTGAATACCCTTGGTGGCGTTCGTGGTGGTTTTGGGGGGCTTGTTTTCTCACTGTTTTTGGGCTATTTTATGGAAGGGAGCGTTTCTTGAAATTTTGGGCAGATGAAGAACAAAAACATTATCGACAGGTAACAGAGCTGGAGCTTCGGACCCTTCAACTACAAATGAATCCTCATTTTGTGTTTAATGCCTTGAATGCCATACAGAGTTTTATTTTGACAAGAGACAGCATCTCTGCCAATAATTATTTGTCAAAATTCGCTAATCTTATTCGTTTGTTCTTAGATTCTTCGAGAAGTAAATACATCGCTTTGCCTGATGAAATAAAACTCTTAAGCTTATACGTAGAGATGGAGATGCTAAGGTTTGATAATAAATTTGATTTTCACCTGCATATCGCACCAGATGTCAATCGATTTTTTGATTTGCCAACCATGATTCTACAACCATTCATAGAAAATGCCATCAATCATGGCCTAAGATATAAAGATTCAAAAGGGAATCTTTATATAGATTTTTTCAATCAGGGAAAATATTTGGTATGCCGAATCCAAGATGATGGTGTAGGAAGGGAAAAAGCCAGAAAAATACAATCCAAATCCCGAAATGGCTATAAATCTCAGGGCTTAAAAATAACAGAGGAAAGGCTGAATATTTTTAATGCTATTGCCGATTCCGATATTCAATTTTTTATTTCTGACAGAATTGTCAATCCCGAAAATGAACAAGTGGATGTCGGCACATTGGTCGAAATAAAATTCCCTAAATTTCTCTAATATCATGTGTCTTTAATTTTTCAAAATATTTGATTTATCTCATTTACCACCATGCTTAAAGCTATTATAGTTGACGACGAAAGTCGCAGTATTGAAACCTTAAACAGTATTCTACAACAATTTTGTGCCGACGAAGTTGTGGTAGTAGGAACAGCCGCCTCTGTGGAGGAAGCTCAGAAATTGATAAAAAATATCCAACCCCAAATTGTTTTTTTAGACATAGAAATGCCTCATGCAAGTGGGTTTGACTTGTTGGAAAGGTTTCCAAAACCAACTTTTGAAGTAATTTTTACGACAGGATTCGATAGATATGCCGTTACGGCAATCAAATTTAGTGCCTTGGATTATTTGCTCAAACCCCTAAACATCGACGATGTGAAAGAGGCAATTGCCAAAGCAAAATCTCGTATTGAAAATAAGAATTTTCAGCAAGATTTGGAGCATCTCATTAATAATTTGAGGCATCCAAGAGACAAAAATAATAAAATTCCCATTTCGGTCGTCAATGGATTTCAATTTGTCACGGTAAGCTCGATTGTGTATTGTGAAGCAGATGATGATTATACGTATTTATATTTGAACGACAAACAAAAACTTACAGTTTCAAAAAATATCAAGGAGTTTGAGGAGGTATTGGCAAATTACGATTTCTTCCGAATACACCACTCTTTTTTGGTCAGTAGAGATTATATCAAACGCTATACCAAAGGGGAAGGAGGAACTATTATGACAGACTTGGGCAATGAGCTACCCGTATCACGAAGAAGAAAGCAAGAGTTTTTAGAATGGCTCAATTATTATTAATTGAACAAACTAATTTTGACTCAAAGTATCAAAAAATCATAATATGTACAAATATACAAAAACGTCAAAAAGTTTAACATTTTGGTCATATTTCGGAAATTAAACCAAAATTGGCATAGTTTTCGCTAAAACAGCCAAATCTTTGAAATTTTCTATGTATTGGATAATAATTTCTTGAATTTGGCTGTAATGATACTCTATTTCAAAAAAGACAATTAAAGAATCTATTTTGGCACAATTGTTGGTTAATAGTAAACTTGAATTAATCCAAAAATCCCAAAAAAAACAAGTTATAAATTAACCAAACAAGATAGATGTAAATCAGAGGCTTTTTCTTGAAAAAAATGAGTAATTTTACCGAAAACTATCCCTTAGTGTACTCAATGAAATCAAATACATTGAGTCGTTTTTTTGTGCTACCTTCGGTAGTACTTAGAGGGCTTTTTCGTATTATCTCAATTTATTTCATGGAATCAACTGCACCACTCAACCAATTGTTATTCACAAAAATATCAAAAGTAGTTTTTGTTTTTTTGCTTTCGGTTTGTTCAAATTCCTTTGCACAAATCAAGCAGGATCGCTCATCAAATGCTTTGATTATCCAAAAATCATCTCTTTTGGCAGTAACGGTAGATTTGAGTTTAGAAAAAAACATCAGCAATCCTACTCCTCCAACGGGGGCTTATGTGACGTATTGGCTGAATGTCACGAATGGAAGTAATGAGGTCGCTACCAATGTAGAGGTAAATGATACCATCCCTGATGGTTTACAATTAGTCAATGTTTCGGGAGGCGATTTAATCAACATGACCAATAATAGGGTTACCGTAAAAATCAATGAAATAAAAGCTGGAAAGTCAATACAATTTCAGATTATTACCAGAATTATGGCTCTCAACGGTACCATTAAAAATTTTGCTCAGATTACAAAATCTGACCAAAAAGACCCCGATTCTACACCAAATAATGGGGTTCTGAGGAATGAAGACGATGATGATGATGCCGAACTGACTATCTCTACTGGTACTTGTAATGTACAAGCTCCATTGATTGTAAGTACCAATACTTATATTTGTCAAGGTGAAAGTACTTTGATTGAGGCTGCTGGTTGCTCTGGTACTGTGATTTGGTCTGATGGAAATACCGGGAAATATAACATTGTAAGTCCTAATGCCAATACGAGCTACACAGCTAAATGCCAACTCAACAGCAATTGTGTCAGCGGCAATTCTAATCAAATACAAATTGTCTTAAATACCCTTGTTCCTCCTACAATTCGTTCAAGCTATACCTCAAGTGTGGTGTGTGATAATCGTCCTATTACGCTTACGGCAAACGGATGCTCGGACACTGTTCTTTGGTCAACAGGACAAACTGGAGGAAGTATCATCGTATCTCCAAGCAATAATGTCAGTTATTGGGCATTTTGTCAAAATAAAAATTGTAAAAGTATCAAATCTAATACCATCGCCTTTTCAGTCAATCAAACGTTAGCAGCTCCAGTAATTGCCACAACCAATGCTGCGATTTGTGCAGGACAAAAAACGACACTAACGGCGACGGGGTGTCTCGGAACTGTGATTTGGTCTAATGGATTGACAGGCAATGCAATAGAAGTAAGCCCTACTATCAAGACAGATTATACGGCTATTTGTAGGCCAAGCACGAGCGAATGTCTTAGTGCCAATTCCAATACCATTACTATTTCGGTCAATTGTAATGGTGAGTCAAATGCTTTGTCGTGTTTGGGAGTTGGTTTAAGTTCAAAAATTGATAGACAAAAAGATGGTAGCTTTGATTTGACATATATTGCTATTATAAAAAATTGTGGAACAAGCACCTTGGCCAATGTCCAGCTTTGTGATACACTAAAAAATACTTTTGTGACTGCCAATGTTGCAAAAATTGTAAAAAAACCATTTGTCAATACCCAAAGTAAACTAAAGGTGGATACGACTTTTAATGGAGATACTCAGATGTGTATGCTTTTATCGACCAGCGAATTGGATGCGGGGCGAACAGATACAATCAAATGGATAATCAATTTTAAATTGCTTGACAATCAAGGGTCTTATCAAAATAATGTAGTGGTATCTGCTTTAGATTCGGAGAAAAAAAACATACAAGATGTATCGAATGCTGGTTTAGACCCTAATCCCAAAGGAAATGCTCCCTTAATTATTAGCTTTAATATTGTTCCGCAGGCGATAATTGGTTTGGCTAAAGATGCCAGTAAACCAAAATTAGTCAATGCGGCAGATGCAACTTATGACCTTACTTTTAGTTTTGTGGTTAAAAATTTGGGCAATGTCAGCTTCACTAAAGTACAGGTGGAAGATGATTTATCCACAACTTTCGGAGATGGCATAAAAATTGATTCTATTAAAATAGAAGCAGACAAAGGATTTGAGGTAAACAAAAAATATACTGGTTTTGGCAAAAATATCGGATTATTGGTGGATTCATTAAGCACTTTGAATTTTAATGAAAGTAAAAATATCAAGCTCTATACCAGATTCAAAAATACGCCAAAGTATAATCGATTTGAAAATATTGCATTGGTGACGGGACATTACGACAAAAATAAAAAAGTAGATGATTTATCAACCTCAGGCATTAATCCCGATCCCGATGGAAATGGGAATCCTAAAGATAATAGTGTCTCTACAAGTGTATTGATGAATTTTGATAATGTGATTGAACCCTTTTTTACAACTTTTGGCATAGCAAAAGAAGGGGTTCTTGATTCTTTGGCAAATCCAGATGGGACTTATAACCTTGCATATAAGATTATTATAAAAAATTATGGAACAGAGAAACTAAGCAAAGTTCAGCTGACCGATAGTTTGGGCAAAGTATTTGGTGATAGTATGTTATTTGTGATAGCAGAAAAACCACTGATGAATAAAAGCAGCCGTTTGCTTGTCAATACGACTTTCAATGGTAAATCAGATGCCAATTTACTGTTGGCGGATAGTAGTTCGTTGGCGGTAGGGGCAAGTGATACTTTAAAGTTTAAAATTCGTCTAAAGAATAATCACCAAGAAAAGACAAGTATTTATAATAGTATTTTCGGAAAAGGCTTTAACAGCAAAGGGCAAGTCATTGATTATTCTGAAAGTGGGGCAAATCCAGATTCTGATGGGGATAAAAATCCTGGAAATAATAATAAATCGACAATAAATGTGATTGAAAGTGATAAAAGTCGAGTCGATTCTACCCTAACTGCCGTAATTCCACAGGCATTTTCGCCTAATGACGACGGAGTGAATGACTTATTTGTTATTAAAGAAATTAATGGAAAAACTAATTTAAAAGCAGAGTTTTATGTATATAACAGATGGGGTTTGCTAGTTTATCAAAACCAAGATTTTGCTAAAATAAAGGGTTGGAATGGCCAATCAAATGTGGGTGTGCAGATAGGAAATAATGCCTCGGGTTTGCCGGATGGTACTTATTACTATTTCATCAAAGCAGATGGATATTGGAATAATCTCGGAAAAATAGATTATTTAACCATTGCTAGATAGTGTTTATATGAGTTTATCGTCAAATCATAAATAAATTAGAATACAAGCTGGATTGTATTTTGCTTAGTTCTCAAAATAATTGTTTAATATTTTCGCTATGTAGCGATATTAATTTGTTCAAAATGAAAAATTTTACAAAACCAAAACACAGATTACTTTTACTGTTTTTTATAGGAATATGTTCCCTAAATAATCAAGTAATAGCCCAACAAGAAGCCATGTTTTCTCAGTATATGTTCAATACAATGGCCATTAATCCTGCTTATGCAGGAAGTAGAGATGTATTAAGTATGACTGCTTTGGGGCGTTATCAATGGGTTGGAGTGCCTGGAGCTCCGAAAACATTTACTTTTTCTATGGATACTCCCATCAAAAATGAAAAAATGGGTATCGGCTTACAAGCAAGCTATGACGAAATAGGAATTGCCAAAAATACTGGCGTACACCTGACGTATGCTTACAGAATCAAAGTGGGTCCCCGTTCTACGTTGTCGTTCGGTGTACAAGGAGGAGCTACAAATGTTCGTTGGATGCTTTCACAGGTAGATATTTTGAATGAACAAGGAGATAATGTTTTTGGGGGAGGGAGTGACAGAAATGCCATTCTTCCGAATGTTGGCGGGGGAATATTTTTGAGCAATGATAAAAGTTATTTGGGCTTTTCTTGCCCGCAAATCCTTCAAAATACTTTGTTTAATTATAATAGTACAGACCCAAAAACAGGGAAAGTTAGTATAGGAAATACACAAAGACACTTTTTCTTGATGATGGGTTTTGTTTTGGGGTCGGGAGATATCAAAGTTAAGCCATCTACCATGGTCAGATATACCCAAGGAGCTCCATTCGGATTTGATGGAAATGTGAATGTTTGGATCAAAGACCGTGTGTCTTTTGGGGTATCGGGAAGAATTTCTCAATTCCAAACTTTAGGACAATCTACTCCATTTGATGCTGGAGTATTTATGGCGGAGTTACAGATGACGCAACAAATGAAAATTGGGTATGCTTATGATTTTACTTCCAATAATTTGAATGATAGAAGTAAATCTGGTATCAGTCGTTGGTTAGGAATTCCGACACATGAAATCATGCTTCGCTATGAACTGGGTTTTAGCAAAGACAAGATTCTTACTCCAAGATATTTCTAACCTTTATTCGTAATAAATAAGCAAATCTCTCTATCGCACAAGCGTATTGTGAAATAGAGAGATTCTATAAAATTTTGCTATTATTCAGCTTGATTATTAATTTCCAAAAAGATGAATCTCCAAAAAAGGATATTGATTAGTTTATTTTTTTCGGGTATTTTATGCCTAAAAGTAAATGCACAAGACGCATCTCTCAAAACTGCCGAGAACTATTATGAAAGTCTAAGTTATACTCGTGCTATTGAAAGTTTTGAAACCGTTCTTAAGAAGAAAAATCTTCCGGATGACCAAAAAGTTCAAGCTCAAATAAAATTGGCAGATAGCTATTATAAAATAAAGGATTCTCAAAATGCTGAGAGGGTTTATGCAGATCTTGTCAATGCCAGTCAATTGCCTGCTTCTGAAAGTGCCTCGATTTGTCTGCGATATGCTCAGGTATTGGCAAGTAATGGCAAATACAAAGAGGCACAAGAAATGTATG
>JACCEA011729521.1_pt1 | contig 11388 bp, 6 predicted proteins | sample 7449851 | NCBI WGS metagenome assembly JACCEA01 (sample SAMN15323453, study PRJNA562643) | freshwater metagenome | isolation source: river surface water | place: USA:Blue River Watershed | collected 2017-08-18 | reverse complement strand
TGATGAGAGTGTAGTGCCGGCTCCGATGCACGTTTGGGCGGTTCCGGTTATGGCTGAGGGAACCGGATTGACTGTAATAGCACGGGTATTGTAGCACCCAACTAACGTATAGGTTATTGTGGCAATGCCCGAAGCGACACCGGTCAACAGACCTGTACTGGCATTGATGGTGGCTATTGACGTATTGCCGCTTGTCCAGGCACCACCTGTGGAACTACAGGAAAGAGTGGTGGTAGCTGCTTCACATACTGAGCCGGTTCCTGCCATTGTTAATGCCAGATTCTGTACATAAACGGTCTTTGTAACAAAGCACCCGGCTGATACGGTGTATGTAACGGTAGTCATACCTGAAGCGATGCCGGTCAAGACACCTGTTGATGGATCGATCGATGCCAAGGACGGCGCGCTGCATGTCCATGTGCCACCAGAAACTGCGTGAGACAGTGTAATGGAATCGCCCGCGCAGACATTTCCCGGACCTGAGATGACACCCGGGAGGCCAACTGTAAATTGCATTGTTGCGGCGCAACCAGATGACAAAGTGTATGAAATGGTAGTTGTACCTAAGGCGATACCGTTTACGATACCAGTGCCTGATCCGATGGTGGCTTTGGCCGTGACACTACTTGTCCAGGTTCCACCTGCTGATGAGTTGGCTAGTGTGACAGTAGCGCCGGGACACACTGACGAGTTGCCGGTTATTGTGGCTGGAGATGGAAGCACGGTAAATACATCCGATCCGGTACATCCGCCGGTAGTTGTGAAGGAAATAGTAGATGTACCTGAACTGATGGCAGTGATAACACCTGTGGAACTTATTGTTGCCACAGAAGTATTTGATGAGGTCCAAGTTCCACCGGAGATGCTGGCCGTAACAGTATCGGTTTTACCTGCACAGGTACCAGAGAGTCCTGTTATAGTGACCGAACACGATGAAACAGATATACTCTTTGTATTGAAACAGCCCGAAGGAAGTGTGTAAGTAATGGTCGCTGATCCAGAGGAAATACCATTAACGATGCCGGTACCGCTATCTACCGAAGCAACTGATGGGGCTGAAGAGGTCCATGTTCCGCCTGTTGTTGCAGTAGTGAATGCAGTGGTAGCACCGATCGATATAGTTGACGCGCCCGAAATTGTGGCGGGAATCACATTGACTGTTATTGTCTTTGTTGCTGCTACAATACCGCAGGACGATGTAACTGAATAGCTGATCATTGTGGTTCCGGCAGAAACTCCTGTAAGTATACCGGTTGAAGAGCCAATTGTTGCAACGGATGGTACTGCGCTGGACCAAACGCCACTTGCTGTTGTGTTGGTAAATGTCACTGCGTCGTCCGCGCAAACAGAAGATGGTCCGCTGATAGCACTTACCGATGTAGGCGTTGACACTGTAACAATGCGTGTTGCTGTGCAGCCACCTGATGTGGTATAGCTGATCACTGATGTGCCTGCGGCAACTCCGGTAACTATTCCTGTTGCTGAACCGACGGACGCCACCGATGGGGCGCTACTGGACCAAGTGCCACCGGATGTTGCGTTTGAAAGTGTTGTTGTAGCGCCGGTGCAAACTGATGAACTACCTGTTATAGCGGTAACCGTGCCGCTTGTGTAGTTGCTACCCACACCCACAGCATACCATGCGCGGGTAACTGCCTCTACCTCAGGAGAGCAACTGCCATAAAGTGTTTGTGCCGCAGATATGGATGCCGAGCGACAATTGGCAAAGTTTGATGCGGATGTGAGCATCAATTCGGTCTGATAGGCGATGTCTGCACCTTTTGATGTGCCGACACCTGTTACCGAAAACGCATTACCAATATCATTTGTACCGCTACCTCCCTGACATAACAAGTAGAACCAGTAGTTTAACACGCCGCTGTTTGTGTGTACACCGCAATAGTCATTACCACTTGAGGGCGTGCATCCAACTACAGAAACCCAGTATGTTCCGCCATATGTGTCTGGTTGGAATCTGATATTTGGTGTGTCCATGCGGCGAATGGGATTGGTTCCGATCTCTTCACCGATCTTCCACATACTCTTAGCTTTTGCGTCTGTTTCGTGTGGATCTCCATAGTTTTCAATAATTGCGCCCCAGATGTCGCTGAATCCTTCATTCATCGCACCGGATTCTTTGTTGTACGCGAGGTTTGCAGTGAACTGGCAAACGCCATGACCAATTTCATGCGCGCACACATCCAACGAGGTCAGTGGCAGGAAGCCTGATGGCAAACCTGAACCATCACCATATACCATTTGTGAGCCATTCCAGAATGCATTATTGTAGTTTACAAGGTAATGGACATAGCTGTTAAGGGCTCCTCCCGTATTATTATAACTGTTGCGCCCCTGTTCGTTCAGCCAGTAGTCATAAACAACTTCAGCTCCCCAATGCGCGTCGAGTGCTACGTCTGAGGCAAAAGTGGAAGTTGCGCTTGTCACGTCCAGAATAGTTGATCCGTTTGTGTTGGCACAGGTAAAAGTATTGATGCCACCACCCCTAAGGCTGTCTCTTAGATAGTAACTACCCGATAGACGCGAGGAATTAAAATTCACCGTGCCACTATAAGCCGACGGACCGGAACTGGAGGTATGATGTATCTGCGAGTTTTTAAACAGAATTTTCCCTGTCGACGCATCTACATAGATATCCTCCCTGCTGATCGGTTGTATTGCATATACATTGAATTTATAGGCAAGACATAGTTTTCGGTCCTGCTGAGTGAGTGTGTTGTCTTCGACATAAACTAATTCTCCTTTTGGATAGTAGGATGCAGATACGTCTTTCTGTTCTTTTTTCAGTTGATCTTCCATTCCCGGAACCTGCCACGCGAAAGTTTCAGCCCTTACAGATGTAATGGCGATTCTACGTGCATCAGAAATAGTAATCACCGGTGAAGTAGGCAGCGGATAATTTATGTTATAATAATTGCTATTAATAAATGATGAACGGTCAGAAGTATTGTATAGCACTTTTATGCCACTCAATTCGACCTTTATATTGTTGTAATATTCGTCGTATTGCTCAACAACGGTTTTGTGTTTTGTTGTTGTCGACGAAACGAGCACCAAACTGGTGTTGGTTCTATTGGCGGCGAACAATTGGTACAACGATTCATTTGCGTTAGATCTGTCGAAACCGCCTTCCGTAGCGAAGGAAATGATGGTAGGGGTGTTGTCAATGGTGTTTCTCTGGATGGTGGCCGCCTCTTTGTTGACTTTCTGTTGTGCCAGTGTAGACAGGAAAAATACAGAAAAAATGGTGGTCAGGGTGATTTTCGATTTTATTAAATTCATTGGTATCAGTGGTCATTTTTGAGTTTCAAAAGTAATGGTAAAAATTTAGTTATTAAAAAATATTTGTTTTGTTGTTAACGCGCAGTTAAGCACTGCAACCATAGCTGCGAGGGTTTTGATCAAGGTGATTTTATTGGGACATGTACCGACACTATGTAAGTCCGTTGCACTTTGGTACTTTTGCCGCAAAACAGGATCTGATGAGGTATTTGGCAAAGGCTACCAAAGCAATTATCGGTGTTACCTTGGTAGCGGTCTTTAGTAGTTGTGGTGATGAAAAACCTAATGTGCCGGACACCAAGGGAATCAAGATAGATTTCGTAAGTCATAGGTTTGAACAAGACTTATTCACCTTAGACACTAACCAACTTGGAGCAGGACTGACGACACTGAAAGCGAAATATCCCGGGTTTCTCGATTATTTCCTGGACACTCTTATGGCGTATGATGTACATGGAAATTATTCGGATACGGTGGATGGCATAAGGAATGGTTTGAAACCTTTTCTTTCATACAAAGATTACCGAGATCTTCAGGATTCGATAATGGCGCATTATTCAGATGTGAAATCGGTGGACGGTGAGTTAACAGCGGCATTCAAGTTGATGAAAATGTACCTTCCTGAACGAAAGGTTCCTGAAGTTTACTATCTGAATCTCGGACTGAGCAGGTGGCCTAGCTTCCCTGTTGATAGTAATACGCAGTGTGTGGCATTGGACATGTTTCTGGGTGATCAGTTCCCGCATTATGCGGCAGTTGGAGCACCTCAGTATCTGTCACCGCATCGCAGGAAAAGTTACATACCCGTATCGGTTCTTTCTTCGATGTACAGAGGATGGTACCCTTGGAGTCCGCAAGAGAAATCGTTGTTAGAGTTAATGGTTGATAAGGGTAAAGAGCAGTTCTTTTTGCATATGTTGCTTCCTGAGCAACCAGATTCTGTTCTGTTCGGGTTCAGTAAAGAAAATATAGCATGGTGCGAGGCCAATGAAGGATTGATCTACAATTTCTTTGTACAGAACAAATTGCTGTACAGTAAAGTTGCTATGGACGTGATGTCTTACGTTACCGATGGTCCCTTTGCGAGAGGATTGGAGCCAGTTAGCAATCCTGTGAAAGTAACGCCGGGAGCTGTGGGTAACTGGCTGGGTTACAAGATAGTTGCCTCTTACATGGAAAATAATCCTAAAGAAACGCTTAGCAGCCTATTGAGCAAAAAATTAACTCAAGAACAATTCCTGGCTGCTGCCCGTTACAAACCTAAAAAATAAACCAAAAGCGATAAAGATAATGAAGAAGAAATTGGCAGTATTACTCGCCGGTATGATCAGTTCATTCGGTGCATTTAGTCAGATAGACAAGGTGGATGATGTGCGCAAGCAATTGCAGACAACGAACCTGGACACCGTAGCTTGGATAAAAACAGGTGTATTGAGCATAGGAACCAATGGTGGTTTTTTGCACAACTGGGCAGCCGGTGGTGAGTTGGGGTCTATGTTGATCAACGGTATCTTTAGCGGTAAGCTGGATTACCTGAATCACTGTGATGTATGGACGACGAACCTTGATATGACTTATGGTCTGACGTACAACTATTCCACTGGCTTTATCCCGCGAAAAACTGATGACCGAATCGACTTTACCACGAAATATGGTAAGCTATTGGATACTGGTTCCAATTTCTATGTGACGGGATTGTTCAACTTTAAATCGCAGTTTACCAAGGGTTATGATTACTCCCTGCCAAACTGGGATAGTGTTTCTACATCGAAATTTTTGTCGCCGGCATTTTTTACTACAGCAGTCGGTCTTGAATTCAGAAAGGGAAGTGACGTAACATTGTTCCTGTCGCCAATAGCGGCGAGGATGATCGCGGCCGATCCATTTTATACGCGAATGACTCCTCAAGGTGCTTTCGGTATACCGTATGATAAAAGCAATGTGTTTCAATTGGGTGCTTATTTTTCCGGTAGGTATGTGATCAATATCCGTCCGAATATGGTGTTCAAGACCAGGCTGGACCTTTATTCGAATTATCTTGCAAAAGACACCAAGGATAGTACAGGTACAGTAATTAAACAAGATAACCCAGGAAATATAAATATTCTTTTTGATAATCTGTTTTCGTGGAAAATATCTAAGTTCTTCAATGTCACTGTTGGTGCGACCATCGTATACGACAATAACTTCCCATATGTTCCTACCTATGTGGACAAAACTACCGGTGCAGTTCAGCAAAAGAACGAACCGGGAGCAGACCTTGGCTGGGTGCAATGGAAGCAGGTGCTTACATTCGGTGTAGGGTACAAGTTTTGAAAGGGTGGCACAGATCCTTTGCCGAAATGTTCGACATAAAAAGTTATTTTTGGATGAATTTGTTAAGGTATTCAATTGTTTAAATGTCAGCCAGCTATCAGATAAAATTACCTCAGTTTGAGGGTCCGTTCGATCTCCTCCTTTTCTTTATAGAGAGGGATGAGCTGGATATTTACAACATACCTATCGCGAAGCTTACAAATGATTTTCTGAGCTATATCCATTCGTTGGAAAGCCTGAACATAGAATTGGCCAGTGAGTTCATCTTGTTTGTGTCAACATTGATGCGCATTAAGGCGAGAATGTTGCTCCCTCGTCGCGAGGTGGATGCACAGGGAAATGAAATAGATCCGAGGCAAGAGCTGGTTGACAAGATCCTTGAGTACAAGCGGTTTAAGGAAGCGTCGGAGGTGATGGCTTTGATGGAAGCTGAGCGACAGATGCAACTGAAGCGTGGCAACATCAAGCAGGAAATGGAGAACATCACGGATACTGCTTCTGAAGGAACAGAGATCCAGACTGTGACCATGTACAAGTTGCTTCAGGCATACGAAAAGGTAATTAAACGGTTTAATGAGCGTAATGCCAAACCACAACACGTGGTTGTGAAGTACAACTATAGTCTTGAGGGTCAGCGCACATTCCTGATAGCCCACATGGAGGAGAAGAAGCGTGTGCCCTTTGAGATGCTTTTTGCAGTGTGCGAGAGCAGGATACATGCGATATTTACTTTCCTGGCAATGCTTGAGCTGATCCAGCAAAAGTTTTTGGGAATCCTGATCGGCACAGGACGCAATAACTTTATTGTTGAGTGGAATCCGGGCGGAGAGTCTAATGCTGCAGTAGAAGAAGGGGCCGGTACTCACTTTACAGATGAGATAGCTGGTGAAGATCTGGCACAATAATTGATGTAAACATAGTATACCCGAAAGGGTCAAAGAATCTTCCCCAAAGGCGCTGTCGGACAGTGAACCAATGGGGAATTTCTGTTTTACTTTGGTTTGTCTGTGACATAAAAATGCGAGGACGATCTCCGACCTCGCATTTTTATTGTGGCTACGGGGTAAAGAACTATTCTGATCCTTTGTTGTTCAGCCCGTAATAATACATGCCTTGTATGCCCGGGTAAAAGCCTGCTATCTGTATATTTCCTGAACCGGATAGGCTCTGTTGCAGGTCGGCAACGGAGCCCACAGGGCTATTATTGATTGCGGTAATGACGAATCCCTTCTGCATTTGCGTTTGTTTTGCGAAAGAACCGGTACCAGGATCTGTGACCACAATGCCACGGTCTATGCCATAACTTGCCTTTTCAGACGAAGTAACAGGTCTGAAGGATGCGCCTAATAGGCGACCGGACGCATTGCCTTTAAGTATGTCGGTAGTGCCGTTGAGGTTTGTTAACAGTACTGATGCAGACAACGATTTTCCGCCCCTGTTATACATTACATTGATGTTATCGCCGGGGCGGAAGCGCGCGATCTGACCCTGAATGTCTGCCTGGTTGTTTACCGGTGATCCGTTGATGTGAGTGATGAAATCGCCTTTACGCAGCCCTGCCTTTGCCGCGCCGCTGTTGGGACGTACATCGGTAATGTAAACACCATCAGTTTTGTCGAGTCCCACGCGACTGAGATCTTCAGGCAATGCGCTTCTGCTGTCGAGGTATTCCACACCCATATAGGCGCGCTGCACAGCACCGTATTTCATGAGGTCATTGACAACCTTGCGTACAATATTTGCGGGGATCGCGTAAGAATATCCGGCGTAGGAACCGGTAGGCGACGCGATAGCGGAGTTGATACCCACGAGCTGCCCGGTAGTATTGACAAGCGCGCCACCGCTATTGCCCGGGTTTACAGCAGCGTCCGTCTGAATGAATGATTCTATTGCAGCAGCTGAACGTTGTTTATTAACACCCAATGAGCGTCCTTTGGCACTAACGATACCCGCTGTAACGGTAGCGTCGAGGTTGAGCGGGAAGCCAACGGCAAGTACCCATTGACCGAGTTTTACTTCGTCAGAGTTGCCGAATTCCATGAACGGCATTTCTGAGTCGCCGTCTACTTTCAGCACGGCAATGTCGGTAGAGGGGTCTGTTCCCACCACCTTTGCTTTTGCTGTGTATCTGTCGTTGAAGGTTACGGTAACGTCGCTCGCATCAGCTACTACGTGGTTGTTGGTGACAATGTAGCCGTCGGGCGATATAACCACGCCGGAACCGGAGCCCTGTTGAGACGGAATGTAGTATTGGCGTTGACCAAACAGTTGGCTGAAGATGTCGCCCATGCTGTTGTCGGTGATGATCTTGGCCTGTGTGGCCGTTTTGATGTGCACCACAGCTTTTACAGACGACTCTGCAGCCATCTCGAAGCTTGCTGGTGGAGCTGCAGATGCCAGACCACTGTAGTTTACGTGGTTGACGGGTAATGGTCTGTTTGTCTCGGGGAGAAGGAAACCGTTATTTGCATTCAGAAGCCGTGAGGCAGCAAAAAACGTGACAATTGAGGTTATTGAAGCAGTGGCAATCACCGGAAATAGTCTGGATCTCATAGCTATTTAAGTTTTTAATGTCCACAATCTGACATCAAAAATATTGCCTGTCGATATTATAACATTGTTAAAAAGACGCAGGTGTGTTGTCGTTGGCGACAATGTAAGAGACTCTTAACTTTTCGTGCTTTCAAAGTGGCAGGAAGTGTGTCATAAACCGCCAATTTTATAGGTGCGAAACATAGTATTCATGAAAAAATGGCATTGCCGGAATTAGTGAATGCGTTAAGAAAGGGTTATAAGTATCTGTGTGTGGCGATAGGAATCTTTGATGCGGGTATATTTGTGAGAGATCATAAAAATATCAATGAGAAACATCCCTATTTACCAGGTCGATTCTTTCGCGAGCAGATTGTTTAAGGGCAATCCGGCGGCGGTGTGTGTGCTTGACGAGTGGCTGCCGGAGGTGGTGATGCAGGCGATAGCCGCGGAAAACAATTTGGCTGAGACGGCATTTGTGGTGTCTGATGGAAGTGACTACTCGATAAGGTGGTTTACGCCATCAGTAGAGGTGGATCTTTGCGGGCATGCTACGTTGGCTGCGGCCCATGTGTTGCTGAATGAAATGGGTATTGATCAAACAAAGCTGATGTTCTCTTCACGACGGAGAGGTGTATTGTCGGTGGCCAAAGATGGAGATAAGCTTGTGCTGGACTTTCCTTCAGATAAAATAACCCGGATAAGTACGCCGGATGTACTGGTAAAGGCGCTGGGTGTGGAGCCATTGGAGACCTACCAGGGGGCAACAGATATTATGGCCGTGCTGCCATCGGAGAAATATGTTGCCGCACTGAAACCGGATATAAGCCTGCTGGCTACTTTGGATGTGCGTGGCATAATAGTTACTGCAGAGGGGACGACAGCCGATTTTGTTTCCCGCTTTTTTGGTCCGCAATCTGGTATTGATGAAGACCCCGTCACGGGGTCGGCGCATACGACGATGACACCCTATTGGGCGAAGGAGTTAAGGAAAACGAAGCTCCTCGCTCTGCAACTCTCTGCGCGCGGCGGCGAGTTGTGGTGTGAAGATAAAGGCGATAGGGTGAGTATCAGCGGTCATGCTGTAACCTATATGGTGGGGACACTGAAGTTGGTATAGTAGTTTTTTTAGCGAACGAAGGTTGTCTTCACAACCACTTTGTTGCCGTTTTCGTCTTCGGCTGTCATTTCCAGTTCATGGCGCCCTTTTGTGCAGTGTTCATCAAATTCGTAAAAGAAATCGGAGCCATGCTGTTCGAAGCATACCCATTTCCCATCTATGGTTCCTCGAAACGAGCGTACTGATGTCGTTGCGTCTTTTATGGTAAAAGAGAACTTTGCCGCACGCGATAGGTTAGCTCCGTTCTTGTGCAGCGGGCGAATGACAGGGGGAGTAGTATCAATATCCAACGAGTAGGTGCCGAAATTGCGGACAGATGCTTTGTACCACACGTTGTCGATGGGCTGAGCAGCTTTTGCATCGTCTTTTTTGCCGTCGTTGTACACCAAAACGACTTTCGACCGAAGTTCTTCACTTAACTGACGGTTGCTGCGGATCTGCAGGTCGGTATAGTGATGAAGTGGCACGAATGGGTAGTGTAACTGAAACTTGTCTGAAAGGTCACCCGGTTCAGTGCGGACTGTAATGCATACATCATCGTACAGTTGGCGATCATCTACTGTGAACCGGACGTTAGCAGATATGTGCTCGTTGGTGCGTTCGTAATAGAAGGGCTTGCAGCCACGTTCATTGCGGTCCACGATTTCAGATTCGCGTCCTTTGATGAAGAGATGCACTTGCGAACGGTTCCCGCTGTTGTCAACAAGTGCCAGTGTCAGTTCTTTTACTTCATTTGGGGAAATATTGAATTTGCCGTAATCGGGTAATGGAGAAGCATAGACTCCGGGTAATTTGTTGCCCGGTTGCCTGAACATCAACTGTATCCATTTGTTGAATTTTTGTCGAGCATAATAATCGGTATAGCCATGCAGGTATCTTGATACGTCGTAACCGATATCATCCAAGAAAATTGTCGAGGTGAGTGTTCTATCTATTTGTAGTTCAGCTGACCGAAAGGTGATGGTGTTGTCGCTACCTTCCATGAAATCGTCGGAAGTGAAACCTACACCGATCTTTCCGGCGGGTACTTCAACTGTGTCGCCGGAAACCGGGAAAGTGTTGTTGCCTGCACGCACCGGTTTATAACAATCACCCTTTTTTGAGAGGGCAAAAGAAACTACGTCTCGGTCGAATATGTTTCCTCTGTAAAAAGCTATTTCAGATACCACCGGTGGTCTTGTATCTTTTACCTCAAATCCGAAAAGCTGAGGGTTTAAAGGATGTTCGGTTTTTGAGTCGCGTATCTCAAAGTGCAGATGTGGTGCTGCCGATGCTCCTGTGTTACCAGAGAATGCTATTTGCTGCCCCTTCTTAACCGGGAATTTATCGGGAGTGAAGTTGATGTCAAGGTCCCATTTTTCTTTTTCGTACTGCAGTTTCCTGAGATGTTTCTGCAGAGGCGCATAGAATTTGTTCAGGTGGGCATAGAGCGTTGTGTAGCCATTGGGGTGAGTGATGTAAATGGCGTGACCGAATCCTCCTTTCTCGGTTTTGATGCGCGAGATATACCCATCTGCGGCGGCAAAGACCGGAAGGTTCTCTTCTCCGTTTGTCCGGATGTCAATGCCGCTGTGAAAATGCCCCGGACGACATTCGCCAAAGTTTCCGGCAAGTGTGATCGGAATATTGAGCGGATTTCGGAAATATCCTTTAGGGTAGGATGGGGTGACCTCACCCTGACCGAAGGTGATCGTAGAGAAAAAAACCAGCGAAACGAGAAATGATATCCGGGCGGTCATGATTGTGAGGTTGAGTAATGTCTGGTATTATTTCTTTGTCATTGATACGGGTACCGGGATACCCAATTTCTGCCCAAGGGTCGATATTTCTTCAACTACACTATCCACGACGGGTATACCATCTGTGATGCGAATTGCTTCTATTTCCCTCTCCGGATCTCCGGGTATCAGGACCTTTTCTTGTCCGGGTGCAGGTGTTGCATTCCGGAAACGGGTGATCCAGTTGTCCATGTGATCCTTGAATTCATCGGCAGTTCTGAACGCATCTATCCTCATGGCCCCAAAGAAATGTCCCAGGCCTTGTCCGGGCATATTTTCGGGCATCGGTACATAGGCCGGGAACGGTGGTGCCCACGGTCCATAACTGGCACCACTGAACAC
>JACCEA011554046.1_pt1 | contig 11388 bp, 13 predicted proteins | sample 7449851 | NCBI WGS metagenome assembly JACCEA01 (sample SAMN15323453, study PRJNA562643) | freshwater metagenome | isolation source: river surface water | place: USA:Blue River Watershed | collected 2017-08-18 | reverse complement strand
TCTTTGATGGACATTTAATATAAATTCCATCAATAAAGTATGGTTCATGCGGAATTCTTGTAGAATTTTGAAATAATTATTTTTTATGGTTGCAATAATTTGATTTCATATTTTACAAATACTCGAACCAATTACAAGACGAGGAAGATTCGCCTGTTAGTATTGTCTGATAGGATCGAAACAATAATGAAACCCTCAGAAATAATCAACTAAATGGTAACATATTATGATAAACAAGGACTGATACAAAAAGCAGTCTGTCAATAATAATCACAAATTAAACTTCCAACTTTATAACGTCTTAACTCTCAACTTCGATGCAGTGTACCGCTGATACCATTGAATATTCAAAAAGAGGGTCGATAGAAAATCGAACACAAAGAAGCAAGGATAACCAATGGCAACGAAAGATATACACCAAATTGGAAGAGTTAAAGATACCGGAAGATGCTTTAAAATAGATGACGCGATAGTCGAGGGGAGCTCAACATGTTTTTTCATCCCATGATTGGCAGCATCTGCTGGAGATTGAAAGTAGCGATTTCCACGCAAAACGATACCCAGATCATTGTAGCGAACACCATGATCAATCATAAACTTCTTAACCTTGTAGTACACTAAAGTACGAACGTAATATGCTTGGTTTGGAACATAATGGTGAATAATATGTGTCGCCCCTATGACATACATCATTAAGAAAAAGAATGCAGACAGAGTATGGAACAAGGTACTTACCAAAATTACAACACAAAAATTGGAAGGGAACACAAATCCAATGGTCTAAAATTTGATTCTGATAATAGCAAGATTTTTCAGGAATATCAGCATAATAATGAGTGATGTTACTCATCAACTGAAGAGAAGATTGTCTTATGATATTAGGTATCACCATAATCATGTTAAAATCCCACACCAAAGCCCACATTTTTGGGTAGCGCGCTAGCATCATCTCAGCTAGTTCTACGTGAAATTGAGAAACCAAGACTTGAAGAAAGACATAGAACGAGAACAACTTAAAAAACGCGATGAAAATGGTAACAACCGGTGCGGAAGTCAAATTCAACGTTTTTATATTCAAAAATTCACAGTCTTTCGCAATGTCCATCGTTACAATGGTGCTACCAACTGGATGAATCGTAACCGCCATGCGTTTCCACCCCAATGGCAAACCTAATCCAATTAATCTCTCCTCTGCATCATTAGTTTGTCCACTAATAATGTGGTGCTTTAGATGAAGATCACGTCTAAACCAAGGATTCCCATGTAATTTAGAAATCCAAATGAACCAAAACATTAAATCTTGTATCCAACGATGAGATTTGAAGTACAGATTATGAATAATGTCATGTTCAAGTTCATGTAACATACTAGTCCAAAATGCAACACTAATCATAACGATAGCAGTGCTGCTGCTATAAGACAAATTGGGGAGCCATTCCGATGCTCGATAATAAAAGAGTGACGACATTGCTATCATGATCACAGATGTCACAAAAATTGTCATCCCCAAAAAATCTTGTCTTTTGAGAATGGGATACTGCTCCTTTAACTCTGCTTCAGCTTTTCTTATCTCATCACAAATTTTGCGTTCAATGGAAGAAACAGACATCGATTGCCCATTTACATATATAGTTGAAGTTGACGCTGTTAAAGTTCCATTGGCATTTGCCATCTTGAAATTAGTCCCAAATTTGGCTTATTGTAATCAAGAATTTTGGAAAGTAGATGTTTGATAAACGTCCATCAAAATCAATTAAGATAATTGTCCCTACTACAATAGCAATACCAAATAATGAAAAAAATAGCAAAAAAAATGGGAAAAGCAATGAAAAGGAGCGCGACGAGAGAAGAATTATTAGCTTCCTGCTGCGGCGGCCACAGCAGAGGCAGCACAGCACTTCATATATTGATAGAGAGAGAGCAGCAACCGAACTGTGGAATAACTCGAACCCACCACAACTCAACTTACAATATTATAAATTGGTGAAAACAACCTCATATGTTCACTGATGGTATCGATTGCAGTATGAAGGTTTTGCTTGATCTTGTATTGTTTATGTGTATGGTTTGTTTCGGTGGTGGTTTCTCGATTGCCACAAAGTGGGCCAGAAACCATCACACTTCGCAATCACTGCAATTCAGCTCAAATTCCAAAGGCGACGTCGGATACTTCTTTCCGTGGGATAACGAGGAAGGTTTGGAGTCTGGGTACAATTTTGAGGAAGATTTTGGAGTTTATAGAAAGAAGAAAGCAGCTCTTCCCTTGGCATTCCGTGAACGAATCGCTTCAAACGACCTGCTGCAAGTCAATGAGATCGAAAGGATGTTTACGCCATCAAAGATAGATCGGGATCATATCATTGGCTCTACTCTTTCTAAAGGATTTGCTGGGTTTATAATCGGATTGGAAAGTGTATTGGTGGATGCTACGAATCTCTTTGAAGAGTGCTTCTTGGAGTTTCTCCACGAATGCAGATACCAACCAGACGATAATCACAAATCTGCAGGTAAAAAGGGCTTTATCAAACTTGAAAATCATTTTCTTCCATCCACAATATCCATTCATGATACTATTGGTCTTCCATTCCGCGATGCTTGCATGGAGTTACAGATTGGCATACCGAAGCATCGTTTGGTGGAAGCAGAACAAATATTCTATTCCGTCATGAACCGTATATTGGATGATTGGATGGGACGCATGAAGCAACCCATTCGAGCTCAAAAAGGTGGAATAGAATTGATCAATAGTATCCTTAATGATCGCAACGAATTGGTTGTTCAGAGTAATTTGCCGAGGGATATGGCACAAAGACTATTAAGCTTGTCAGGAATTGCTGCCGTATTGGAAGGAAATGTTCACATTGATCACTTCATGCCTTATCCATTTCCCTATCAACTAAGCGAAAAATTACTGGAAAACAATTTATCTGATGGAATTGATCAGAATATCTTGTCTCGAGGGCAAATTAGCGATGATGAAGACGGCATTTTGAATCATTCCAGCCGCCCTCATCACCCTGATGATGAAAGCGACGAAGATTATGATGAAATGATTCAGAATTTTTACGCACCGATACATGGAGATCGCTACCAAACAAATCAATATTTACGTGGTTGTGCTATTATGCAATCTATCCCATCGATGACATTGGTAGTAGAAGGCAATCGCAAGAATATTTTTACAGCGAAACGGCTTGGTATGTCATGCATTGCCGTAAAAGGTTTGCGTGAATATGTTTATATTGACTCGTGTAAATATTCTTTCTCAGGAAACTCACTAAATGCTCAGCTCTTGCGAGGTGCCGATATCGTAATTGATGACTTGACGCATCTTAATATGCACCACAGTTACCAGGTATTATGATTTTGCTTATATTGTCATCGTTGAAGACGATAACACGCTCTAATCGATTTTACTAGATTGTTAAACATGCTATGAAGTCATCCGTTGGACCAGAAGCACAAATTGAAACCCCAATGGCACCAATTCAGCATTCTCGTCGATATAAGGTTGATGTCTTGGATGCGGACGGAGACACGGTAACTCTATTTCTGCAATTTGTTGGGATTTTATATAATGAATGCTATGCTTAGGCTGAGGGTACAATACTTCCTGTGAAACCAGAGCATTATCGAAAGACAACATCACACAATGTTAACGATAATCAGCATGGAAATTTTCAAGTATTCAATGATAACTTGGACATTGAAACGGATTCTTCTGAAAGAGAAATATATTAGCAGCAATTACAATCAAGGTTATCCGTTACACAACCAAGTATTCTAATCTTTACAACTTCCACAATATATTGATTGCCATATTGATATCATCTACATTGGAAACTTCTTCTTTTTAACAATCGTTATACCGTATATATATTTTAATGGAAATTACTCTCTTTATACTCAATAAAGTTTGTCAAATTGCAAGCAGTTTCTTCTATTTTATCACGATCATCAGGTTCTAAGTAACCAACCATCTGCTGATAACGTTGATGAAAGTCATGCAACCCAGCTTTCAATTTATCAACACCCTTCAGTTTCAAAAACATAGTATGATATTGAACTTCGTCTGAAGAATGCAAATCAATTATTGCATTAATTACTGTATCCATAACAAGCAATGTGATGCGCTTGACATTCAATGCTTTGTTGAGATTCTTTTCCCACTCCATGGAGTATGCAGATGGGGAAGACAAGCGATTCATCAATCCATTGGTGAAAAGTAATACAACTTGCGATGGCATTAATTGCTGCTTCTCTTCATAATTTATGAACAATGTCATAATGTTGACTGCTGAAAAAAGGACTTCCAATTGAGGCAAGGAGATCCATCGCAGTACGTGGACAGCGACATTCTTCATTTCTTCCTCCGATAGAGCGATTAATTGGTGTCCAGCATCCGCTTTCATAGCAACATGTGAAATAAATTGAGCTAAAATATCCAATGCAGATGATGATTGAGTAATGATCGTAGATTTTAAACTCAAAAGATCCTCTTCCTCTTTGGCACGCCAAGCTTCAACCGCTAAGAAAATAACAAAAGATAGTAAGAAAGTGTACAAGCAAAGCAAAGAAATCGATTAATCTTATCTCACCTGACTTTGTGGATTCATCCATACTTGCAGTGGTATTGTTTACATACTCTAACAGTGCGGTCAAATGTTCGATCACTTCTGAAACAGAGATATTCCATTGAACTTGGTGTGATGATATTTCTGACACTAATGTAGATTTCAGTGCATATAAGTCATTAATTAAAGATGTTGTTTTCTCCATCACGTGCAGTACTTTTACTCCTTCATGCAAGATTAGTTGAGAATTTTTGTGTTCAGCGGAGGTTGTGAAGAACATGATAAACCGTGATCGCAAATGTGACAATAGTGAGATAGTATTGTTTACACTTTGAGAATGTTCAAAGACTTGAATCAATTGCAAACTGCGTTGTTGGCCTGGTGAGAGAATTTTCTTATTACCTCCCTTTTTGCCAGATAGAAATGCTAAATCGTCAGCAAAGTGTTGCGTAATGTTTCCAGCAATCGATGACAGTAAATCAGCAATAATTTCAATAAGCTCAACGTCAAACATTGGTACTGAAGGCACCTCAGATCGTCCCTGTGGGACAACAATCTCATGTTCTTCTTCATCATCCATGGTGTCGGGTATAGCCGGTACGGATGCGGTATTTTCCAGTGGACGGGGCATGTCTAACACAGAGAGAGGGAGACATATTAGGAAGACATCACACGCAAGCAAATTCTTGCCTTACCAGAAACTTTACAAGCATTCAATAATCCCATTACCCCATTGATCAAATTGTTGATGTCAATAAGCGCAGCCGTCTCATTGGATAAATGGTTATCGATAAACAAATTCAAAAGCATTTCTATACATTGAATAATGATGACCCAATTATCTTGATTTGCTTCCGATACTACAATTTTCCCATCTCCTACTACATTTGCTAATTCATGGAACCACTGAAGAACTTGTTTGATAGTATGGACACAATTGGCTGAGGTCAGATCTTGAATGACGGAGGCATGTTTGGTTTGACAAAAGATAATCAAAGAATTTGCTATCGTATTCAACATTGGCAAATAACTCATATTATCACTGCTCAATGAATTGCTTTGCACCTCCATCCCTTGTTGATGACGTTTCGCCAATTGCATCGTATACAAGGCATTTGCGAAATTTCCAAAGGAATTTACAAGAAATGACAAGAAATCCCGATTAAACGACATGACCTCATCGAGAGTCTCCTTGCAAGCGACGATTATATTGACAATAGAATATAGCAAGTTTTGCTGAGTTTCTTTCCAATGTAGCCATTGCGTACTACCCAAAGCAATAGTCGCTAAGTTGGCAGGTGTCCCACTGCTGCTACAGGTAGTATTCGCAGTTACGGGTGATACACCCTCCAGAGTGACTGTGGTACCATTCTCCATGACAAGAGACAATGCTGTACGAAACATACCAATACTGACAACTCGCTGTATCGAAGGTTGATCTTTGCTCTCAGTGAGAATCTTTAATGCCCTAGTTGCGGCAACACGCACTAGCATGGAATGGTCTACTAAACGCATTGCTAGTTTTGATAGCACCTTCTTCGATGCTAACGATTCCATGGACTGAGCATTGTGAGAATTAAATTGATACAGATCACTCAACAGCGCACATGCGTTTGCTCGCTTATTCTCTTCCAAACTCCCAAGATTGTTCTCTAGTTCTGACAAAGCAAATCGATCTTTGCCATTACTGCTCCCTCCACCGGATCTCTGATCAGTCAATGAGAACGCAGAGGAGTTACCCAATAAACCTCCCGCTGTTCGTTTGTTTGATTTCTTGGCTTTTCCCATGGTTCAATCGGTTGTTCAACACTTTCAGATGAAAATTATTGTTGTGAATTGGATGGGCGCATGCCAGGAAGATTGAGTGGTTGGTTCGCAATCAAAGGCAGAGATACCCACACTATTATATATATTCCACAACCTTAGAGCGTATTTTACAAACCTGGGCCGCCTACTGCTGTGCGCTGCCGCGCTGCTGTCCGGCGCAGATTCTATCATTTATTTTTGTCCCGTCCCGATAGAATGAGTGATCAGTTGGAGCTTTTGACACCAGCGAAACTTGGATCCCTTGAATTGGCCAATCGCGTGGTTATTGCACCCTTGACGAGAGGGAGAGCCGGCAATTCACGTTTGCCGAACGAATATATGAAAACATACTACGAAATGCGTGCTAGCGCTGGATTAATCATCACAGAGGCAACTGCTATCTCTGATCAAGGTTTCGGATACTATGGTGCACCGGGATGCTATACAGATGAGCAAGCTAGACATTGGAAATGTATTGTAGATGCGGTACATGATAAGAATGGAAAGATGGTACTACAGCTATGGCATATGGGGCGTCAGTCACATTCTTCTCATCACAAGGTACAGGAAATTGTTGCTCCTTCTGCAATACCTGTACCATCAGGAACTTTGAGAGATTCTGAACAAAACGTTGTCAATTTTGAAATGCCTCGTGCTTTGGAGACGAAAGAGATTTCGACGGTTGTGGCTGACTACGCGAGATGTGCAATGTTCGCTAAGAACGCCGGATTTGATGGAGTTGAAATTCATGGAGCAAATGGATATCTAGTTGATGAATTTTTGCAATCTTGCACTAATCATCGAACTGATTGCTATGGCGGTTCACTGGAAAATAGATTCAGATTTTTAAAAGAAGTTATTGAGGCGGTGGGAGAGGTGTACCCCTTTGATCAAATTGGTGTTAGGATATCACCAAATGGATCATTTGGTGGAATGGGTAGCTCTGATAACTATGAGACATTCATCTTCGTAGCAGAGCAACTGAACAGCTATGGGTTGGCGTACCTACATGTTATGGATGGCCTCGGTTTCGGTTGGCACAACAAAGATAGACGAGTAAGGTTAATGGATATCAAGAAAGTATTTGAGGGACCAGTAATAGGCAATTGCGGATACACTCGAGATACTGCAGAAGGGGCAATTCGATCCGGCGCAGCTGATGCCATTGCCTTTGGACGGTTATTTCTATCAAATCCAGATTTGGTAGAAAGGTTTGCCAACGGTTGGCCACTCAATCCAATCCCTCCCAGAGATGACTGGTTTGGACGAAGTCCTGATCCTTCTGAGACATTACAAGGGTATTTAACCTATACACCATATGAGACTACTACTACCACGATAGAGAGCTAACTAGAATATTGTAAATAATTAATGATGTTAACTTAACCACAATGTTGTTGTAATTGTTAGTGGAACGTGCCGTCGTGACTATAAGATACACTGCAACTTAATTATTGTTATTTTACAAAACTTGATTATTGGGAAATCTTACATACTTTGCAAAATCTTGATGATATCTGGTGGTTCATAGATAATACTACATGCGTGCAAGAATTTGTAATGTTTTAGTGGCAATATAATGGAGATATGGAGATGAATACAATATAAGTATCATCAGTTGTAGCGTGATGACTGATAGAGTTTAGCAATAAATTTTCATCATTTCAACGGATTGAAAGGTTTTTCCATTAGATCATATATAAGGAATGATCCCGTATTAGAAATACAAGCAATTTGATTAAAGACCATACACATTCCTGTGGGGATGAACAAGGTGATCAACGAAGATTCCACATATGTCTTGTTGCTTAGGTCGCTTGCAGCATAGCCATACCATACACATGGGCAATACATGTGCAAACATAAATGGCTGGAGCAAACGATTTTATAATGAAATCTTGGAAAGAAATTTTTTAAAATTAAGGATGCTCAGTCTCAATTTGGAGTAACTAGGCAGGATTTTGGAATCTAGAATGGGGATTAGCATCATACATAATACTAAATGGCTTCTTGTAACATCGTCTGTAGTTTATTCCCTGCCATCGGAGAGATATCAACTAGAGATAGTTAAGAATTACTTGGACTTTTGGTTCAAGAACTTCACTTCTGTTTGAGCCCGATAAACCATAACTTCATCATTGGGTTATCATCATTTCATGTATTATTTATGTTGAAATGTACAATATTTCACCAACAATCATTGGTTATTTTCCGACTCCGGTTCTAACTATTCAACGAAAGATGTATGTAATAGCACAAAATACTTATTTGATGAATATGGAATATCCGGATAAAGAAATATTTAATTACATAGATATTATTGCAAATCTATTAATCTATCGAGTAATGCGAAATCGACATTCTTGCTGAATCTTAATCAAGCAAACATGCAAAATGTTTTGAATCGAAGGATTTTCAATTTATCTACTTCCTCCTGAATACGTTTCCGCAAAGGATCTCCACCAATTTGAAGCCGGGATATAGTTTTTAACATTTCCTTCACCGATTTTTTCCATTCTAAAACATTTTCAAAAGACGCCCCTTTCGGTGGTACAAAGCTTTCTACGGGCTGTCCTTCAAAAGGATCTACCTGTGATTCACAGTAGTCGATCTTGTTAGGGTTGGTATTTTCCTTTTTGGATGCGGACTCCAATTGAGATTTCGTTTTCAATTTGTCCGAAAGAGCAGGAATGTCAAATCCAGTGATGGGTGGACCACCTATGGATTGTACATCAACTGGAGGTGAAAGGGGTTCCACTGGTGCAGTTGGTGTTTCCATATGTTCGGTAACTTTGTGGATCTCATCAACCGGAGTTGGTTTAGCATGGTCGGGAATATGTAGAGGTATTATCTTACTATCATGGTGATATTGGTGTCCGCGTGACTCCTCTACAATCTCATTAAGAGGCTCATTGGGAGGTTCTTTAATGGTTTCCAATGAAGAATCAATACTTTTACTATGAACCATACCAAGTAATGCTTCTTTTGCATGAGAGTTGTGATCTGAAAGATCATGCTCAACTTCTGATACCAGTACTTTGCTAGTTTCTTCTCGCTTAGTCATCGGTCCATTTTCAGCAGACGTGGCGGGAATCTTGCTAACATCGATGATGAATTGTCTGGCGGAATTCGTACCACCTTCATTTGATTTAGCATTACTATCACTTATAAGGTTGGCATGATGTTGATCGTGTTGAATATCTCTTTCCATTCCTGTCAATGTGATTTTAGGTGCAGTTACTCGTTTCGTAGTTGGCGTAGGAATCGTTGGTGACACAGTGGGTGCCGTCGTTGGAGAGTTGGTTGGGCTCAAAGTTGGTTGAGTTGTTGGCACTGGAGTTGGAGGTGCTGTTAAATGAATCGTTGGTGCAATTGTTGGAGGGACAGAGGGGACCGCTGTAGGAGGGACTGTGGGGGAAACAGTAGCAGTTACCGTAGGTTGAAAAGTCGGCGATGTTGTGCGTGTTATTGAAATATCTCTTCGATTACTGTCATGCAATTGCAACTTTATGGGTTCTTGTAAATCTATTGTGTCATGTTGATTATTTTGGTTAATTTCCTGGAGATCTGATGAAGTCTCCGATTGAGTGGAAGAGAGAAGTTTGTTGATGGTACTTCCCCGTAACAACAGTTTCTTTGGATTAAGACCACTATCCTGTTCAATCTCAACTGAATGATGTACATGAAAAATGTATGATACCACCGCAACACAACAAAAAATTACAACGATTATTAAACGGGTGGAAAACCATGGGGATTTCCCGTTGTGATGCCGATTTGTGGTTGGTTGACACAATTCGGTCACTCCAATAACCCTCGGACGCGACTCCTGTGACCGATATGGATTCACAACCATTGTGCTATTTCTTGAAGTATTTCAAATGGATATTTCACGCAAATTCAAAATCAAAGGATTATAGCCCAGCAAAGTTTCAAATGCTTGTTGGACACAAATTGGGGTGGATCATTGATGTTACGCCAGCAGAGCGCAGCCCAAGAGCGGCCGCAGCAGGCACGCGCAGCCTGCGCTCTGAGCAGCGAGGCCACATGGAACCCCAAACCAAACCCAGCAGCAGCAGCGCAGCAACAACAACAACAACAACAATAACAACAACGTTCAGCGGCAGCCAGATTCCAGATGATATGGAGTGGAATGCAATACCACAAGTAATAATAGAAGTAGTTTTATTATTTTTACAGCCACGGAAGTTATTTCTTTTATGTTTTTTGTTTGGATTTTACATTTTGCCTGTGTACTATAACTATAGAAAAAATCTGAGCTAAATCTCCTTTTTTCTCCACACCGTATGACAGCATGAGTGAAACTTCAGGCTCTGTATCGCACGGCACCTGTAGTGGTGAAAACAGTAGCGTGCCCTTGACAGATAATTCAAAATTAAATTCTGATCATAGGCAATATGAGGGTGAAGAACCTTCTTCTAAGAGGCGGCGAAGAACAGGTTGGGATGTCAACGGCAAAGATGGCCCATCTGCGGCGGAAAGTACCGGCGTGATTCCTCCCCCACCTGCCCTAACCTCCCGTCCCCCAATGATAACTGTGCCGACGTTATCAACGCCAATTGTACCAGCTCCCGTTATTGCCACTACTGCCGGACTTACTCCCCAGCAAATTGCACAGCAAATTCTAGCAGCGAAACCAAACCTTGCTGGGTTGGTGGCGCCCGCTAAACAGGACTGTCGAATCTATGTCGGTTCCCTTCACTATGATTTAAAAGAAACTGATATAATTGCACTGTTTTCCTCGTTTGGAAAAGTAATTAAATGTGATCTTGGAGTCGAGCCGGGTACAAATAAATCCAAAGGTTACTGCTTCGTGGAATTTACCGAGCCGCATATGGCAGAAGCGGCGATGGTAATGAATGGCTTCGATTTGGCTGGAAGAAAGGTGAGAATATTTCAACTTTTATATGCTCGAAGTTCATCATATAATGCCTTGGTAGATTAAGGTGGGCCGGCCTTCACATGGAGCTGCAGCGAGTGTTCAACC
>JACCEA012185361.1_pt1 | contig 11389 bp, 11 predicted proteins | sample 7449851 | NCBI WGS metagenome assembly JACCEA01 (sample SAMN15323453, study PRJNA562643) | freshwater metagenome | isolation source: river surface water | place: USA:Blue River Watershed | collected 2017-08-18 | reverse complement strand
GCTTGCTTTTTCCGAATGGTTTGGTCGTCAACCTTTTTTTGGTGAATGTTTACCGCTATGGTGCAACGGGCCTCATTTCGATGAGGTTATCCTAAAGCAGGTTTACAAATCGGTCGGAATGAAACATCCTTGGCACTATCGAGCGCCCCGCGACTTTCGGACAATAATGGAACTGGCCGAATGGCCGGAAACATCTCGGAAGGGTGTTTACCATCACGCGCTGGATGACGCGATCACTCAGGCTGAGGCTGTTTCGCTGGCTTACCAAATTATCAGAGGGTAATGAGACATGGCACGGCGCATAACTCTTGAGGCGTTGTTGGCCGTCATGTCCGAAGAAATGCGGGCGGCTTTTTTTGCATCCATTCAGAGCATTGTTGATGATGCGGTATTGAGGGATGTGGAACAGGCTGTGGCGTCTGGTGACGCACAGCGATTGGTCGATCTGCTGGGCTTCAATCCTGCGTCACTACGTCCGATCTCTCGCGCCTTTCAATCTCTGTTCGAGAAGTCGGGGGACTGGACCAATGCGGATTACCCGCGCATAAATGGTTATCCAGTTTTCCGTTTCGACATGACCAATCCGCGCGCCGAGCGATGGATTGCAACTGCGTCAAGCGGGCTGATAACGCGCACCACCGAAGATGTCCGGGCGAACATCAGAACAGTGTTGGACGAGGGTATCAGGCTCGGTCGCAACCCGCGTGATACAGCACTTGACATTATTGGTCGTATCGACCCTGTGACCAAACGCCGTGTCGGTGGACTGATCGGATTGACTCCGAGTCAATTGGGATGGTCACAGTCGGTGCGCCGGGACTTGGAAGGTTTGAACCCTCGATATTTTGACAAGGCGTTGCGAGACAAGCGGTTTGACCGAACCGTCCAAGCAGCACTTCGTGACGGTAAACCATTACCGAAATCAGTCATCGACAAATTGGTCTATCGCTACATGGATAATGCGCTGCGATTTCGCGGCGAACAAATTGCTCGGACCGAATCACTTGCCGCACTGGCTGCTGCTGAATTTGAATCGCTGCAACAGTTGATCGAGAAAGATGTCATTCGTGAGCGAGACGTTAGTCGTGAATGGGACACGGTTGGCGACACCGATGTTCGCCACAGTCATCGAGAGATGGACGGGCAGGCAGTCGGAGCGCACGAACCATTTACCAGCCCGTCCGGTGCGAAACTATTGCACCCACGAGATGCTTCACTCGGTGCGCCAGCAAGTGAGATTGTCGCGTGTCGGTGTCGTGTGAAGAATAAAATCGACTGGACTGGTGCAACATTGCGGGGCAAAGTGGATGGCTAAGAATCCTACGCTGAATTTTGCTGACCAGATCGGCAAATGGGTCAAAGATGTCGAAGGCGCATTCATGGCGATTGCTCGTGAAAGCACCCAAGAGGTTATCGACAAGGCTCAGACCACACGGGCCAAGGGTGGTAATATGCCCGTCTTGACAGGTTTCCTCTGGAATAGTGGGCGCACCAATATTGGTTCACCGCCGATGGGGCCGGGCAAAGGTGACCCGAAGGGAACATATGTTTTCAATCCGCAAACGGTCGAAGCGGATATTGCAGCATGGCAACGCGGTCAAACCATGTATTTCGGCTGGACGGCTGCTTACGCGTGGGACCAAGAGGTGAAGAACGGCTTTGCTGCTACGGCTGCACAAGACTGGTCCAACATCGTCAAACGTAATGAGGCTAAGGTTAAGAAAAGGTTAGGTCTATGAATACGAAAGACATTCTCCAAGCGATCCAGCAGAAAATTATCACTGTGGTTGCCGCATCATCCATGCCGACCATGCCGATAAAGTTTGTCGATGTGCCATGGAACCCGCCCGGTGATGGTCGGTATTTGGAGGTTATTTTTCTGCCAAATAACCCATCTGACCAGACGTGGGGCGACGAAGAATATCATCGTGGTTTATTCCGTATTTTGCTGCATTGGCAAAACAAAGGTAGCGGGTCATATACTCCATTGGATTATGTTTCCAACATTGGGAAAGGTTTTCCGAAAGGTGAGCGCATTGGTAGCGTAGTAAAAGTGTTGAACAAAGCAAAGGTAAATCCACCGGTAGAAGGCGAAATCGAAACCCTCTATCCAGTTACCATTGAGTATGACACCTTTTTTCTTGAATAATATCGTCTCCTACAGTATAAGCGGCGCAATCCAAACGCAGAGGTAAAATCATGGCTGAAACAAACTCCGGCTCAAAGTTCTTCATTTCGAGTGTTCCCACGAATACCGATCTGGATTTGACAGGTTTCGAAGCACTTACGTGGGTCCAAGTCAAGGGCGTCGGCAGTCACGGTGAAACCGGTGTGAACACCAATATTGTGTCGTCTGACACTTGGGACACCGAGTTTGTGCAGAAGGCCAAGGGCACGTCCAACGCGGGCGATCCAGAGGTTGAAGTTGCTCGCATCGCTGCTGACGCTGGGCAGTTGCTCATGCGGACGGCGGGTGACCATTTCAACAAGAATAACTATTCGTTCAAGATCGAAAAGAACGACGCACCATCTGGCGGTACGCCCACGTTTGTTTACAACCGTGGCTTGGTCGCCGGTCCCCGTATGCCCAATGGTCGCAACGAAGATTTCGTGCTTGAAATGTTCACGCTTGCATTGCAGCAGCAGCAGATCATTGACGAAGCCGCTACATAATCGTCTGAAAGAAGGAACATAACATGGATTTAGGTACGATCACCTCCGTATCCCGCACGGTTGACGTAAATTTCAAAAATGGTCAGCCATGCGGTGTCAAGGTCACTCTTGTTGGCCCTGACGATCCCAAGTTGAAAAAGATTCGGGAAAGCATCACCAACAAGGTGACGGCTCTGCAAGCCAAGGGCAAATCGCTCAAGGCTGATGAAATGACTCGCAACCGATGGTTGATTTTGTTCAATGCCATGGAATCATGGGAATGGACTGGCACTGTCAATTTCGATGGTGACAAACCGGAACTGAACCAGAAGAATGCCTTTGAGGTTTTCGAACGGTTGACTTGGTTCGCAGACAGCGTGGATGAGCATTTCAGCGAGACTGAAAGTTTTTTCGCTCAGCCGGTGTCCGGGGATTAGTCCAGTCTGTCAAAGACTTTATTCGCTATGACATCCCTGATGAAAAAGGGGTAATCCGGCGAGAGAGTTATGAGACATTATCTGACGATGGAGTGATGGGGAAAGACGGCCTACCGCTAGTCGCCCCTGAACTTCAAATAGACGAGACACTGGCGGCTTTCTGGGTGGCTTTCTGGGATGTATCAAACTCGGTAGCCCGGATCAAGGATGGTGTGGCATTTCCAATCCCACCATCCGAATGGTTCTACTGGTCCAAACTGACAGATACCACCCTGTCAAATGAGGATTATGGTGTTTTACGTGCCATGGATGTTGCTTTTTGTGAGCAAATGAATATAGAATTGGGTGAGAGACAAGCGAGACACGAAGCAGAGGTTAGGACCAAAAGATGAGTACCACTGCTGAACTCAACATGGAAATCCCAACCGGTCCGGTTGACAAGGCAGTTAAAGCCCTAGCCCTTCTGGCTCTCCAAGCCAAAGAAACTGCCGCCGTAACGGCTCGTGCCAACAAAGATCAAACCACAGCAGCCATGCAAATGGCAAAGGCACATCATGTGGAAGCCAGCGCGGCCCTGCGGGTTGTCACCGCTGACAAATCTTCCACATCTGCATCCATAGCCGCAGCAAAATCAACAGCCGCCAATGGTCGAGCAGCCTATGATGCTGCCCGTGCTGCTGACGCAAAGGCGTCCGCTACATTACGCATGGCACAGGCTGATCTTCGTTCAGCAGCAGCAGCCCATGAGTCTGCAAAAGCCATGGAGCAGCAGCGCGGTAGCGCTCGACAAATGGGTCTGACAGCAGGCGTCCAGACGGCCCATATGACCAACATGGCGGCACAGTTTCAGGACATTGGTGTGACAGCAGCCATGGGTTTGAACCCCATGATGATCGGCTTGCAGCAGGGCACCCAGATGTCACTGGTGATGTCCGATGCTGTCGGGCGCGCTGGTCTGGCTGGTGGTTTGCGGATTTTGGGTAGCGGTATGCTTGCACTCCTAAGCCCCCTTAGCCTGTTGGTTATCGGTTTTGTTGCGCTGTTGGCATACCTAGTCCAGATCACAGATTGGACGGCTGTTCTCAAGAGCAGTTTGGAATTTTTGTCGAAAAATCTATATGACATCGCCAAGGCTGCTCTTGTTGTCGGTGTAGCGCTGGCAATCGCTTTCGCGCCACAAATCTTCCGGTCAACGGTGAGTTTCTTGGGTGCTATTTTGTCAGGGACAAAAGCCCTGATAGCGGCCAATATTAAATTGGCGATGAGCAACCCTTACACGGCGATAGTTCTGGCGATTGCTGTAGCATTGGCGGCTGTTTATTATTTTCGTGATGAGATAAAGCAGTCGATTGGCGTTGATGTCGTTGCCACATGGCTTCATATGGGCAACAAGATTATCGCCATCATGGTGGCTGCATTCAATGCTGTCGTGGGTGTCGTGGAAAATTTCGGAACATTGATGGTGGACCAATGGAAGTCAATCATAAATGTGATGATTGACCATCTGAACAGGTTCATTGAAGGGGCTGCGCAGGGCTTTGCGTCATTGCTGGCAACCTTCCCACTCTTTAGTGGTTTGGGTGGTTTGGACATTACCGTCCCGGATATTCCACAACTGGAAACATCTGGCACATTGACCGAGATTGGGCGCATTGCCAGCGCCACAATCGCCGCGTCCGATGATCTCAATTATTTCGGCAACGCAATCGGTGCTGTGAACGATTCACTCGGTGCTGTGAACGATTCACTTCGGGAAGGCGCTGGCGTGGCGTCCCGCTATTTGGACAGTCTTGCTGCCGGTCTAGCTGGTGGTGCAGCAGCTACAGCAGCGGCTGGTGCTGGCGGGCACGGGCGAAGTGCAAATGCTGGTGGAGAACGAGCAAACCGTCAGCAAGTGTCTGATTTTGTCAAAATGATGAGTGAATATGATGCTCAGATAAATCAACTCGTGCGGGAAGCATCCGCAATCGGGATGCTGGGCCTTGAATATAAACAAGCAGCCGCTCTTAATGAAATGCTCACAAAGGCTGAACAGAGCGGTATCCCTGTCAGTCAGGCCACTATTGCATTGCTTCGTGAGAAAGCTAACGCGGTTGCGACATTGCAGCAGCGCAACGAAGAAATGCAGCATTACTGGACTACATTTCGTAGTAGCAACGAAGAAGAAGATCATTATACTCAGCAAATCGAATTGCTTAATCTGACCGGCGAAGCAGCGGCACGACTCGCGGCGTCCCATCGTTTCCTGAATGATGAAGTTTACCGGGGCATCGTGTTGACCGAGTCGCAAAAAACGGCTCTGTCTCAAGCGGCGGTCGATGCTGATGCTGCTCGCATAGCGTATGAATCCGCCAAGGCTTTTAAGGACCAGAGCGAATCCATGGCGATTGCGACCAGTGAGGCAAACGCCAATCGGGTTACAATGAATGACAATGCTGCTGTGGTGGCTGAAACGACAATGGCTTTGCGCTTGCTCAATGACGAACGCTTTAGGGGCATCAAATTGTCCGAGACTGACCGTGAACGGTTGATCTCAGCAGCAGGCGCGCTTGCGGTTCTTAACGAACAGAACCGTATCATGTCCGACAATTTGAAATTTGCACAGGATATGAGCCGGGGTGTTTTCGAAGATATGTTCAGCCGCCTTCGGGAAGGCGAGAGCGTCTGGAAAGCATTTGGCAACACCGCCCTGAACGTCCTGAACAAAATCATTGACCGCCTTTTTGACTTGTCGCTTGATATGCTCTTTGCCGGTGGTGGACAGGGTAGCGGTGTGACTGGTTTCCTGAGTGGAGCGGTCAATAGTTTGTTCAATGTTGGACAAGGTGCTGGTGCCGCAGCAGCGCCCCAGAAGTTCGCCACTGGTGGTGTGTTCACAAATGGTATGGTCAACAGCCCGACCATGTTCAACATGGGTGAAATGGGCGAGGCCGGGCCGGAAGCAATCATGCCGCTCAAACGCGGACCAGACGGCTCTCTGGGCGTCCAGATGAACGGTAAATCACGCCCATCTCCATCCAGTGTCAATGTGAATATCACTAACAACCACTCCTTGTCTGGCGCGCTCAGCAGCAATGATATTGTGGAATCGAACCGTGCAATGGCACAGCAGACGATGGAACAGGTTCGGCAGAGCGTTAGTAGCTGGATGCGCGAAGAACAGCGGAACGGAACTGTATGAGCATAGATTATACCATATTGGATTTCCCGGATGTCGAGTTCAAAGGGCAGATTTTCTATGTGCCCGGAATATCCAGCGAAGGCGGCTACACCAGTGGCGGTGCTGTCGTGTCCACTTTTGAACCGGGCGGCTATGGCATTCTGGAAATAACGCTTGCTCGCCGTGATGAGTTCATGCTTGACCCTGAGATTAGCTGGCTGATGAGCCAGACCAACGGGCAATTCCTCCGCGTCCAACTCGCCCAAACACCACAACTGGTGTCAGAGCGGTCGTTCGATGATATGGATGGGCAAGTGAGAACACGAGGATCGAGCGATTATGTCGCCCGTCCCAAGCGTGAAATCTTTGGTGTTTTTGCTTCGGGTGCATTGAAGGGTAGTCGCTCGGTCACGGTCGATCTGAGCAACTATGGACCGGTATTGAAGCGCGGTCATTTGATAGGACATGAGGACGCTACATATCAGGTCCAGAGCATATCATATGCCGCTGGTTCGATTGCCACCATCGAAGTGTCTCCACCTTTTCGCAAAAATATTGTGGCGGACGATGTTGCTCATCTTCGTCCATGGTTTATCGGAACGATAACCAACGGCTCTGAAATTCGTGCTGCATATGAATCCACCAACAATGGTGCAATCGAACTGCCAACAATCAAAATGCGCGAAGTCATTCTATGAGCGATTTCTTCACCGTCCTTGACGAGTATCTAGGCGACAGCGATTCAATCGGTGAAATCCGAGTGGTTGCCCGCCGTCTATGGTATTACGACTTCGAGAGCGCCCCACTGCTGCTGTGGGATGGACAGGGTTTGCTTACCACCAGTGATGATCTGGAATGGTATGGATCAATGAATGACAGCGGTAACAATCTGCACACCGCGCCAAACCTGAAAGATGGGCGTGATGGCACATCGGCCCGGTATGAGTTCACCTTGAAAATTCCTGATATTCCCGGCCAGACAGCGTTCGAACTCTACGAGGAAATCAAAGCATCGAACGAAACGGTCAAGGGTCGCAAGATTGTGTGTTCGACAGTCTTGTTCCACGTCAGTGAAGGTCTGCGTCCACAGACACCGCGACTGTTCCTGAAAGAGTTGGTGATGCAGTCAGCGGTGTTCAACGAGCGCCTGACTGTGGAAAATGGTGCAATGCGGCGAGAATATTCAGTCACGATCATTGCCCGCGATGACAACACTGGTCGATCCAATAAGCCTAGGCGCACATATGCCGACACATTGCAGAAAGAACATGCTCGCCAGAACGGGGTTGTTCTGGACAAGGGATGCGAGTATCTGGCTGAACTAGCGAACCGAACATACGTCATACCTTGAGGTGAACCGTGGGCATTTTTCGTAAAATATTTGCTGCGATAGTCATTATCGGGTTTCAGGTTTTGGGCGGGATGCTCGGTGGGCCACTTGGTTCGTTTCTTGGTAACAAGATTGGTGCTGCTCTCGGTGTTGCCATCGGCTCGCTGGTTGGTGCTGTAGTTGCTCGCGGACTGGACCGGTTGCTTTTTGGCCCGACTGGATCAAAGCAGGAATCAGCCAAATACACCGTCCGTATCAGCGAACCGACACGCTGGGTTGCTGCTGGTCGCACGCGGCTTGGTGGTGCAGCAATATTTGGAGAGTATGATTACGCTGGTAATTTCTGGCAGGTTGTCATCCATGGTGATAGCATCATGACCGACGCCATCCAATATTATCTGGATGACATGCCTGTCACCCTTGACGGGTCGGGCAACGTCACCACCAATGATTTCTGTCTGACCACCAAGGGTGACGTGTACGCGGGTAGCGGAACGCGCGTCCCGTATATTCAGATCAAAACCACCACATATAGCGAAACGAACCCAACACCACCGGCGATTGCCATGCTGGCAGCGGCATTTCCGACAAAATGGACATCGGACCATAAGTTAGTAGGCACTACTTACAGCGTGGTTAAATGCAAGGCTGTCAAAGATGAGTGGCGCAACAATATTTACCGGTGGCGTGGACCGTTCGGAATGGGTGAGCCGGGTGTCAGCATCGTGGCTGATTGGTCCAATGTCTATGACCCGCGCGATGTCACCCAAACCTTGGGTGACCGTTCGACCTATAAACCGTCCCGCAATGCTGCTTTGATATGGGCATGGTGGCGCACTCATCCTTATGGTCGCCGCAAGTCTGAGTCGTCTATCAACTGGACCAAGGTTGCTGAACAGGCCAATATTTGTGACCAGACCGTCACCGGCATCGGCGGGACGCACACTCGTTACACTTGTGATGTTTCAGCAGCAGACGACCGTGAACGCTCGGATGTTGAAGAAGAAATTCTTCGCGCCTTTGACGCACAGATCATGTTTGATAGCACTGGTAAGGCGTGGCCCCGTGCCGGTTATTATTATGCGCCAACAGTGACACTACACCGCAACCGCGACATAATGGCAATGGAGACAATGGAGACGCAGACCGGTGAGTCTGACACGCAAGGCGTGATAGTGCGGTACACCGATCCAGCGTCCAACTGGTCAGTCCAGCCGTCCGCCCCGTGGGTCAATGATGACCATTATATCCCCGGTCAACCCATGGAATATTTGACGGTTGATGTTCCGACAATCAGCGATCACAATCAGGCCATGCGGATTGCCAAAGCAATCGGCAAGCGGATACAGTCACTGCGCAAAGTCGGTCCGACCACTGGTTTGCGCGGCTTGAAACTCATGAGCGAACGGATTGTCGATTTGTCTTATGACAATGTGTTTTCCGGCGACTATGAGATCATCGCACCGGTCGAAATGGACAATAGCGGTCTGGTGTGCCGGTTCGTTGGTGTGCCTGTGGATAGTAACCGCTGGACGTTGCTTGAGGGTGAAGAAAGCAGCAAACCAGCCAATGCGTCCAGCATGGTCGAAACTGACCTCACGCAAGTCGAGGATGTTGTTGCATTCTTCAATGGTGATAAAATCAAAATCACCTACACCCCATCGGCGTATGGTGCCCGCCCAATGTTTGAATACCGGGAAACATCTTCCACGAATGATGCGGATTGGGTAGCTATGACATTGGTTGAAGATGACGCAATTGGCACCGCTTGGTCTGGACCGATATTTTTGAACTTGTCGTATGACATTCGCTACCGCAACGTGAGTCCGGGCGGTCGGACAACCAGTTGGATTGATCCGGTGCTGACACTATCGACCGGCTTGGGCAACTTCTCGTCCGAACCAAGCCCTGCCAATGCTGTGTCATTGGTTTCATGGGGTAGTGTCATCAATCTCAATACACCACCGATCCCGCGCGCAGCATTCTACGAATGGAGCGTGTGGGCGAGTGATGGGACAACTCTAAAGCGGACCATCACCACATCGTCCCCTACAGCGGCCTATACCTTACCGCAAGCCACAGCAGATGGTGTGGCTCGGTCTTACAAGGTTTCTGTTGTCGGAACAAATAACATCAGCGCTGGGACAGCATCGGCACAAACGACGATCACCAAGCCCGCACTGGCCGTCCCAACCTCCATTGCTGCAACAGATGGTGCGCTTTCAACAACCATCACATACACACCGAATGGCGCAGCATCAGGCAACGTCCTGTTCTATTCGGACACAACCGGCTTCAATCCGAAAACGGAAGGTCGTGTAGTTTCGTTTGGTAATACAGGCACTTACAAGATAGACAATATGCTCGCCGCTACGTATTTCTTCAAAATGGCAGCTATTGATGGCTGGACCACCGATCCAGATTTTCTGAATTTGTCAGATCAATATGACTTCACGATCACCACCGGTGGTGGTGGCACGGGCGGTGACGGCGGGGGCTGGGAAGGTGGCAACTATTGGGAAGTCCCAGAATAGCCGCCTTGACTTGGAAATGCGTCTGTTGTAAGCGTTTTTCCACTATTGGAGTGTGAAAAATTGATCCGTAAAAAACGCCTTGATCTCATGCTCCGAACCAATGATGACTTCGGACAGATTTATCGCCTCGTCCTTGATGGCGAACCAGTCAATCTGTCCAACATCACAAGCATTTCCATGAAGATTCGCCGTAACGCTGGCGGCACGGTTTTGGCAACCGTTACGCCAACCATTATTGCACCAGCAGCAGATGGTCGGTGGTCGATAGTCATTCCGCGCGCCACAGTCAGCACAGTTTATGACGCTGTGGAAACACCTTCCACAGCAGGTCAGACATTCGTGCTTGAGCATGATATTGTTTTCTCGACAGCAACAGGCCAACAGGTCTGGTTCATTGGTTATGTTGAAATCAAAAAGGGAATAACCGAATAATGGCCGGTGAAATCGACATCGAAACCAATGTTGTCAATATTGACATGACCGGCTCAGGGATGGACGGGGAGGGTTTTGTCGGTTCGCTGGTTCGCACGGGTCAGTATGGTGCAACCACGTCCGACACAGACGCGCAAGTTCTGGGCAAATTTCAAAATTCAGTGGTGACCGATGTTCTGGCAACCATAGACCCTGATGCAGACGCTGGCGTCCTTGAAGCTGCTTTGGCAGCAACAGGTGGTGCAGCGATGATTGGCACCGCTTCGGCACTTACAGGTAGCGTCATGCGCACCGTGCAGGATTTAGTTGAGCAAGACTTACCCATCACTCCCTACGTATTCGGCGGCAAGGGGACGGTGACAGATAATGACACTGTTGCGCTCGGTTTGCTGGCTGACGGTGTTTCCGAATATCTTGGCGCACACAATATCCAATATAACGACCCTGCCCCTGAGATTTTGTTTCCGGGCCGTGCTAAAGGATGGCGGACAACAGATACTTTGGCGCTGGATGGTCGTTGTCATATTCGGATGCTCTCACCTGTCTGCCCTTCCATGCTTGGTAGTGTTGCCGGTGTCGGGTTGCATATTGTCAATACTGCTGGCGAGAGCGCAACGGGCGCTTTAGATGACAGCAGCATGACTGCACGGGCGCGAGAATGGTTGCTTAAAGTCCGCCGTGTCACCGGGGTAGGTGGCGATGCTTATCGCGTGTGGGACGATGGTGCCGAGGACGATATTGCAGTTTTGGTTGACGCACAATATGGCGGATTTGGTCGTTTAGCATTTGTTCAGGGCTTTCAAGTCGGTATGGACATCAGTTGTTCTTACACTGATTGGCTGGT
>JACCEA010728441.1_pt1 | contig 11389 bp, 9 predicted proteins | sample 7449851 | NCBI WGS metagenome assembly JACCEA01 (sample SAMN15323453, study PRJNA562643) | freshwater metagenome | isolation source: river surface water | place: USA:Blue River Watershed | collected 2017-08-18 | reverse complement strand
GTTCGAATACGCGTTCCTCCTCGACGCCCTGATCGAAGAGCAGGAACAGAACATCACCATCGACACGACGCGCATCTTCTTCCGCACGAAGCAGCGCGCCTACGCGATCATCGACGCGCCGGGCCACAAGGAGTTCCTCAAGAACATGGTGACCGGCGCCGCCAGCGCCTCCGCCGCCCTGCTGCTCATCGACGCCAAGGAAGGTGTCATGGACCAGTCCCGCCGCCACGCCTTCCTGCTCTCCCTCCTGGGCGTGAAGCAGCTCGTCGTGCTGGTGAACAAGATGGACCTCGTCGGGCACTCCGAGGAGACCTACCGCAGGATCGTCGCCGAATACTCGGCCTTCCTCAAGACCCTCGGCCTTACCGCCGTCCACTTCATCCCGATCGCCGCCAAGCACGGCGAGAACGTCGTCGAGCGCGCCGCCAAGATGCCGTGGTGGCGGGGCCCGACGGTCACCGAGGCCCTCGACGCGTTCCGTCACGAGGACGACCTCACCGGCCTGCCGCTGCGCCTGCCGGTCTCCGACATCTATCGCTTCGACCATCGCCGCATCATCGCCGGCCGCGTCGAGGCCGGCGCCATCCGCCCCGGCGACGAGCTCATCTTCCAGCCCGGCGGCCGGCGCAGCACGGTCCGCACCTTCGAGGACTGGCCGGGACCCGAATCCCGCGACGTCGTCGGCACGGGCGGCTCCGCCAGCGTCACGCTGTCCGAGCAGATCTTCGTCGAGCGCGGCCAGGTCGCCTCGCACCCGGCGCACCAACCCCGCGTCGGCCGCGAATTCCGCGCCCGCCTCTTCTGGCTCGGCAAGGAACCGCTGACCCTGAAAAAGACCTACCGCCTCCGCCTCCTGACGCAGAACGTCGACGCGGTGATCGCCCGGATCGAACAGGTGACCGACGCCTCCACGCTCGAGTCCACCCAGGCCGACAACGTGCCCCGCGACTCGATCTGCGAGGTCGTGGTGCGCGCCACCCGCAACGTCGCCTACGACCTGCACCACGAGTGCCCGATCACCGGTCGCTTCGCGCTGGAGGAGGGCGGCCGCATCCACGGCGGCGGCATCATCCTCGATGCGGTCGCCCAGTCCGACGCCCCTTCCGGCAAGGTCACCGCCGTCGAGCGCACCGCCCGCGCCGGCCACCCGCCCGCGGTCGTCTGGTTCACCGGCCTCTCCGGCTCCGGCAAGTCCACCATCGCCGAGGCCGTCGAACGCCGCCTCTTCGACGCCGGCCGCAAGGTCGTGCGGGTCGACGGGGATGACCTGCGCGTCTCGCTCAACCGCGACCTCGGCTTCTCCGCCGCGGACCGCGCCGAAAGCGTCCGCCGCGCCTCCGCCGTCGCCGGCCTCTTCGCCGGCTCGGGCCACCTCACGCTCGTCACCCTGATCGCCCCGCTGGCCGCCGACCGCGCCAAGGCCCGCGCCGCCCTCGCCAGCCAACCCTTCATCGAGGTCTTCGTCGACGCCCCGCTGGCGGTCTGCGAATCCCGCGACGTGAAGGGTCTCTACGCCAAGGCGCGCCGCGGCGAGATCGCCGAGTTCACCGGTATCTCGTCGCCCTACGAGGCTCCCGAGTCCCCCGAGGTCCACATCAGGACCGACAAGACCTCCCAGGAAGAAGCCGTCGACCTCGTCCTCGCCGCCATCGACAAGGTCATCCAAGGCAAGGGCGAGGACTGGGAAGTGTAACCGACGCGAAGCGTCGGAGGGCCGGGGACAGGGCTAGGGCTAGGAATGGCCCCAGCCCTTTTTATTCCACCCCACTTCCTAGCCCTAGCCCTAGCCCTGTCCCCGGCCCTTGCCCTAGGTGCCCCTTGCCCCCTAGATGGGGCCATGCGCCTCCCCACCGCCGCCCTCTGCCTCCTCGCCGGCCTGACCGCCCTCGGCGCCGAGCCTCCCAAGAATGTCCTGCTGCTGGTGGCCGACGACTGTCGCGCGGCGATGGGAACGTATGGCGGTCCGGCGCTGACCCCGAACATCGACGCCCTCGCCCGGGCCGGCGTCCGCTTCGACCGCGCCTATTGCCAATACGCGCTCTGCAACCCGAGCCGCACCTCGTTCCTGACCGGCCTGCGCCCCGACACCACCGGGGTCTACGACAACGCCAAGGAATTCCGGAAGGTGATCCCGGACCTGGTGACGTTACCGCAGCTGTTCCGGAACCACGGCTACGCGGTGACCCGTATCGGCAAGCTTTACCACTACGGCGTGCCGAAGGAGATCGGCACGGACGGGCTCGATGACCCGCAATCCTGGGAAAAGGTCTGGAACCCCCGGGGTCGCGATTGCGACGACGAGGATAAGATCTTCTCGATCGGGGTCGGCGCCGGCACGTCCGCCGACAAAGCCAAAGGCAAGGCGGGCCAGGTGCTCGTGGGCACCGGCAACTACGGCGCCACGCTCAGCTGGCTGGCCGCCGACGGCACCGACGCCGAGCAGACCGACGGCAAGATCGCCGCGCAGGCCATCTCCTTCCTGCGGGAGAAACGCACCAAGCCGTTTTTCCTGGCGGTAGGCTTCTTCCGTCCGCACACCCCCTATGTGGCCCCGAAGGCCTATTTCCAAAACTACCCCAAGGACAAGGTCGCGCTGGTCCCCGACCCCGCCGCCGACCGCGCCACGAAGCCGCCGGTGGCCCTGTCCAACACGGCAGTGGCGAACTACGGGATGAGCGAGGACACCCAACGCACCGCCATGCAGGCTTATCTGGCTTCGACGAGCTTCATGGACGCCCAGTTCGGCCTCGTCCTCGCGGAACTGAAGGCGCAGGGCCTCGACCGGAACACGCTCGTGGTCTTCATCAGCGATCACGGCTACAACCTGGGCGAACACGGCCTCTGGCAGAAGCGCTCGCTCTACGAGGACTCCGCCCGCGTGCCGTTCATCATCCGCGACCCGGGCAGCAAGGCCAACGGGCAGTCCACGCGACGGGTCGCCGAACTGGTCGACCTCTACCCGACCGTGGCCGACCTCTGCGGTCTGCCCCCGGACAAGCGCATCCAAGGCAAGAGCCTCCGGCCGTTGCTCGAAGATCCGAACCGTCCGTGGGCTCATGCCGCCTACACGCAGGTCGATTTCGGCGCCATCAACGCGGGCGGGAAGAAAAAGGACGCCACCCCCGAACGCAAGGTCGGCCGATCCGTCCGCACCGAGCGCTACCGCTACACCGAATGGAACGGCGGTCGCCTCGGGACCGAACTCTACGACCACGAGAAAGACCCGGGCGAACTGACCAATGTCGCCACCCAACCGGCTTACGCCGCGGCGGTCGCCGAGCTTAAGGCCCTCCTGGCCAAGGGGACGAATTGAACCCGCGACGGACCACGGCGGGCTGCCCCCGGGAGGAAGTCCGCCCCCGCCCTTTGACTTCTCCGGCCTCCCGGCTACCTTGAAGTCATGAAGGTCCTCCACATCGACGCCTCTCCCCGCACGGTCCGCTCGGTGACGCGCAAGCTTTCGGCCGGCTTCATCAACGCGCTGCGGCTGGCGCACCCGAACCTCAAGGTCACCCACCATGATGTCGGCCACCACCCACCCCCCTTCATCTCGGATGCCTGGGTGGGGGCCGCCTTCTCCCCGGCGGACCAGCACGACCCATCGATGAAAGGAGTGCTGCATCATTCCGACGCCCTGACGGCCGAGCTATTGGCGTGCGACCGGCTGGTCATCGCCTCGCCGATGCACAACTTCACCGTCTCGGCGTCCCTCAAGGCCTGGATTGACCAGGTCGTGCGCGCCGACATGACCTTCAAGGTGACGGAGGAAGGCGTGGTCCCGTTGCTGCAGGGCAAGAAGGCCCTCGTCATCACCGCGCGCGGCGCCTTCGTCGCGGGCACGGACTACGATTTCCAGGAGCCCTACCTGCGCAAGATCCTCGGTTTCATCGGCATCACCGACGTCACGTTCATCCACGCAGAAGGCGTGAACAACGGCGAAGACGCCCGCATCGCGGCGATGACCAAAGCCTCCGGCGAGCTGCTGACCCTCGCGAAGACCTGGTAGGAGTTATCAGCGGCCAGGGGATGGCGGTTGGCGGTTAGGCGAGCAGCAAAAGTAACGGGCGAGGGTTAAGCCCGGAAGAGCTTCCCCTATGCACTGTCCCCGTCCCTGTCCCTAACCCTGGCCCTCCCTCACGCGTACTTCAGCTCCACCTTCTTACCGGTACGGATCGACTCGTAGATCCCTCCGATGACGACCATGTCGCGCCGGCCCAGCTCACCGGTGCAGGTGAACTCGCCGCCGTCGCGGATGGCCGCGCAGACGGCATCCATGTGGCGCTGCTGCTGACGGAAGACCCCGAAGTCCAGTTTCCCCTTGGCGGAGGTGCTGATGTTGAGGCCGCGGTAGCTGAAGACGGGACGTTCCCCCTTGAACCAGCCCTTCGCCGCCTCGGCGTGGAACTCCGCGCGATTGGCGTCATAGCCGGTCCAGACATCGGCGGTGGCACCGTTGGCGAACTCCAGTCGGAATTCCAGGGCCTGTTCGACCTCCGTGAAGAACTCGGGTTGGGTTTTCGGCAGTTCCTTGGCCGTCACGGCCACGGGATCGGCGTCGGCCGCCATGCAGCAGGCGTGCAGGGAGTAGATGCCCATGTCGAGGAGCGCGCCACCGCCGGCGAGCTTCTTCTCGATCCGCCAGGCCTTGCGACGCAGCGTGAAACCATTGGCCGAGGTCATCTTGAGGAACGGGCCGAACTCCCGGGACTTCGCGAGACGAACGAGTTCCTGGTGGTACGGGTCGTAATGCAGGCGGTAGCCGATCGCGAGGCGCTTGCCGGCTTTCTTGCCCGCGGCGATCATGGCATCGCATTCGGCGACGGAGGTCGCCATCGGCTTCTCGCAGATGACGTGCTTGCCGGCACCGAAGGCGGCGATGACGTTCTGGGCGTGGATGCCGGGCGGCGTGACCACGTAGACCACGTCGATCGCCTTGTTCGCGGCGACCCGCTCCCACTGGTCGTACGAGTAGATGTTGGTGTCGGCGAAGCCGTGGAGCTTGGCGAGCTTCTCACCCTTGGCGCGCGTGCCGGTGATCGCGGCCACGAGCTTCACGTGCTTAGTCTCGAGCAACGCGGGCGACAGCTCGCCGTTGGCGTAGCCACCGAGGCCGCAGAGGGCGAGCCCGAGAGGCTTGCCGCTGGCTTCGGCCGCGCGCAGGGCGGGGGCCAGGGCATAACCGGCGGCGAGGCCGCCGAGGGAGGCGAGGAACGAACGACGGGAGGGGCTCATGGGGTGGACTCTTTCTAGCCGGCCGGCTTGCCCGGGCAAGCCCGATACGGGGCGACGCCTTGACCTCGACAGCGGATAACCTTGGCGGGCCTCACCTTGTGCTCGGCACCGCGAAAGCACGGCGGTAGAACTCCCAGTTAGCGTCGCCCAAGGCCGCGAAGACCTTTTCGGGATCGTGGCCGAGACCGGGCAGGACCGTCCAGGAATGCGGGATACCCAAGGCCTCCAGGTGACGATGAAACTCTTGGTTGAAGGCAAAGGTCTCGTCCTGCTCGCCGATGACCATGCGGACGAGCGTATCCCGGGCGACCGTCTTGGCATTGCGCTCCGCCAGAGCCCGCGGACTGACCGCCCGAAAAGTCGCCTGCTCACCACCATAGACCCTTCGCAGAAGTTCCTCGGCCTGGAGCCGGCTCGCCCGCGGCGTGCTGCGAAGTTCGGACTGCAAGGGGCCGGCTCCGGCGAGCGAGACCGCGCGGAAGAGCTCGGGATACTTGAAGCCCAGCCGGGCGGCCCCGTATCCGCCCATGCTGAAGCCATCGAGCAGTCGCCCCTCCCGCTTGGCGATTGTCCGGAAGGTCGCGTCCACGTGCGGCAGGAGGTCGCGGATGATCATCGATTCGACCGGGGCCGAGCCGTCGGCCCAGTCGACATACATGCCCATCTCGAGCCCGTTGACGAAGACCACCAGGCACGGCGGCAGCTTGCCTGCCTCGATGGCCGCGTCAAAACGCCGGGCCACGACGGGGATGCCGGGTAAGCCTCCGCCCGATCCGTGGAGCCAATAGACGACCGGGAAGCGGCGGGTCTCGTCGGCATAGGCGGCCGGGCGGTAGAGATGGTAACTGACGTTTCCTTTCGTCGCGGCGCTGGCGAAGACATGGTGGGTGACCCGTGGCGCCGGGACGGCGCGGGTCACCCATGCGGGCGCACTCGTCGCCGCCGGCGGCTGAGCCGGGACCGACGAGGTCCCGGGAGGAGGGGTGGGCGCCGCGCACCCGGGCGAGAGGAACGCGGGAAGCAACAGCAGCGGCGCGAGAAAACGCAGGCTCATCCTAGGATTAAAACCGCCCCGACACGAAAGTTGCCCGACCGGCCCTCCTACCTCCGGACCAGGAAGACCGCGCCCAGCAGGATCGCCGCGCCCAGCAGGCGACGGGTCATGACCGCGGGGCCGACCGAGCGCTCGGCGTTGCCGAACCAGTGGCCGACGACCCAGACGAGCGCGACGCTCCAGATACCCCGCGTGTTATAAAGGATATTGGTCCGCGTGACCTCATGGGCCAGGGAGATCGCCAGCACCATGCCGGTGCACTGCAACCAAAGCAGGACACCGCCCGCCAGGGTCCAGAGCAGGACCCGCGGCGGCAACGCGAGCAACGGTTGCGAGAACTTCGGCACCAGCAGCCAGGAGTAGAACAGCATGGCGCCGAAGGCCAGCGGTGCGAACTGGGTCATCCCCAGCTCGCCGACCCAGGTCTGCGTGAGGATGTCGGAGGTCGCGAAGAGACCGGCGGCGAGACCGCCGTAGAGCAGGCTGGAGAGCATCCGGGCACGGTCGGCGCGCCACTCCCCGCCCAGTAAGGCCATCGCGACGCAGGTCATGAGGGTGGCGACCCAGAGCGAGGCGGTGAGGGGCTCGCCCAGCACCAGGACGGCGAGGAACGCGACGAACAGGACCTTGGCGCCGAGCACCGGGGTCGCCACGGAGACGTCGCCGCGGCTGAGCGCCAGGAAGGTGAAGTACTGTCCGGCGAAGAAGACGGCCCCCACGATCAGGGCATGCAGCACCGCGACCACGGTGAACGGACCACCCTGCCCGTCGTCAAAACACCAGAACAGCTGGAACAGCGCGCCCATGGTCAGGTTCACCACGAAACCGATCCGCCACGGACCGGCGCCGCCTTCGGTCGCGCGCTTGAGGATGATGGCCGCGACGGCGTAGCCGAAGGCGGACAGCAGGGGCAAGGCGGTGGCGACGGCGGGCGAAAGGGTCACGGGAAAGCCTCCAGCGGGGAGCAAATCGGCCGGCTTCGCAACCGCGGACTACTCGTGGAAGCGGATCCGCGGCTTCGGACCGTCCTTGGCCTTGGGCAGGCGCTCCGGGTCCGTCAGGGAAGGCGTCGACTGCAGGTCCGACTTCCCCTTCCACTTGCGCTCGAAGCCGGTGCTGGCGAGCCGCACCGCGTCGCGACCGAGACGGTGATTGAGGGCGTCGACGGCCTTCATCAGGCGGTCGCGCTGCGGGTCGATCGGGGCGCCGAGTCCCGGCAGGCCCGGCTGCACGATGGCGGCGGAGGACAGACCCTGCAGCAGGACGCCGGCCTTCTTGTACAGGTAGCCGTCGCGCCGGATGCGGGCGAACGCCCGGCCGGCCGCGGCGCAGATCGCGCGGGCGTCGTCCGTCGGTGGGTCGAGCGGCTCCGCCTCGTCGGCGAAATACTGCTCCTGGTCGAGCCGGTGCCGGTTGGTGCGCAGCATCACCACGACCGTCGCGGCGACCAGGCCGTCCTCGCGCAGTTTCTCCGCGCCGCGGGCGGCATGGGCGGCCACGGCCTCCGCGAGCTCGGCGGCATCGCTCACCGGCCGGCCGAAGGAACGCGAGACCATCACGCTCTGGCGGGGGCCGGCATCCTCGACGATGTCGTGGCACGAGATGCCGCGGAGTTCGAGGGCGAGGCGTTCACCGACCACGCCGGCGACACGGCGCACGAAGGCGGGGTCGGCCTGGGCGAGGTCGAGGGCGCTGACGATGCGGTGCGCCCGCAGGCGCGCGGCGAGACCGGGCCCGACGCCCCAGACATCCTCGCTGTCGACCCCCCGCAGGAACTCCTCGCGCCCGGCGTCATCGTACGGGACGACGAGGACGCCACCGGAGGCCCGGTCGGACTTGGCGCGCTCATTGGCGAGCTTGCAGAGCACCTTCGTGGCGCCCATGCCGAGCGAGACCGGGATGCCGGTGGCGCGGAGCACGGCCTCCTTGATCCGCAGGCCCAGCGCGCGAGCCTCGGCCGCCGGCATGTCGGGGAAACCGAGGAAGGCCTCGTCGACCGAGTAGACCTCGATGTCGCGAGCCTGCTCCGTCAGGGCGGCCATGACGCGTTCCGAGAACTCCCCGTAGACGGCGAAGTTGGACGAGAAGATGCGTACGCCGTGGGCCTCGCAGGTGCGGCGCACCTCGAAGTAGGGCGCGCCCATCGCGATGCCGAGGGCCTTCGCCTCCGCGGAGCGCGCGATCACGCAGCCGTCGTTGTTCGAGAGCACCACGATCGGCACGTCGCGCAACGACGGGTCCAGCACGCGCTCGCACGAGGCGTAGAAGTTGTTGCAGTCGGCGAGCGCGCGGAGCATCGGGTCAGCAGCGACGGACCACCGCCACCACGGTACCCCAGATTCGGAATTCACCGGCGAAAGGCAACGGTCCCTTGGGCCAGCCGGGCCCGTCGGCGCGCAGGCACCAGGCACCGTCGGCGCCGCGGTCGAGGCGTTTCACGGTGAACTCACCCTCCAGCTCCGCCACGACCACCGCGCCCGGCCGCGCCGGCGCCGCCTTGTCGACCACGATCAGGTCGCCCGACAGGATGCCCGCGCCTGCCATCGAATCGCCCTCCACCCGCAGGAAAAAGGTCGAGACCGGGTTGCGGATCAGGTGCTCGTTCAGGTCGAGCCGCCGCTCCATATGATCGTCGGCCGGAGAGGGGAAGCCCGCCATCGCCCGGCTCTCCAGGAGGGGGAGTGACACCGCCCAGCGTGGCTCGAAAGGGATGGCTTGACGGACGTCGACCATGAGGTGAACTAAAGTTCACCTACCCGCCGGCAGGTGCAAGTGTAAAGCACTCCGACCAGGTCGCCGCGGTGATTAGCCAGCAGCCGGTAAACCATGCGGAGTCCACCCCCCTCGACGCACCCCACCCTTGGCTGATTGAACCTGCCTAGGTAAACAACGCCAGCAGCCCGCGTTTGCGGCGTCCAGGGGGCGGGCCTGCGCTCAACCCATGTACTTCCTCTACGTGGACGAAAGCGGGGACCAGGGGGATCAGCCGGGGGCCAGCCGCCGTTTCATCCTATGCGCGCTCCTCATCCATCACGTCGACCGTCAGGAAGCCGAACTAGCCACCCTCGGCATGAGGCAACGGCTGCAGGAGCAGTTCGGCCTTCCGAGCCAAGCGGAGTTGCACGCTTCGGAGTTCCTGGGCCGGAACGAACGGCACCTCAACCTCCCCTGGAACCTGCGCTACAAATGCGCGCTCCATGCCGTCGGCTTCCTGCTGCGGACGCCCAAGATCGTCCCGCTTCGTGTGTCGATCGATAAAAGCGCGCCGAACACGGAAGCCTACGAGCAAGCCTGGCAAGACATGCTCCGCCTAGCCTTGGGACGCCGCCCCCTGACCTTGGCGCCACGATGCGATTCTTCGGGATTGATCGTGATCTGCGACGATCATCGCACGGCGCCACGACACCGGCTGCTGGACGGGTTACCTTCGGAAATCCGCGACGGCATCATCGACCAGCCTTTCGGCCTGGACTCGCAAGACAGCCAGTTCCTCCAGCTCGCCGACCTGCTGGCCTACCTGAGCAAGCAGGAAGAGAATCCTTCCAGGTCATTCCGTGACGCCCATAGCCGACGCATCCTCGAAAGAATCCGCCGGCTGTTCGCGCCCCTGACTTAATGAAAAAGGGGCGCTTGCGCGCCCCTCTGGGAGATATCTCGGCCAAGCGGGTTGGCCTACACACCTCACGGCGAACGTGGATTAAGCCGACTGCGGCGCAATTGGAAAAATACCCCAGGCCAGCCTAACCCTCGGCATCAAACAAGCAGGCATCAGCCCCTAGGGCAGCACGCATTGCTGCCCCTACCTCGAGACAACAAAAAAGGCCCGCGTCAGGGACGCGGGCCGATCGGGCCGGAGGCCAGCCGATGTTTACGAGGCGGTGAGGGCGGTGACCTCGGCGCGGACCTTCTCGGCCAGGGCGGTCGAGAGGTAGCGCTCGCTCGGGGAGCAGGCGATCGTGACGATGCGCTTGCCGGCGAACTCCGGACGCTTGGCGAGCTGCAGGGCGGCCCAGATGTTGGCGCCCGAGGAGATGCCGACCGCGAGGCCTTCGCGCACGGAGACTTCCTGCGCGGTGGCGAAGGCGTCGTCGTTGGAGACCTGGATCACCTCGTCGATGAGGGAGATGTCGCAGTTCTTCGGGACGAAACCGGCGCCGATGCCCTGAATCTTGTGCGGGGCGGGCTGGACCGGCTGCTTGCCCATCGTCTGGGTGATGACGGGCGAGGCGGACGGCTCGACGGCGATGGCCTTGAACTTGGTGTTGCGGCTCTTGAGCACGGAGGCGACGCCGGTGATGGTGCCGCCGGTGCCGACCCCGGCGACGATCGCGTCGACCTTGCCGTCGGTATCCTTCCAGATCTCCTCGGCGGTGGTGCGACGATGCACCTCGGGATTGGCCGGGTTGTCGAACTGCATCGGCATGAAGGCGTTCGCGCCCTGCTCGTCGCGGATCTGCGTGGCGCGCTCGATGGCGCCGCGCATACCCTTGGCGCCGGGGGTCAGGACGATCTCGGCGCCGAGCAGGCGGAGCAGCACGCGACGCTCGACGGACATCGTCTCGGGCATGGTGAGGATGCAGCGGTAACCGCGGGCGGCGGCGACGAAGGCGAGGGCGATGCCGGTGTTACCGGAGGTCGGCTCGACGATGATGCCACCCGGCTTGAGGCGACCGTCGCGCTCGGCGGCGTCGATCATGGCGCGACCGATACGGTCCTTCACGCTCGAGAGCGGGTTGAAGAACTCGAGCTTCACGAGGACCTCGGCCTGGAGACCTTCGGTGACCTTGTTGAGGCGCACAAGCGGGGTGTGGCCGATGGTGTCGAGGACGCTGTTATAGATAGCCATGGGGGTTAATGATGAGTAGTTGAGTAATGTTTAATAGATTAGGGCGAAGTACTGGGCAAGAAAAAACCCGGGGGTACCGGGTTCGGGAGGGTCAGCGGCGGCGAGGCGGCGGCGAGGAGGGCCGGGGGGCGGCATCGCGCAGGCGGAAAACAATCAAGGCCTGGCTGAGGTCCGAGGGGTTCATCTCGACCTTCACGCGGTCACCGGGGTTGATGCGGATGAAGTTCTTGCGGAGGCGGCCGGAGATGCGTCCCAGC
>JACCEA011103609.1_pt1 | contig 11390 bp, 6 predicted proteins | sample 7449851 | NCBI WGS metagenome assembly JACCEA01 (sample SAMN15323453, study PRJNA562643) | freshwater metagenome | isolation source: river surface water | place: USA:Blue River Watershed | collected 2017-08-18 | reverse complement strand
TCCCACATCGCAAAAGCAGAACCCGAGCAACGTTGGGTTTGCCAAGTGAACGAACTGCTGGCAAAAGGCTTGACTGGTTTCACTGATTTACAACAGTGGTTAACTGACCATCAGTTATTACTCGCAAGTGGCAACACCAAAACTGCGGTGACCTTATCACCTGATTTGCGGGCGCATTATTGCCCCGCCCGTCAAATCTATATCCGCAAAGCAGCTGAGCAACTCGCTGAGCGCTTACAAAGCCGATGTCCTGCGTGTCAATCGCCTAATTTTTGGCGTACCAGTGCCCAAAAGGGGTTGCCCTGTGCAGCGTGTGACTTCCCAACGCCTCGGGTAAAAAACTACCTGAAAAGCTGCGACTGTTGTGGCCATAGCGAATTGGAAGCAGCAACAGAAACAGTGGCAGATCCGAGCTATTGTCCACGTTGTAATCCGTAAGAATTTTTTGGAGCGAATGAATTTGAACACCTTATTGTTAGATGCAGCTGTTGCTGCGGATGTTGCAAAAGCCGCCGAATTGTTGCAGCAAGGCCATTTAGTGGCAGTGCCAACAGAAACGGTATACGGCCTCGCAGCAGATGCAACCCAGCCACAGGCGGTCAGTCAAATTTTTCGCGCCAAAGGTCGCCCTGCCGATCACCCACTGATTGTGCATTTACCGGATGCAGCAGCCATTTCGCAATGGGCTCAACAAATTCCTGCCAGTGCCTTCAAACTTGCTGAGGCGTTTTGGCCAGGTCCACTCACTTTATTACTGCACAAAGCAGAGCATGTCGATAGTTGTGTGACTGGCGGCCTTGATACCATTGGCTTACGAGTCCCTGCGCACCCGGTGTTATTGGACTTACTTAAATCAGCCAATTTGGCAGTGGCGGCTCCTTCGGCCAATTTATACAAAAAACTAAGCCCCACCAGCGCAGCACAAGTTTTTCAAACCATGCAAGGTCGAATTGACGCCGTGCTCGACGGCGGCGACTGTGAATTTGGCCTAGAATCAACCATCGTCAGCGTGCTGGGTGATACCGTCCAAGTGCTAAGGGCTGGCCCTATCAGCGCCGAAGCCATTAGTGCGGTGTTAGGTTGCCCTGTCGAAACTCCAGAGCAGCATGATGTGAAAGTGGCGGGTAATGTTGCTGCGCACTATCAGCCAGGCACGCCTTTATTATGCCTCGATGCCAGCCACATCAAAGCTTTCATCAACAAAGCACCTCGCAAAATTGCCCTATTGGCTTTAAGCCCAGTTACAGAGTTCTCTGCGGATGCATCACTTCATTGGCATGTGGCAATGCCGCAAGATGCCAAAGGCTATGGCCAAGCATTGTACAAACAACTTTACCTGGCAGATCAAACAGGTGCAGATGTGATCATCGTCGAACAACCGCCTGCAGAGAACGCATGGTTGGCTATCCATAACCGTCTGATGCGGGCGGCTTACCAAGAGGTCTGAACCGAATTCAAAATTCTCTCGTAATTTTGTGTGGGAAAAATGAGACAAAAATCGAATCAATTGAGCGATTAATTAGAAAAGTTAAATTTTTTCGACTATTGTTTTTTTAAGCAGTATCGCAACATCCCCCCTTCGGAGCCGTTATGTCAGCCATTAATTTACGTTTTCGCCAACTCGCCTTTCGGGTGATAGGTACCATCAATCTGGGCCTGTTTATTGTATCTCTCATTCTAGCTGCGGTATTTGACAGTTGGCTCGGCGTATTTTTAGTAGGGTTACCCTCGCTGTTAGTGCCATTCTTTTTATATAAAACCCTGCGAGATCATCTGCTTGCACGCCTCAGTTATGGCGTCAGTTTTATGTTTTTTGCAGCACTGCATATCCATCAATCCCATGGCATGCTGGAACTGCATTTTGGTATTTTCGTATCAATGGCGATTTTATTTGCCTTCCGCGACCAATGGGTCATCCTAATTGCTGCCGCCGTGATTGCCGTGCACCATTTATTGTTTATGTACTTGCAACAACAACAAGTGGGGGTGTTTGTACTGCCAGATCAATACAACACTTTTGGCCGTATCATGCTGCATGCGGCTTTCGTGGTGGTTGAGGCCATTGTTCTCGTTGTGTTGTGTCGTCAAGCGCTGCGCGAAGCGGAAGTTGGTCAAACCTTATTTGATGCCACCGATGCCTTAGTGGAAACCGATGGCAGTATTGTTTTAAACAAAAGAGCACAGTCGCTCAATTCAGGGATCATCAACGCCTTTAACCGCGTGCTTGATACGCTGCAACAGACCATCACAACTCTTAATAAAGCCGCAGCTGATTTGCATGATCAATCTGATTCACTGTCAAATGATGGCCAAACCTTAGCGCATGGCATGCAACAAAAACTGCGCGAAGTAGAGCGAATTGCTGCGGCCACCGAACAAATGTCTTACAACATCACTGAACTGCAAAAACTGGCAGAGCAAGTCGGTGACAATTCAGCTGAAGCGGCGCAAGCTGCACTGTCTGGGCAACAAGCCGTCAGCGCCACCATCCGCGCCGTTGAACATTTATCGGGCCAACTGACCACCACCGCCGATCGAGTCAATCAAATGGCGGTTGCCAGCGCCGATATCCGCAAAGTGCTGGATGTGATTCAAGCCATTGCCGAACAAACCAATTTGTTGGCACTCAACGCCGCCATTGAAGCGGCTCGCGCTGGTGAGCAAGGCCGCGGTTTTGCGGTTGTTGCCGACGAAGTGAGAACCTTAGCTTCACGTACCCAAGCGTCAACCGGGGAAATTAAAGAAATTATCGACCGCTTAGTGAGCAACAGCGCAGATTCGGTGCAAGTGGTGCAACAAAGCGTGTCGCAACTGGAGAATACCCGCAAAAATGCTGCTGAAAGTGATGCCCTACTGCAGTCAATCCTACAAGCGGCTCGATTAGTCGCTGATTCAGCCCGGACCATGTCCTCGGCAATAGGGCAACAAAATCTGGCCAGCGAAGAGGTTGCCCGCAGTGCCCAGCAATTAAAAACCATGGCAGAAGAACAAGCGGAGAAAAGTGAGGGCGTTGCAGGGTCAGCCAACAGCTTGGCGGATCTGTCTGCGATCCTCAATCAGGAGACCAAGAAATTCATCGTCTAGCGACATTGCTGCAGACATGGCAAGCAAAATTGCAAGCAAATGCCCAGCTCAAGTTATGGCTGGGCATTCTGTTGTTCGGGCTTTGGATTGTGCTGGTGAGTATCGCGCTGTATCGGTTGAGTTTTAAGGACTATGGTGAATTTGACCCCGAATTCTCATGGCTTGGCTTACGCACAGAACTTGGTGCCAAACAGTTTGATTTGCCGGCAAGTTCGGACTGGCAATTGCTGCATGTTCTAGCAAAATCATGTCCATGCTCTGCTCTCGCCGAACAGCATATCGCAGCGCTCAATTCAGAATTGAATCTGACGACGACGCAACATTTTTATCGCACCGTCGAGGAAGTGGAAGCCGCAGGCTTACCATTACCCGCAGTGCCTGCAGTGTTAGTCTTTCACGCAGGTAAGCTGGTCTATGCCGGGCCTTATGCCAGCGGCCCCCGCTGCAGTGCTGCAGATAGTTTTTTACCGGCACTGCTGCGGGGTGAGTTGGCCTTACCCGCGGCTTGGCTGAATGGTGAAACCAAAGCCTGTCGATGCTTAACCGCGAACAAGCGAGCGACTGCCCCATAAAAATGCAGTAGCCACAATGCTTTTGTAATTTCGATGTTTCTGAACCACAATGCTTTCGCAATCACAAAACTTCTGCAATCACAAAGCTTCTGCAACTCAAAAACCTCAGTGACGACACAGCCACTGAGGTTTGCAGCTATTGCAGTTTGCAGCCACTGCGGTTTCAATCATAGAAATCGATTTGTTTATTGCCCCTGCCCCAAGGCAAATCCGCGGATCCCGTCAAAAGTACAAAGATTTTCGGTTTTGATGACATCTAAACCGCGCTGACTAATCCCAAACAACAGCGTTAGGATATTGCCATAATCGACTTGGGCATTTTCCGGCGCGATAAATCGACAGCGCCAGTGATCGGTACAAAAGGTTTCAGGGAAGCCTTCTGGCCAGACTTTCACGCCACGGTTGGTGATCATTTCCAATTCCAGCAACTCAGTTTGCGCCGATTGCAGCCGCTCAGCCAATTGGGCTGGGCTCAATTGGGTTTGATGGACAAACACATCCACCCCAATTAGCGCTTTTTTGGCCGCGGGCTTCCGCTGATAAAGCGCGCGGGTTTCTTGCGGTTTCACGGCAGGATTTTGATACTGGACCGGTTTAAAACGGCTTGGCAGCTGGCCTAAGCGCTGGATCACCGCTTGGCCAAATTGTTCAGTGCTCACTTCGAGGGTGGTATGAGTACTGACTAAGTCTGCGGTATGAATGCCATCTTCAATGGTTTTCAGCCAAGCATTATGAATTTTACTGGCGATCTCAGCTTGGCGAATATGCACCAACATCATCACAGCCGCCAGCAACAAACCACTTGGGTTGGCAACCCCTTGACCGGCGATGTCTGGCGCGCTGCCATGAATGGCTTCGAACATAGCGACATGCTCGCCAATATTGGCACTGCCGGCTAAACCAATACTGCCGGAAACTTCAGCGGCAATGTCACTGATAATGTCGCCATATAAATTGGGCGTGACCACCACATCGAACAATTCTGGTCGAGTGGCCAAGCGCGCACTGCCGATATCGATGATAAAACGGTCTTTGGCAATTTCCGGATATTCGGCACCAATTTCTTCGAACACTTGATAAAACAAGCCATCCGTCATTTTCATGATGTTGTCTTTGACCATACAAGTGACTTTTTTCCGACCATGGCTGCGTGCATACTCAAAGGCATAACGCACTATTTTTTCGCAGCCCGGACGGGTGATTAGCTTCAAGCACTGAAACACCTCATCGGTTTGCCGGTGTTCAATACCAGCGTATAAATCCTCTTCATTTTCACGAATAATCACTAAATCCATCTTCGGTTGCTGCGTCTGTACAAAAGGTGCATAACTGATGCAAGGGCGCACATTGGCATACAGACCTAAGGTTTTGCGGATAGTAACGTTTAAACTTTTAAAGCCTTTGCCACTGGGGGTGGTGACTGGCGCTTTTAAAAACACTTTGGTTTTGCGCAGGCTCTGCCAAGCGTCTTGCGTGATACCGGCGCTATGCCCTTGTAGATAAACCTTTTCACCAATATCGATAAATTCCGGTGCGATATTCGCGCCTGCCGCATGCAGCACGGCCAAGGTTGCTTGCATAATTTCCGGGCCAATGCCATCACCCAGTGCCACGGTCACTGGTACAGCTTGCTGTGTCGATAAGCCGACGTCGGTTACAGCACTTTCATGCACTGCGCTTAAATTTGAATGATCTAACATGTTCAATTCTCCATGGTTGCGATGCGCACACTCTAGGAGAATCAATCCATAAATAAAAATACTTTGTTTTAATTGAATCCATAGCCTGAAAGCTATAGATTCAAAGCTATAGATCGAAAATCTCATTTCGATTTTGTCGCTCAGCCACTTGCAGGACCTTGTTATGCCAGCAGCCACTTTATCGCGCATGTTACGCATCACTCCACAGCAATTACGAGCCTTTGAAGCCACGGCTCGCTTAATGTCGGTGACCAAAGCAGCGCAAGAGCTGTGTGTCAGTCAGCCCACTATTTCTGTGCAACTGAAGGAGTTGGCGACCACGCTGAATGAACGTTTAATTGAAACTCGGGGGCGCCAGCTGTATTTGACCCAAGCCGGTGAGGAATTGGCAGCCGCGATCCGTGAAATCGCGGGCTGTTGGCAACGTTTTGAAGGTCGTCTGGCCGCAATTAACGGTTTAATCAATGGTCGGCTTAAGCTCACGGCGGTGACCACAGCGGAGTATTTTGTGCCTGATCTGCTTGGGCCATTCGCGGCAGCGCATCCTGGCGTTGAAATCGATTTAGCCGTAGAAAACCGTGACCAAGTCATCAAACGTTTAAGTCAAGGCACGGCAGAACTGGCCGTCATGATGATGCCTCCCACTGAGTTGCCGCTCGAAAGCTTCGCTTTACAGACTAATCCTTTAGTCATTTTAGCCAAAGCCGACCATCCATTAGCGGCGCGACCTCTGACGCTGAGAGATTTACAAAACGAACGCTGGTTGATGCGTGAAGCCGGCAGCGGCACTCGCATGGCCGCGGAACAATTTTTTTATCAGCAGCAATTCACGCCAAACGTCGCCATGAGTTTAGGCAGTAACGAAGCAATTAAACACGCGGTTGCCGCAGGGCTTGGGATTGCAGTGTTGTCAGCACTGGCAATAGACACCCCTCGTTGGTTACAACCTGTGCAGCTTGCCCCTCAAGCGGAAACTCAACCGCAGCCTTGGGTCAAATTAGAAGTGGCTGGATTTCCGATAGAGCGACAATGGTTGCTGGTGTGGCGTCGCGATCAGCCACTGTCGGTCGCGGCAAAAGGCTTCCTGCACTATTTGCAACAACAACTGTCCCAAACCATGTCAAGCTAACGCCGAGTCTGCTAACGCCGAGCCGGAGCCGCTTGCTCGATAACTTCGGGCATACTGGAAAAAACAAAACCGCCAAGAACCATTACCTGAACTTGGCGGCTTTTGCCTTCTAGGGTTGCAGTGATTAATTGCCTAACAGCTCAATCACTTGTTTAATATCTTCCGCACTTAACAGCGCAAGCCACAATGGTGTTTGGCTAATCATGCCATTCCACTGCTGATTCGAACCGCCATGGCAGCTATAAGGAATTAGCTTCACATTGGTGCGGTCATAATCGAGACATTTGCCTGATGCCACATTCTTTAAGACCAAGGCATTGTTGTTGTAAGACTCAAAGCGCTGACTTAAATTATCGACACTGCAATTGAGCAAGTTGATGGCATTGCCGACTTGGGTTGCACACAACCAAGGTTGCTGAGTCAGATGCAAACGACCATAAGCATCCTTAAACCAAGAGGTCCGTTCAGCCACATCAACACTGGCACGTGGGGTTAAAGCAATCGTCGAGTTTTCACCGTTACGACCATCAAAAAACACATTATTGCCATAAATTTCACCGCCCGAGAGCGTCAGCGTTGCCGAGTCTAGCAAGCCAGTTTGCTGTAAATGCCGACGAAGACGCGCCGCGACTTCGGATGGGGCTAACCCCTCCGCTTTGGCATGTCGCAGTAGCACCGAGGTCGAAGTCGAAGCATCCCGGTAAGCCAACATCTGACTGAGCTTGGCCGCTTGGTCTTTCTCTAACGCCGCTAAAAGCTCGGCCAAGTCATAACTGGCCACTTTGGTCGCCAAACTATTTGGCAGCAATAACGTGCTTGCTGGCAGTGCGGCCAAGGCTTGCTGAATTTCGGCAAATTCACGTTGTTTTAATTGCGCGAAACCATGCTCTTGGCCGACGATCGCCAATTCCGGTAACTGCGGGATCTGACCATCAAACGCAGTCCGCGTGAGCTCAGTGGTCACGCCATTATGCTGGCAGGACAAAACGGCCAATGTCGGTTTAAAATCTGCGGCTAAGTTAAAATGCAGCTGATTGATGGTGGAGGCATTGTGTCGCGTTGCGGCCAGTTTGATCCGTTTGATGCTGTTGTCCGCATTACTGACTTCAACCCAACATTGATCGGCACTACTGGTTAAATCAGGCGCGGGCAAATCAAAGACGTTGCCATAATTGCCGTGAAAGACTGGGTAGATCACCGCACTGTAATTCACTGGATCGTACCCGCCTAAAATAGTCGCAACCGCACCGCCAACTGACACTGGTGCAGGCCGATTGTTTTTGTCGACATAAGCTTCGTAGTTGCCAGTTTGCGTGTTCCATTTTTTATAACCTGTGGCAAAGCTTGTATCCGCAATCGGGAAGGTTTCTAGATTATTTTGGATCACCCGTGCTGAGTAGCCGGTATGATGGGTATAAGTAGAAAACTGACTATTCGAGTACCCGCCTGACATGGCGTCTTTATGAAAAGTCATGCTGCCATCGGTATTGAGGCTGACAACATTACTGCGCATCCGCTTGCGATGCGCGATATAGCCCCAACCACTGTCGGCATGATGGACAGCCCAGCGCCCATCGGTGGTTAAACCTTGGCCTGGATAATGCCCCAAACCATAGGCATGCCCCCACTCATGACTGGCTTCATTGCCTGCAGAACTGATTAGCGTGCCAATGCCATTCCCGCCACTTAAACCATGCTGGATGCGGCCGTTGATATACTGCCCCCAAGCGTGATGATTAGTGATTTGCTTATAAAAATGCGGGTAACTCTGCGCCATATTATTGCTGGTGAGGCCATAATCCGCCATGTTGATGCCGGTGCTGACTTGCGCTTTCGCCACATTTTCACGCATATCGCCACTGTACACATCGCCCGACGTGCTGCTTGAGACATCTTTTGATTTATCGTAGATACGACCGCTGGCCACAATCACTTTATCGAGTGTCATATCGGCATAGCTGGCCACCACTAATTTTGAAGTGGGCACCGTTTGGAAATAATCGGTCGCCGCAAGCACCGGATCTCTTAACGTGAAGTGACCTTGGCTTTGATCTGGATTGGTCAACATCCCTAAACGAATGCTTTTCAGCACCAATTGCGAGGCATCGCCAATATCAATCGCAGCAGCCGCCAGCTTGCCTTTTTTATCGCCGGCGCTGAAGTTAATCTCTAAGCCATTTTTAACTTGTTGCCATGGGATATGCGCCCACCAAGCCCGCTTGGAGTAAGCCACTGAACTGCCATTATCTAAATCAGCCGCAGGCAATAAATTAGGATGCTTTAAATCTAGGGTTTGCACAATTTCGCCATTGAGGGTTAACTCAGCGCGAACTTGCTGGATGCCACTGTCCTGATTGGGAATGAACAACAATAATGTTTCACGCTGAGCAACCAGCCGCGGCATATAGCGCGATTGGCTTTCATCGGCAGTATTGCGATTGTAGTTATTGTTCGGCGCTACCGAATGCGATTGCACAAATTGCACTTCTGCCGCCAAATCGCCGGTCAGATCATTGCGCAGGACGCGGGCTGAACCATCATAAGCTTTGCTGTAAAAATCGAGCGCGTTATTCCCCAGATATTGCGCACTGTCTTTAACATCCACAGTGCCTTGCAAAAGCCAAGTTTGCTGGTTGTTTTTGATCATCAGCGCCACATCATCAAGGCCTTGCTGAGCCGGTGTGCCGCTAATGGTTAAACTTTTCTCGTCAAAACTAGCCCAAGTCGGCAGCTTCTCGACGCGATAGCTGAACTCTGCATTTGGCTCATTCGACAGCAAAGTTTTCAAGTCGAGTTGTTGCCAATAAGTGGCGGTGGCAACCGCAGCCCCTGAGCCTAATGCAATGCGCTTGGCTGGAGTGACATTGATGGTGAGCGCTAAACTTGCCGTTAAACGTCCGTCCGAAACCTCAAGCGTGATGCCTTCATAACGCGCCGCGGTTCCTAACGATGGCGTGCCACTGAGTTGGCCAGTTGCCGCATCAAAGGCTAACCACGCAGGTTTATTTTTAATACTGAAGGTTAACCGATCGCCATCGGCATCTGCCGCAGTTGGGGTAAAGCTAAACATTTGCTCTTCAATCACGGCTGACGGGCTACCACTGAGCGTTGGCGCGGCATTCAGTACAGGCGCTGCTTGAACGGTGAGGCTAAATGTAATACTGGCGCTGAGTTTGCCATCTGACACACTCAGCGTGATGTTGTTAAAAGTCCCGATATCGGCGGCCGTAGGCGTCCCAGTGATGGCTCCGGTGGCGGTATTTAATGCAAGCCACGCAGGTTTATTGCTGATACTAAAAGTTAAAGCATCACCCTCTGGATCTGAAGCCACTGGCGTGAAACTAAAGGCTTGTTTTTCCACCGCCGCCACTGGCGCCCCACTAATTGTTGGGGCTTTATTGGCCACTGGTTGGGTCACCCCTGTTGTCTCTTCGCCCCCACCACCGCAGGCACTCAGTGACATGACTATCACGGCGCCAAGGAGGGTTTTGTATTGACTGAACATCGTTCTTCCTCGTTGATAAATGATGAGTGCTGCTACTGGAAGCTTGGCCTGCCAACTTTGTGCTCAGTGGCTGTTCAATGATTTGAACCGCCAAGCACATCAGCAATCCTATCCTGTATTGGCAAACTCGCAAAAGGTGCGAATTTTTTGCAGCTTATTTTTGGTTACTTGATCCTAACTCCAAGGAACGCCCTTTCTAAGTGGTTGAAATATATAACCAACAGCAACAAGGCGCGCGATAATAGCCTGTCGCGATCACTTCGGATACTCGCCAAAGGTCTAATTTACACAAAATAGAAACAAATTTTAGGCAGCAACCCAAACAGGATTGATACCGCATTCCATCTGCAAACAGTATACTGCAAGCCCAGCCTTCTCGGTGAATTCGCTGATTGCTTTCGAAGGCCAAAACATCCATAGCGCGCAGCGATGAAGCTTCAACGCTGTCTGTGCTTTACCAAAACGTTGTAAGCGGGACAGACGATATGAGCGACTATGTAATCCATCTGATGCAAAAAACTGATCTAGCCAAGCTCACGCCTGCCCCTTTTTGCCCACCAGATGGCGCGCCCGCTGCGCTCTATGCACCGCCAAGCTTGGCCAGCGAAGGTTTTATTCATCTGTGTACTCACGCGCAATTACAGCGGGTAGTGAAGCTGTTTTATCCAGACACCACTGATTTATTTGTGGTGATCATTGCGCCCAAGCTTTTGCCACACAAAGTAGTTTATGAAAAAAGCCCACTGGTATTGCCTGACTTTGCAGCCGATGAAGAGTTTCCGCATTACTACCATGCGCTCAATATCGACGCCATTTTGGATATTGTCGAATATGCCGCCTATCAAACCAGCCCAATAACCTCCGAGGTGTTGGCACTGATGCAGCAATATCGCTTTCACCGCCTGCCCGTTGAAGGCACTCTGTACCGAGAAACTTGGCGATCCGCTGAAACCACAGCCCAAGGCCACCCGATTGGCACCGCCATGGTTGGCTTATTTTGCCAACAACCCGAAAGCGTTTCGAAGTTTCATCAACTGGCCTACGATGAAGTGTGGCATCATTACGCCGGCGACCCGTTAGAATTGCACTTGATTGCCCCAGACGGCCAAACCAGCAAGGTCATTTTGGGTAAACCCTGCTACAGCGCGGCTAAGGCCGAGGTAGCATCGATAGAGTTAGCATTGACAGAGGTGGCAACGCCAGAATTAGCATCGATAGCGTTATCTGAGCCTACTATTCCCTTTGCGACGACTCTGCAAACGCGCGTTTTTTCCCAACACAAATGTTCTCAACCGGTATATTCACAATTTGTAGTCCCCGCCGGCTACTGGCAAGCAGGCCGCGTGGTTGCAGGCGGCAATTACGCCCTCTACGGCTGCACCATGGCCCCAGGGTTTCAT
>JACCEA010365983.1_pt1 | contig 11391 bp, 21 predicted proteins | sample 7449851 | NCBI WGS metagenome assembly JACCEA01 (sample SAMN15323453, study PRJNA562643) | freshwater metagenome | isolation source: river surface water | place: USA:Blue River Watershed | collected 2017-08-18 | reverse complement strand
CGTCACCGCCTGCCGCGTCGGGGAAGCCTTGCTGCTCCATGCCTTCATCGCTCAGGTAGTCCTCGGCTCGCTCGACTGCTGCTTGCATGTCGTCGGCAGTTTCAAACTCCATCTCGGCCGATAAGGTCAGAACGCCGTTCTCCTCAGAAACCACTGCCGCGCCATTCTCGCCAAGCCAATCATCCTCGCCCGGCGCCAACGGCACTGGCATGTCGTCCTGGGCGGCCTGCTGGTCCTCGTTCGGTTCAGTCGCCATCATCTAGCTCCGCTGGTTGTGGCCCTCACTGGCCAAGGAACAGCCCTCCCGTCGCATAGAGCGCGCCGAGCAGCGCGCTGATCGCGAAGACCCGGTGCATCCACCGGTCGATGACCGTCTCGTTGCCCTCGAGCCGGCGCTGGATCGCCGCGGCCCGGCAGACCACGAAGGCGCGCACGCCGTAGTCCGCAAGGAGCTTGGCGGCCGGCGACAGCGGCATCGGCGACCAGCGGTCCTTGTCGGTCGGGTTGACTTCCACCGCTGCCCAGCCGATCTGGCGGAAATGCTCGACCAGCGGCATCCCTTCCGGGTAGTCCGCCAGCAGCACCTGCCGGGTCCCTGGCCACAGCACGCGCGTGCCGACCCAATTGCGGCCGGTGAAGTTCCACGCCGTCAGCTGGGTCGCGAGCTCGCACCAGTCCCAGCCAATCGGTTGCCACGACACCACCATGCGCGTCTGGTCGTGGTGCTCCTGCGTCGCGGCCCAGCCGTACTGGATCGCGTTCAGCCCGCGAGGATCGTAGCGCGCGAACTTGCGCCGCTCGATGTCGAACCGAAACCACAGCTCTATCGCTTGGTGCGCAACCGTCTGGCCAAGCTGGCGGCTGATCTGAGAGAGGACGCCAACGCCCGCCGCTAACGGCTTATGGTGCTGAGGCTCGACCTTGAGCGGCGGCCAGATCTCGGCCAGCCGCTTGAGGTCGGGCGGCGGCAGGGGCGGCGGCTTCCTTGTGTCTGGCGCCGGCGCTGCTGGGCCAGCAGGAGCAGAACCGGCCTGGCCTTGCGGCTTGGGCATGGCGACTACATTCGCGGTCGCGGGCTCCGGGCTAGCCATCGCAGTTCCACCGCTGCCACTGGCTGCCGGCTTCCAGGCGATAGATGCACGCGCCGGTGTCGAGGTAGTACGTGCCTTGCGCGCCGGCCGGCGTCGAGGGCGGGCGCGGCATGACGACCGAAGCAGCAGCGGCCTTTGGCTTGGCATCGGCATCGGCCGGCTCGCTCGGCACGCCGAACGCGATGTGCACCAGGCCGCCCACGGTCGATCCCAGCATCGGGAAGCGATGGCCGATGTAGATCAGCGACAGGGCGATGACCGCGTAGCCGATGAGCTTGACCGTATCCATGACCTTCCGAAAGCTCCAATCGGTGGCGATGCCCAGCTTGAGCCAGGCGATCAGGCAGCTGATCATTGTACCGGCCGGCAGACCATCGAGCGCTGCTGCCCGTTGATGTAGGCCGAGATCACCACCTGATCGGGCACCACGCTCGCCGCCGGGGCCGCCACCGCCTGCGGCAGCGCGAACAGGTCGGCGGCCTCGGCCGAGGTCGGCGAGCCTTGGACCGGCGGCACCTGGCGATAGGCCGGCGCGGGCGGCAGCGGCGCGGGATCGGCGTACAAGGCGCCGCTGTGCTGATCGCGCTGGCCGGCCACCGCCGCCACGACCGTGCGCGTGGTGTCGACCGCGCCCTCGGCGAAGCTGGTGACACCCTCCTTGTCCAGCACCCAGAACCCGAACAGGCAGCACACCGCGACCAGGGTTGCGAACGCCAGCTTCTCGAGCATCGTCGTCTCCTCAGTACCCGCGCACGCGCCGTAGCGCCCGGTCGATGCCGAGCGCCACCAGGCCGCCGGCAAGCGCGATCAGCACCGCGAAGTCGCCGCCGGCGCCGGGCGGCCCGAAAATCACCACCGCCGCGCCGAACACCAGGTAGCAGCCGGCCAGCAGGAACACGTAGCCGAGCACGATCAGCCAAGGCGGCCGGCTCGGCTCCTCGGCGAAGCTCTCGGCCGCGTCTTCCTCGATTTCCTCGTGGATCGTGCGCCGGACCACCTTGCGGTTGGCCTTCTGGCCGCGCGGCGCTGGCAGGAACGGCGCGGCGGGCTGGCCCCAACCACGGACATCGGCCCTGCTCCTTTCAGGTCCAACAGCCAGCCCGCCGCGATCCTCCCAGGCAGCACGGCGCTGCATCGCCGGTGGGGCGCTGCTCGGAAGCTCGATCACATCACGGCTGGTCATCGCGGCGCCGTCGCCACCAGCCAGAGGAACAGGAACAGGGCGACCAGCAAAAGGTCATGCCAGCGCACGCCGCTGCCTTGGGGCTTGGTGGGCTCGGCCATCACGCAGCACCCTTGTGCAGCGGCTCGATCCGGACACCTTCCATGTCGGCGCGCGCCTTCGACAGCTCCCGATCCAGCACCAGCTCGATCTGCTCCTTGAGCGCGTCCGAGATCTGCACCTCATCGCCATTCGGCAGCTCGACGTGGAAATAGCTCTGGCCCTTGCGGCGCGAGGTCAGCTCGACGCCGAGCAGGGCGCAGAATTGGGCGTGCGATCGGGGCATTAGGCGACCCTGCTGCTGTGAAACTTGCCCCGGCGTTGAAACCGGGGCATCACGAGGTTGGGGAACAACGTGACGTAGGGATTTTGCGTAACCTGGTTTCGTAGGTCAACAGTTTTGCGTAACCTGGTTCCGTGAACCATGGACAATGACGGCTGACGAGTTGAAAGAGCGCCTGGATAAGCTCGGGCTGGATGCCGAGCGCGTCGCCTCGATGCTGGGGATTACCGCCCATGCCGTCCGCAATTGGGTGGCCGGACGGCGCAAGATCCCGCCTTGGTTCGTCAGCTGGCTTGACCTCTACGAAACCGTCAACCCGCCCCGCCCGGCGCCGGATCAGGGGTCTTAGCGCCGGGCGATGTACCCGCCAACGGCAATGCCATGGTCCGCTGCGATACTCTGCAGCGCCGCCTCCAGCTCCGCGATGCGGGCCGCCTGCGTCTCGATTGTGGCAGCGGACCTCTGAAGCAGATTGCCGGTATGGTAATCGCAGAAAGCCGAAGCCGTGCGCAGTTCTGCTGGCGTTATCGCCGCCTTGTCCATCGTCATCGCTCTGCTCCCGCCGGCACAGCATCCCGGATCGCACGACGCTCGGCCATGACCTCCGTCTGCCGCGCTCGCAAATCCGCCGCAATGCCCACCATCTGATCCAGCTCCGCCCGCAGCGCCCGCAGCTCGAGCAGCGCCTCGAGCAGCAGATCGTACATCACCGGCGCCTCGGCCTTGCCCGCCTCCCACAAGCCGACCCGCTCACGGTGCCGGCCGATGTGCTCGGCCCAGGCCTCGATCGTCGGGAAGCCCAGCGCGAGCCGGGCCTCCTTGCGTTGCTGCGGGGTCAGTGGCATTCGCACAGCCCACCGTTGTAGGCGTAGGGCCCGTGCCGGCCACGAGGATCGTCAGGCCCATAGTGTTCGCCTGGCGTGCCGTGCCACTGCTCGCCATCGCCGCAGCAGTCGCAGACCTGGACGTCGTGATTGGTGTTGGCGAGGATCCACCGCGAGATCGTGGCATGGGCGCCGGTCTTGTCGAACTCGGCCCGGACCTTGTCGGGCAGCTGCTGGACGTTCAGGAAGCCGGTCCCGTCGCAGCGCGTGCAATGCGTGGTCATCGCCGCGCCGCCAGCCAGATCGCCCGGCCGAGAACCAGCGCGATCATGCCGTAGCCCAGCAGCGGACCCACCGCGTCGTCCCAAAGATCTGCCATCGTCGCCTCCCCTATGCCACTGCTGGGGCGGCTCGAGGCCGCCCCGGTTGGCGTCGATCAGAAATTGATCAGGTTGACCGCGCGGCCCGGCACATGCGGCAGCTCCCGCTCGGCCTGGTCCTGCTCGGCCTGCTCGTACCAGGTCAGGCCCCAGTCGCAGTCGACCACGGTCGGGATCGGCATGCTGCCGATGTGGTGCCGCTCGTAGGGCTTGGTCTGGTTGTGGCGGGGCTTGCGGCCGAAGGAGCAATACTGCGACAAGCCCGACTTGCCGGTGGCGACCGTGCAGTCGAACAGGTGCAGGTAGAGGTACTCGTTCGAGCTGGTCCGCAGCAGCTCCTGGCCGCCGGTGCGCAGCTGGCCGAAATACTTCCACATGATCTTGCCGCCCTTGGTGACGGTCTTGATCTTGGTGGCGCTGACGATCTCGCTGGCTGGGCAGGTGGTGGTGGTCATTGAGGCGGTCCTCTTGGGCGCCGCAGCGCCGTTGCTCACCTCCACAATGTCGCATAACACGACATGGACGACAACAACAATCTGTCGTGTTTCACGATATTTCCTTGCAGGGACCGCACCCTTTCGGCGGGGGAAAGTTGCAAATTCGCCAGCGTTTTTAACGGGTAAGGATTACCGCTCCGCCAGCACCGGGAACCAAGGGCTGCAGCGGTTGTAGAGCTGCTCGCCGTGGTTCGGGCACTCGCTCGTCCAGGCCTCGCCCACCTCGGGCAGACCACAGTCCGGACCATGGAACGCAATCAGCTCGGACATGCGCAGGAAGTCATGCCGATCGCAGCGGCGGCAGCGGACCTCGAGGCGCTTGAGATGCTGGTGATCGCCGAGGGTCTGGGCGCCGTCGATGGGCATCAGGACGGGCCTGGCGAGGCCGGCTTGCGCCTGGCCTTCACGCCGATCACCGGCTTGCCTGGCTGAGCGCAGGCGGGGCAGCGGCGACTGAGGTGCGACGTATCGAACGCGGAACTTTTGACCACGGCGAACGGCGCGCCGCACTCGAAGCACTGCGCATGCCAGCGATAAACCACCGCACCGCTCTCGGCCCTAAACCCACCGGATAGGCAATAGGTCTGCCTTTGCAGGATGATCTTGAAGTCCGGCGGGAGGGTCGTTTCGGCCTGCATATCGTCCAGGGCTTGGCACGCTTCTGCGAACACGGATTTTATTCCTCTTCACCACATCTTCATCACAACACCTTCACCACACCGATCTGTACTGAAGTTGTGGTGAAGGTGTGCTGAAGGAATGGCGGATTTGCTCAGTTCCGGCGATGCCCTGTGCCGCGCTCAGGCCTCGCTAGAGGCTCGGCCTGAGCGCGCCGGCAGCGCCCTGGGCGGCACGGCTCGCCCGTCTTCAGTACAACTTCAGTACAAAAGCCAAAATCTTCAGTGCAACTCGGCCAAACCATCACCACAGCTACATGGGATTAAGCTCCTATATCCGAGCGAGGCCGGTGGCCTTGCGGCCTTGGGAAACGGTCCAGCCGAGGCTCTGCGAGGGCTTGACGATGCCCTCGGCAATGAGCGAGCGCATGGCAACTTCGAGGTCGCGCTTGCTGCTGTTCTGGGCCAAGCCGTAGTCGTCGATCAACTTTGGCGCGAAGTCCTTGCCGGGGCAGTGGCTGAGCGTGATGCAGCGGTTTGTAAGCTGATCGAGGGCATCGAGGAAGGTCTGGCGGTGGCGGCCGCGCTCCATCTCGAGATTGAGGCGGTCGGCGTAGCTCATGAGGTCTTCGCGCTCAGGCTTGAGCATGCCGTTGGCCCAGCGCAGCGGCACGCCGTCCTGATCCTCTTCGGCGTAGTTGGCCTTGGGCCGGATCAGCTTGCGCAGGCCGGGCTCGCTCTCGTCCCTGGTCAGGAGCAGGCGCGAGCGGACGCTGCCGCTCCAAGCGGTCGAGCCGGAATAGGTGGAGCCGGGCGACTTGGCGATGTGGCAGAGCAGGATGATGGTGAGGTCGAGCTTGAGGCAGAGGCTTTCGAGGCGGTTGCAGAACCAGGTGACCGAGGGGCGGTCATTCTCGTTGCCGGTGTAGACCTGGGCGGCGTGGTCGATGATCAGGAGCTGCGGCCGGACCGTCTCCAGCCAGCGCACCAGCATGTGCCAGAACGGGGTCAGCATGCCGTCGCCCTGGGTGAACTTGGTCAGGCGGTTCTCCTTGCCGACCCGGCTCGTGATGTGCAGGCGGTCGCCGAGGTCGGCCGGACTGACGCCGAGGCCGCCGCAGATGTCGTGCAGGCGGAGCGTCAGCTCGTCCGGCTTGTCCTCGCAGGCGATCAGGGCGACCCGGCCGGGCTTGACGCTGGCGCCGAGCCAGTCGCGCTGGGCGGCCATGCAGACGGCGAGCTGCTGCACCAGGAGGGTCTTGCCGGTGCCGCCGTCGCCGGCCAGCAGGGTGCAGCACTGCGCCGGCACGTAGTCGGGCACCAGCCATTCGCGCACGGGCCTGGGCGCCTCCAGGGCGGCGATGGGGTCGAGCGTGGCGATGGCGTCGTCGCCGGTCGTGGCATGCTCGCCCAGCGCGTCCAGCTTGGCGAGCGCCTCGCCGATCTGCTCCAGCCCGGTCTCGTAAACCTGATCGTCGCTGGCCTTGCGGGCCAGGTCCTCGCCCAGCGCGATCAGGGCCCGGCGCACGGCCAGGTCATGGATCAGCTTGGCATAGTCCTCGATGTTGACGAAGGTCTCGGCGCTGCGGGTCAGGCCGGCGAGGTAGGACTTGCCGCCGGCCTCTTCCAGGGTCGGATCGCCTTCGAGGGCGCGGTAGAGGGTGATCGGCGAGACGAGGGCGCCTTCCTCGGCGCGGGTGGTGACCAGCGCGAAGATGCGCTGATGCAGGGGCTCGTAGAAGTCGTTGGCGGCGACCCGGCCGACGATGCGGCCCCAGAGGTCCTGCTGGCGGTCCTTGCCGAGCTCGGCGGCGATGAACAGGCTGCCCAGCAGGATCTGCTCGGCCTCGATGTTGTGCGGCTGCGGGCGCACGGGCGGCGGGAAGCGGGCGATGCTGTCGGCCATCACGCGGCGCGCTCCCGGGCCACGCGCAGCAGGCTGCGCACCCGATCGATCCGCTGGCCGATCCAGGCCATGACCGGGACCGCCATGGAATTGCCGATGGCGCGATAGCGCGGGCCGTCGGCGGCCAAGCGGCCGCGGCGGTACGGGACCAGTGTGAAGTCGTCAGGGAACCCCTGCAGCCGCTCGGCCTCGCGCGGGGTGATCCGGCGCACGACGTAGCGCGTCATGACCGCCATGGGCTGATCGGTGGCCAGGAGCGGTCCGGCCGTCGTGCCGTAGAAGGTGGGGTCCTGATAGGCCTCGAAGGCGACCGCGAGCGGATGGCCGGTGCACGGCAGCGTCGGCGTCGGATCGCCCGGCTTGGGATTGGCGCGGTTTTCCGGATGGGTGATCTGGGTCAGGTCGTAGGCAATCGCCTGCTTGCCGTCGGCGGTCAGCGCATAGGCAGGATCGCCCGGCTTGCCGATCCCGATGCCGCTGCGGATGCCTTCGCGAGCGCCCCTGCAGTCGCCGATCGGCACGGGAACCAGCGGCGTGCCGCGGCCGGTGCCGTCCTCGCTCGCGTCGAAGCCCTCGGCGCGCAGCGTGTGCGCGACCAAGGTGTCAGTGCTAGGGTCCAATCTGGCCGTGTGGTGCGCATGCAGCGTGTGCGCGACCAGATGTCCGGCCGCCGCTTCGTCGCCGCCTATGCGCCAGCCGCCACCGCGCGAAGCGCCGCAGCCAAGAACGCCGGCAACTTCCGTCGACGCTTTTCGCCTCGGCTTAGGACCCCAAGACAGGCTACTGCGCTCAAAAAGTACCGCTGCGGCAGCTCTCCAGTCTCCAAGATGTCCCACAACGAACACACGCTTCCGTCGCTGGGCCAGGCCGAAGAACTGAGCGTCAAGAATGCGGTAGGCGAACCCATACCCGAGCTCTGCCAGCCGCCCGAGGACGGCGCCAAAGTCCCGTCCGCCGTTGAGCGACAAAGCACCGGGGACGTTCTCCCAAACCAGCCACTCGGGGCGATAGCGTCGAGCGACCTCAAGAAATGCGAGGGTGAGCTGGCCCCGACCGCCAGCAAGTCCGGCTCGAGGCCCGGCGACGCTGAAGTCCTGGCAGGGTGTTCCGCCGACGAGAAGATCGAAAGCTGCATCAGGCCAGTCCCGGTGGTTGGTGACGTCGCCCCAGTTCGGCACATGCGGCCAGTGATGGGCGAGGACGGCGCAAGGGAAGGGTGCGATCTCGGAAAATGCCTGCGGCCGCCAGCCGAGCGGCTCCCAGGCCATGCTGGCGGCTTCGATGCCGGAGCAGACCGAGAGGTATCTGAGGCCGCCCATCACGACCGGCCCTCCCGCCGGTCGCGGGCCAAGGCGCCGTTCAGGACGCGATCCAGCCAGCGGGCGAGGCGCTGCACCGCGGGCCAGTCCTCACGCTCGAGGGCACGCGCCAGGCGCAGCCTGAGCCACGCCGCCGGGGAAGCGGCGAGCGGCGTCTGGCTTGGCTCTGGCGGGCGCTGCGGCATGAGGCTAGACGTTCTCCCTCGCCCTGACCCGCACCTCGGCCCGGATCGTCCGGGCATTGGCGCAGCGCAGCACATAGACGCCCGGCGGCAGCCCACCCAGCTCGGCCAGCCAGGCGACATGCTCCTGCGCCTTGGCGAGCGCCGCATGGTGCCCGCCCTTCGGCTGATAGGTCGCGACCAGCGTGCCGGTGTCGTCGATCAGCTCGACCTCGGTGGTGTTGCTGGTCCAGACGTCGTTGACGGTCTTGGTGCAGTAGGAGCCGGGGCGATTGAGCGCTGCGGGCAGGGCCATCACGCGGCCTCGCCGGCGAACAGATCGCCATCCCGCTCGACCCGTGAGCCGGCGGCGAACTGCGCCAGATGCATCTTCCACTCGGCGGCGGTGGTGATGCGAGGGGCCTCGAAGGCCAGCACCGCCGTAAGCGGCTGATCGCCATAGACCTTCTCGGCCGTGAACTTGATCAGCTGGGCATCGTCACGCCAGACGATGCCGTTGAAGGCATCGGTGAGCGCCTTGAGCAGATTGTCCAGATCCGGCCGGCCTTCCGGGCGGATCTGGCGATCCAGGGCCGCCGCCCGCTTCCATTGCGGCCACGAGGCCGGCACCGGCAGATGGAACATCGCATCGAGCGTGACTGGCCCCTGCAGCAGATCGCGCTCGCCCATCGCCTGCGTGGCGCACTGGCGCGCCCAGGCCTCGTAGTTCTGGGTGTCCTTCGGGGTGTAGGCCTGCATGAACGCGCCCCGCTTGGCGAAGCGCGGCCGACCCTTGGCGACGGGGATGCCACCGATGGTGAAACACACGCTCCGCATGGCGCCCGCCGCGTTCTGTGCTATGCTTGTCTGGTCCATTGATCGGCGTTCCTCGTTCTCGCTTCCTTCGGCGCCCGCGGCTCGACCCCGCGGGCGCTGTTGCGTTCAGGCGGCGCCGCGCAGCATGTCGGGCTGGTCAGGGTTGATGTCGGCATCGGCCGGCGCGCGCTCGCCGAGGAAGCCCTCGACGTTGGCGATCACCAGCAGCACCGGGTCGCCGGTCGCGTCGAACGCGGCGTGGCGCCGCTCATCGTGCTTGTCGAAGCTGACCTTGCACTCGATCACGCCGGACTTGGCGTGCTTGACCTCGCCCATCTTGGCGACGATGACCGGCCGGCCTTCGCTCGCGACCAGGTTGACGCACTCGCGCACCAGGTAGTCGGCCCGCTCGTGCACCTCGTGCACGAAGCCGCGCTGCTGCGCCTCGGTCATCATCGACCAGGTCATCGATTGCGCTCGGAACAGGTCCAGAATGCCGGCCCGCACGTCGCCCAGCAGGGTGTCGGTGTCGAGCTTGGGCGCGTTCGTTTTGCTCATGGTCTTCTCTCGCTCCTTAGTTAAAGTTCAGGACCATATCTCGCGGAAAATTGAGAGCGGCATACTCGCCAAAGTAGTGTTCTGCCGCAGCGTCATAAGCTTTAGCCGCCTCAACCTCATCAATAAACTCGCCAAGATAAATACTCTTTCCGTAATGGCGTATTGAAGCGCGCCATCTCTCATGGCTTTTGATCCATGATACCCCTTTGTATATTGATGAGGTTGGTCGCGCTGTCTTTCTTCTATTCCACATGTTCTGTCGATATGTGCAAATTCTGAGATTTGATAGGCGGTTATCTAATCCATTACCGTTTATATGGTCGACAACCAGTCCGTACCTTGGTTTCATAATCACATTATGCATGTGCGATTTATCCGCACTTTTGCGAACCGCATATACTATGCCTGTAGAGCCAACAACATGGCCCCAACTGTAAAAATTGATCAAAGCAAAGCATTCATCGTCGATGATTGCTGAGTATCCATTGCCGACGTCTATGAGCATTTGATACAGGTTTCCTATGGGGTTTGCTCAGACGATCGGAAGCGGCGGAAAGAGCGCCCGCCCGGATGTCAGGTCCGGACGGGCGGAGTTGGGGCATGCTGCGGCGCAGGGAGGTCGCCGGGCGGCCCGGTGCGTGGGAGGCTGGTCCAAGCGCACCGTGGAACCGCCCGCCTCTGCCGAAAGCACGGCCAAAGGTGGACGGGCTGGCGAACGGCTCCACGCTACGCTCGAGGTCGCCGGGCTCTCACCGGCCGCGGGCTTGCGCCCTCTGCCCTGCCAGCCTTGCCGCAAATCGCTTAAGCCCCCACGGATTGCCTGGCCCCGGCTCCCAAAGAATGCCTCCGGGAAGGAGCCGGACAGGAGGCTGGCTCGGATGGAACTGCGGGCCGCAGCTCCCGAGAACAGGGGCGCCCGAACTTGTGCCCGGCTGCTCCCACCCGGCCGGGCGCGGGCCAACAAGCCCATGGCAGCCGGGTCGCATCGCCGATGGCCGCTGGAGGGCTGGGAACTCATGCTGCCGCCTCATGATCGCCGTTGGTGGGCTCGAAGTCGGGGAACCAGCTCGGCAGGACCAGATCACGCTCCTTGGCCGCATAGTAGATCCTGGCCAGATGGCGTGACGGGATGCCCAGCAGCCGGTTCTTCCACTCGGTGATGTTGCGGTTGTTCAGATCGATCGCCGCCGCCAGCGCGGACTGGCTGCCGAAGATCTCGGCGAGCTGCTCGATGCGCTCGGGCGTGGCCGGCCAAGTGGTCGCGTAGGGGGGCTTGCTCATGCATCTATAGTCCAAATATCTTGGACGCTCGTCAAGCACGGATTGCGATCGTCCCTTGGGCTGACAGCCCAAGCTATTTGGCCCATCAATCCGGCATGTCGATTTCGAGGAAAGACAAGCTGCCACCGCCAGCTGCACGGGATGAGACCGCGCTGCGGATCAAGGCGACCCAGGAAGCCTTGGGCGTGTCGCCACGCTTCATCTATGAGCAGACCGGGATCTCGCAGAAGTCCTGGTCGAACTACGTCAACGGCGTGAGCCGGCCGAACCTCGAGGATGGCATCCGCTTCTGCGAGCGCTTCGGCATCCCGATGGACTGGATCTATCGCGGCGACAAATCGCGCCTACCACATGAAATCGCCGTAAAAATAGATGCGCACATCGCGCGGTTGAAAATGGAAGATCAATCAGGAAGCGGTAAATAAGTGCCTTGACG
>JACCEA011232311.1_pt1 | contig 11392 bp, 9 predicted proteins | sample 7449851 | NCBI WGS metagenome assembly JACCEA01 (sample SAMN15323453, study PRJNA562643) | freshwater metagenome | isolation source: river surface water | place: USA:Blue River Watershed | collected 2017-08-18 | reverse complement strand
GAGGGCCGCCTATCGGAGGCCGACATGGACGCCTTCAGGCAGGAGAAGTCCAGGCCGGGAAGAGGCTTGCCAAGCTACCCACACCCTAGGTTGATGCCGGACTTTTGGCAGTTCCCAACGGTTTCGATGGGTCTTGGTCCTATCAACGCGATCTATCAGGCTCAGTTCAATCGATACCTTCAGGGGCGTGGATTTAAGGACACTTCCGAGCAGCACGTGTGGGCGTTCCTGGGAGATGGTGAGCTCGATGAGGTCGAGAGCCGCGGTGCCCTGCAGCTAGCAGCCAATGACGGTCTAGACAACCTAACCTTCGTTGTGAATGCGAACCTTCAGCGACTTGATGGACCGGTGCGCGGTAACGGAAAGATCATCCAAGAGCTCGAGAGCTTCTTCCGTGGAGCTGGCTGGAATGTAATCAAGGTGATTTGGGGTAGAGAGTGGGACGACCTGCTCGCTCGTGACCACGATGGCGCACTGGTAGATCTGATGAACCGCACACCAGATGGTGACTACCAGACCTATAAGGCAGAGTCCGGTGGATTCATTCGTGAAAACTTCTTTGGCCGCGATCACAGAACCCGTGCGCTTGTGGAGAACCTCAGCGATGATCAAATCTGGGGGCTAAAGCGAGGCGGTCACGACTATAAGAAGATCTATGCCGCCTATCAGGCAGCTCTTAACCACAAGGGCCAACCGACGGTAATCATTGCCAAGACAGTCAAGGGTTATGGCTTAGGTAAGGCCTTCGAGGCCAGAAACGCAACCCACCAGATGAAGAAGCTAACCCTTGAAAACCTCAAGGACTTCAGGGACCAGATGCAGGTTCCTATCTCTGACGCGCAGCTAGAGGCTGACCCATACCAGCCTCCCTACTTCAGACCAGATTCTTCAACACCTGAGATTGAGTACCTACACGAGCGTCGCAAAGCTCTCGGTGGTTACCTTCCAGAGCGCAGGACGAATTTCGTTTCATTCGCTTTGCCAGATGAGAAGACTTATGAGTTCCCACGCAAGGGTTCGGGAAACCAAGAGGTTGCCACCACAATGGCATTTGTTCGAATGCTTAAAGACATCCTCAAGGCACCGGAGCTTGGCGAGCGCGTTCAGCTCATCATTCCCGACGAGGCAAGAACCTTCGGTATGGACGCCTTCTTCCCAACCGCGAAGATCTACAACCCGAATGGGCAGAAGTATCTATCGGTCGACCGCGAGCTGCTGCTGAGCTACAAGGAAGCGCAGAACGGCCAGATCCTGCACACTGGTATCAATGAGGCTGGATCGGTAGCTGCCTTCACAGCCTCGGGATCCAGTTACTCGACCCATGGTCAGCCGATTATTCCGTTCTATGTTTTCTATTCAATGTTCGGATTCCAGCGCACCGCAGACGCAATTTGGCTCGCGGGTGACCAGATGGTTCGCGGCTTTATGATTGGAGCGACCGCAGGCCGTACCACTCTTACCGGTGAGGGCCTGCAGCACGCCGATGGCCACTCACCTGTTATCGCTAGCACTAACCCAGCGGTGGTGAGTTACGACCCTGCATATGGCTATGAGATCTCTCACATAGTTAGAAGTGGTATCGAGCGGATGTATGGCGGAACGCACCCAGATCCAAACGTTATGTACTACATCACTGTTTACAACGAGCCAATGCTGCAACCTGCAGAGCCCGAGGGTGTTGACATCGAGGGCATTGAGCGCGGTATTCACCTAATCTCCAAGAACCCAGCCGATGGCCACAAGGCTCAGATTCTTGCTTCCGGTGTTGCAGTCCCTTGGGCACTTGAGGCTCAACAGCTACTTCTTGAGTATGGGGTTTCAGCGGACATCTGGTCTGTCACAAGCTGGACCGAATTGCGCCGCGACGGCCTCGCTGCCGACGAAGAGAAGTTCTTGAATCCATCTAAGGAAGCAAGAACTCCATACATCACGCAAAAACTAGCCGATGCGTCAGGACCAAAGCTTGGTGTGAGCGACTACATGCACTCTGTTCCAGACATGATTCGACCTTGGGTTCCAGGCAAGTACGCCACCCTGGGAGCCGATGGCTTTGGCTTCTCAGACACCCGTGCAGCGGCTAGAAGGTTCTTCAAGATCGACGGGCCTTCGATTGCCGTGCGCGTAATTGAGCAGCTGATCGAAAAGGAAAAGCTGGCTCCAGAGGTTGCGCAGCAAGCTATCGATAAGTTCAAGCTGCACGATGTGACCGCAGGCACCAGTGGATCGGCCGGTGGAGACGCATAGCGATCTCGCCTGGCTGAACTCCATCGCAGGTGAGCTGGCAACTGCCACGATTGGGCGGTTGGATGAAACCCTGCCCTGGTACTCGGCAATGCCACCTGCCAGAAGGGCTGCCATCGGCTCGGTAGCTCAACGTGGTATCTCAAGCTTCATCGACTGGTATCGCGATCCAAATTCGCAACCCTGGGTTGCCGCGGACGTATTTGAATCGGCTCCACGCGAGCTACTGAGGTCTATTTCGCTTCAAGAGACGCTCCAGGTGATTCGAGTGGTCGTGCAGATGGTTGAAGAGCGGGTCGTGGCTGAGCAGCCAAAGCTTCGCGAGGCCGTGCTGACATACTCGCGAGAAATCGCCTTCAGCGCAGCCGACGTTTATGCCAGAGCAGCCGAGGCAAGAGGGCTCTGGGATGCACGCCTCGAGGCTCTAGTAGTCGACTCGATTGTGAGCGGTGAGTCCTCACAGGAGATCAGTTCAAGGGTGGCTGCTCTAGGCTGGAGGGCAGCAGGCCAGGTTGCGGTGCTCCTTGGCTCAGTGCCAGCATCAGTAGACCCAGATGCAATTCGCAAGATAGCCCGAAAGTCCGGTGCTGATGTCTTGCTGGGTATTCAAGGCAGAAGACAAGTTGCGGTAATTGGACTCCTTGAGGAGCATCAGCAGGCAGATGAGCGGATTCGCGCCATCAGCCTTTTGCTTGAACCACTATTCGGACCAAGTGCATTGATACTCGGCCCAGTGGTTTCGGTGGTCTCCGACGCCAGCAGATCTGCCAGAGCGGCATTGAGTGCAAATGCAGTCTCTGGGGCTATCCGTTCACTTTCCAGGCCACAGCTGGCCGATGACTTGCTCCCAGAGCGAGCACTGGCTGGGGACATTGCCGCTAGGTCTGCCCTAATTGAACGCTTCTACACGCCATTGGCTAACGACTCCCCCGATCTGCTGGTCACGCTACGAAGCTATTTGGAGACTGGCGGTTCCTTAGAGGCTTGTGCCCGTGAGCTGTTCGTTCACGCAAATACCGTTCGCTATCGCCTGAAACGAGTCAGCGATGAGGTGGGGCTAGACCCAACCGAGCCGCGCAGTGGATTCGTTTTGCAGGTCGCGGTGACACTTGGTGCGATAAGTGACTCAGAGTCCGGTCTCAAGCGATAGGTTGTTTGGATGCGTATTATTGCCTGCCCTGGTCAGGGCTCACAGAGTGAGGGATTTCTCACATCCTGGATTGAAGAGGTTCCAGGATTCCGCGATTGCCTCGTGGGGTTGGGAAGGGCTGCAGATAGAGACCTCGTTTCCCTTGGCACGACAGCAACAGAGGAGATCATCAAAGACACCTCTAATGCCCAACCACTCATTGTTGGAGCGTCCATCGCCGCCTATCGCACAGCTCTTGGCAGATTCAATTTCGACACGGTGGTTGGGCATTCCGTGGGTGAATTCGCAGCTGCCGCGATCGCAGGCATTATCAGCGACGATGATGCGATGAGGCTAGTCGCTGTACGAGCAGACGCAATGGCTGCAGCCGCAGCTCAGGAAAGCACCTCCATGGCCGCAGTTCTTGGTGGAGAGGCCGATGCGGTAGTGGCCGAGCTTGAATCCAGGGGGCTTCACGCAGCAAACTTCAACGGGTCTGGACAGATTGTTGCTGCTGGCAAGAAGTCGCTTATCGGTGACCTGGTTTCAAGCCCAATTACCGGAACTCGCTGCATCGAATTAAAAGTTGCAGGCGCTTTCCACACTTCATACATGGCTAGTGCTGTAGCGAAACTTCGTGAGGCTGCCGATGCTGTAAACGTATCCGACCCCACGCTTGCCATCTACACAAACCACTCTGGCAACAAAATCGAACACGGTCGTGAGTTCGTTGACCTGATGGTGAATCAGGTAGCCAATCCGGTGCGCTGGGACCTTTGCATGCAGAGCCTCGACAACGATGGTGCACTGTTTGCCGAACTTCCTCCAGCCGGGGCACTTGCCGGGCTTGCCAAGCGTGGTATGCAGAAGGTTACGACTATTGCCATGAAGACACCGCAAGATATCGAGAAGCTAGGAAATTAATGGCACTAAAACAGAATCCGACCCGGGAGTTCACCAGAATCTATTCCCTGGGTGCCTCTAGAGGCCACGTTGTAGTCACCAACGACGACATAGCGGGGCCAATTGACTCGTCCGACGAATGGATCAGGCAGCGCACCGGAATCGTGACGCGAAAGCGCGCCGACAGCGAGCAGTCCCTGATTGACATGGCCTATGAAGCTTCAACCGAAGCAATTAAGAAGGCGGCAATCGATCCTGAAAAGATCGGTGCCGTCATCGTGGCCACAATCACCTTCCCCTACCAAACCCCCTCAGCTGCAACGCTTCTGGCCGACATGGTCGGCGCCAAGGGAGCTGCCGCCTATGACATTTCTGCCGCTTGCGCAGGCTACTGCTACGGAATTGCCCAGGCTGATGCACTGATCCGAGCCGGGCAAGCTGAATTTGTATTGGTGGTTGGCGCCGAAAAGCTTTCCGACTTCATCTCCCCCACCGACCGCTCAATCTCATTCCTGCTTGGCGATGGCGCGGGCGCTGCAATCGTCGGACCGAGCGACCATGCTGGCATCTCGAAAACCGTTTGGGGATCGGATGGCTCGAACTGGGACAAGGTCGGTATGACCGCATCGCAAATTGACTTCAGGGACCACAAAGCTGAGTGGCCGACTCTTGTTCAAGAGGGCCAGAGTGTTTTCCGCTGGGCCGTGTGGGAAATGGCAAAGGTCGCAAAGCAAGCTCTAACCGAGGCTGGCCTTGAGCCAAAGGATTTGAGTGCTCTGGTTACGCACCAGGCCAATATTCGAATCATCGATGAGTTCGCAAAGCAGCTCGAGCTGCCCGACTCGGTGGTTGTAGCGCGAGACATTGTCGAGACAGGCAACACTTCCGCAGCTTCAATTCCTTTGGCCATGCACAGACTTCTGGCTGAGGGGAAAGTCCAATCAGGTGGTTACGCACTTGAAATAGGTTTCGGCGCAGGGCTTGCCTTCGCGGCTCAAGTGGTCGAACTCCCCTAAAATAAACCGAAAACCCAGACAACAGGAGATCAGATGGCTCTTTCCCAAGCAGAGGTCCTAGCAGGACTTGCAGAACTAGTAAACGATGAGACCGGCATCGCAACCGATGCGGTTCAGATGGACAAGTCATTCACTGACGACCTAGACATCGACTCAATTTCGATGATGACCATCGTTGTTAACGCCGAGGACAAGTTCGGCGTGAAGATCCCGGACGAGGAAGTAAAGAACCTCATCACCGTGGCTGACGCTGTCAACTTCATCGTAGGCGCACAGGCCTAAGTAATCATGCGTCGCGTCGTCGTCACAGGTCTTGGAGCCACCACTCCCCTAGGTGGCGACGTCGCGAGCTCATGGTCTGCCCTGCTTGCAGGCCAGAGTGGTGTCTCAACTCTCGAACAGGACTGGGTCGCTAAGTATGAGCTGCCGGTGACCTTTGCCGGTCAAGCCAAGGTGCTAGCGTCCGAGATTCTCACCCCTCAGGAAGCGAAGCGACTAGATCCTTCCTCGCAGTTTGCGCTAATCAGTGCCCGTGAAGCTTGGAAGGACGCTGGGGAACCCGAAGTTGCTCCTGAGCGACTAGCGGTCGATTTCGCAACAGGAATCGGTGGAGTGTGGACACTTTTGGACGCATATGACACGCTCAAAGAGCGTGGACCTCGCCGAGTATTGCCAATGACTGTTCCCATGCTCATGCCAAATGGCCCAGCGGCGGCCATAGGTATGGATTTGGGAGCAAGGGCTGGTGTTCGCACAGCAGTCAGTGCGTGTGCATCCGGCAACGAATCGATCTCCAATGCCTTGCAGCGCATTCAGCTAGGCCAGGCTGATGTTGTAGTAGCCGGTGGCGCTGAGGCTGCAATCCACCCAATGCCAATCGCAGCCTTTGCTGCTATGCATGCACTCAGCAAGAGAAACGATGACCCGACTAGAGCTTCACGTCCATATGACGTTGACCGCGATGGTTTTGTGATGGGCGAAGGTGCAGGCGCACTCGTGCTAGAGGAGTATGAGCACGCTAAGGCGCGTGGGGCAAAGATTTATTGCGAACTGGTCGGTGGTGCAGTTACCTCTGACGCCTATCACATCACAGCCCCAGACCCTGAAGGCTCAGGGGCCGCTCGTGCAGTTCTAGCCGCACTCGAGCAGGCCGGAGCCAGTATTACCGACGTCGAACACGTAAATGCCCACGCTACATCGACACCAGTAGGTGACATTGCTGAATACACCGCAATAAAGCGTGTCTTTGGCGATCACACCGACTCTTTGGTGGTCGCTGCTACCAAGTCGGCGACAGGCCACCTGCTCGGTGGTGCTGGCGCGATAGAGGCTGTTTTCACGATTCTTGCACTTAAGGAACAGACCGTCCCACCGACGATCAACCTTGACAACCAAGACCCCGCTATCCCGCTGAACGTTCCGAGCAAACCAACAAAGCTATCGCGCCCGGATGCTATCGCTATAAGCAACAGCTTCGGGTTCGGTGGCCATAACGCGGTACTTGCCTTCAGAAACCTCTAGGCAACGCGCAGCTCCTCGCGGCCACGGATGAGCTCGATGGCATTGCTCCATGGCTCACCAATTGCGCGTAAGAGCAGTTTTCTAAACTCTCGCATGCTGCCCCCGGAGGAGCTAAGAATATTTTCGATCTGACCGTAGCTAAGGAGCTCCTCACCGATCTCAGATAGCGCGATTCGATGTATACCAAGTCCAGGAAGATAGGCGTAGCGTTCTGAATCGACGCCTAGGTGAACTAGCTCGAACGGAAATCCCAAGCGAGCAAGGTTTGATACCAATATTGGTCGCTCTTCACCTGAGAGGGAAGTGCCTGATTGGACTTGAAATAGCGAGTGGTTAGCTTTGCGAGAGACAGCGACAGACAAGCCGAATTGGGCAAGCGTCTGTTCGACCCTTGCCAAGGACTGTGGGGGGATCTCACCGATCCACAGTTCGTCAATTTCTTTCATAACCACCTAGATTCGTCTTCCCCAACGATCTGCAGTGGTAGCGAAAATCTAAACCCAGAGTTGTGTGGTTGTCAAAAAGTTTCTCGATCGGCCTCTTGGGCAACAAGTAACTCACGATCTGAAAGCTTTCGTAGTCCGGCAAAGACCTGGTTCATCCTTGGGTTGCCGCGCAGTTTTATCTCATTCCGATGCAAGAAGTTCCAATATCCGGCCGTCATTGGGCATGCAGTAGGCCCAACTCTTACTTTTGGGTCATAAGGGCAGCCGCCGCATAGATTCGACATCTTGTCGATGTATGACCCACCCGCCGCATAGGGCTTGGTAGACATGCGCCCACCGTCAGCATAAAGCGACATGCCAATAACGTTTGCAGGCATGACCCAAGGCGTGCCGTCTACAAACGCATCGATAAACCAATCGTTGAGGTCCTTGGGATTGATGCCGCGCTGTAATCCGAAATTGCCAAGAATCATCAGCCGCTGAATGTGGTGGGCCCAGGCGTTCCCATCAACACTCTTTAGCGCATGTGAAATGCAACGAGCCTTGACTGAGCCATGTTCAAGTTCGGCAAACCACGAGGGAATGTCGTTTGTAGCGTTCAGGGCGTTTGATTCGAGATAGTCGTCCTCGAAGTCCCAATACAGGTGCCATACGTAGTCTCGCCACCCGATGATCTGCCGTATGAAACCCTCAACCGAAGCTATCGGCGCTTCGCCACGAAGATATGCCTCCTGTGCTGCGCTCACAACCTCCAGAGGATCGAGTAGACCTAGGTTCAATGGTGCACTGAGCATTGAATGAGCCAGTACCCACTCCTGGTCGTGAATGGCGTCCTCATATGGGCCGAACAGTGCTAGTTGATGTTCAATGAAGTGCGCTAGCGCTGCTAACGCTTCATCCCTCGTTCCTGCGAACTTCCTTGGCCCATCTGAACCAATGAACTTTGCCTTACCGCTTCTTTCGAGCTCATCCAAGGTGGCTCGCACCTGGGCATCAAGATCTGTTTCTACAACCTCGAAATGAGGCAGGCCTAGACCTGCTTTTGGTACAGGTTTTCGGTTGTCGTGATCGAAATTCCACTGCTCCCCCTGTGGAGTATCCCCGTCCATCAGCAAGTTCAAGCGCTTTCGCTGGTTGCGGTAAAAGGTTTCCAGGAGGTAGCCCTTGCCACGCGATTTGGCCCAGTCCTCCCGAGAACTGCAGAATCCCCTTGCTGGCTCCAGCTTTAGGTGCAAGCTCTGAGCGAGGTTGAGCAAGGGCCTTGAGGTTGGCGAGACGGCATTGGTAACACCGAATCCAGCGAGATCACGGTAAGAGTCGACCTGAACCAAATTCACTCGCGGATCTAGTGCTCTAGACCTTAGGGCGAACAGAATCAGATGGGCTTTTTGGCGGTGATATCGGCGCTTTGAGAATTGAGTAAGCACCTCGGGGAGCAGGATCTCCCCACCGAGGTCAAAATGTGGGCCGAGTTGATCGGCAAATAACAATTGCAAAGCAAACCACCTATACGATTACAGAACAATCATGAGCAAGCTTTACTTCCGCTACGGCGCAATGAACTCGGGTAAATCAACAGCCCTACTACAGGCTGCCTTTAACTATGAAGAACGCTCGCAGCACGTACTTTTAGCCAAGCCGGCAATCGACTCCAAGGGTGATCGAAAGATCGTTTCCCGCCTCGGGGTTACCAGAGAGGTTGACTTCCTGGTTGAGCCCAAGGACAACCTCCGCGAGCTCTTCAATCGGCATCGATCCGATTTCTCGGATGGAAGGGAGATTGCCTGCCTTTTGATTGACGAGGCGCAATTTCTAACTCCGGAACAGGTAGACCAAGCGCTTGAGCTTTCTGTGCTGGATGGCGTTCCAGTACTCGCCTACGGAATTCGGACCGATTTCCAGACAAAGTCCTTCCCAGGCAGTCGACGCCTCCTTGAAATTGCCCACTCACTTGAGGAGTTGAAGACAATCTGCCGATGCGGCAGAAAGGCGATGTTTAACGGTCGAGTCCTCAACGGTGAGTTCACCTTCGATGGCGAGCAGGTAGCTATTGACGGGGATCAGGTCAGTTACGAGTCGCTGTGCGCCGCCTGCTATCTCGAGAAAAAGAACGTCCACTAATTGTCTATTTGGCTGCCAGCTTTTCGAGATGGGCATGCCCACCCGCTCTTTGCTGGCCGTGAGGCGCTCGGACCAAGACTTGATGGCATTGAGTCGGTAGCAGAAATCCTCGAGACGGTTCGCAGCTACGCCAATCAGCACCCAGACGCCGAGTGGATTGTTGGAGGAGCCTACGAGCGATCTCTGGCGACAACCTTCCTCGCAAGCTGGCTAGATGAAGTCGTGCCGGATCGGCCAGTGGTACTTCACGCATCCGATCACCACACCATTTGGGTGAACACCGAGGCGCTCAAAAGAGCTGGTGTTGCAGAGTTTTTTCCTGACGTCTTCCCCGGACATGCAGATAAGGACCACACTGGAAGGCCAACCGGCACGCTTCGCGAGTCTGGTGCGATGGATGTGGTCTTAAAGGAAATCCCACCGTTAACCATGTCTCAAGAACTCGATGCTCTTGACTGGGCCCAGGAGCAGCTGCTCTCCAATGGCATAGTCGAAGTTCAAGATGCCTGGATTGAGCGTGGGATGGCGGAGATTTACATTGAGGCCTTCAAACAAAACAGACTCCGGGTTAGAGCAAACTTGGCGTTTCGTGTCACCCCAGAGAATTTCGAGCGCGACTTTGACTACTTCGAAGGCTTAAAGCAGGAAATCCAGTCTTTAGGTTCTGGCTTGCTGAGCGCCAAGACCGCAAAGTTTTTTGCCGATGGTGTGCTGGGGAGCGCAACCGCCAGTGTGCTTGACCCCTATATCGACACGGGTCATCACGGCGAACCGGTCTGGGATAAGGCAGAGCTTATGCAGGCGACAGCGCTGTATGCCAGACACGGTTACCAATTGCACATCCATGCGATCGGGGACGCTGCCGTGAGGGACGCCCTGGATGTTATTGAGGCCTCGCCTCAGACAAATTTGCCGCCAGTTATCGCGCATGCGGAGCTAATAGGCGCGGAAGATTTGCCAAGATTTGCCCAGCTTGGAGTGATTGCAAACATGCAACCGCTTTGGGCTCGACCAGACGGCATGCTGCTCAGCTGCCAACCAAGAATAGGTGAAGCCAAAATTGAGCAGATGTACAAAATGCAATCACTTCTCAAATCCGGCGCTTTACTCAGTTTTGGATCTGACTGGCCGGTCAGCTCCGTCTCCCCGCTTGAAGGGATTCAAACCGCTGTCACACGTGAGTACAAGGGAAAGCAGATCAGCCCTCACGAAGCATTGACTGTCGAACAGGCTCTCTACGCATATTCAGAGGCGGTCAAGGCCCAGCTCGGCTCCTTGCATTGCGACGAGCTGATTCGACTCTCTGCCGATCCGAAAACAACGTCGCCGCTTGAGATCGCGGAGATCGAAGTGCTCGAGGTCACTCGCCGTGGAGAGACAATCTGGGCTCGCTGAGTTACTTTGAGCTTGACAGCACCGTTGTTGATTGAGGAGCAACGGTGATGGTGGAAATCGTCTTGAGTTTTCCAATTCCCGCTGCACGAGCCTGGTAGCCCTGGGCCAAGGTCTTCCAAGGCCCCTTGGCTGGAAGCTTAACAATCCTCGGCTTTTTTGAGCTGTTGTGGATTACGAACAGACGCTTGACGCCGTTAGCTTGTTTAGTGGCATCAAGTGAGTAGGCAATTAAATCAGGCGTAGTTGCGCTGAACTTGAGCTGCCTCTTCACATCGTTCGTGTTGGCGAGCCTAAAGGCGGAGTGTGCCTTCCTGATCTCCAACAAGCCCTTGAAGTAGCTGACCATGTCAGAGTTTTTCTCTCGCTCGTTCCACTTGAGCGAATTGACGGAGTCAGGCGATTTATATGAATTCTCATCGCCACCCTTTGATCTCATGAATTCCTGGCCGGCGTGAATGAAAGGCACTCCTTGAGCGAGGATGGCAACTGAAGATGCGAGAGCAAACACGCGCTTGCGCTCGGCATCTGAGGCAGTCGGCATCGATGACTTGAGTTTGTCAAAAAGTGTCAGATTGTCGTGAGCCTCTACGTAGGAAACGGATTGCTGCGGGTTGGAGGCG
>JACCEA010540859.1_pt1 | contig 11394 bp, 10 predicted proteins | sample 7449851 | NCBI WGS metagenome assembly JACCEA01 (sample SAMN15323453, study PRJNA562643) | freshwater metagenome | isolation source: river surface water | place: USA:Blue River Watershed | collected 2017-08-18 | reverse complement strand
GAACCAGTAATAATTGAGCAGTGAAGCGCTCAATTTTAATATTAACAACAGTCGCTCTTTTATCTACTAATTTAATCTCCACAGCATCTGCAGCAACAAAAACAACGGTTTCCTTTAATGTAACAACTACACCTAGCGCAGGTGAATCAATAGTTACATTCTACGGACAGGTAAAGCCGGCAGCTAAAGCTGCGATTACTATCAACTCATTTAATGGTGTTGTTTGGAATAAGACCTCGCTAAAGACAACATCATCTGCAAGTGGCTCTTGGAAAATTACAACTGTTGCAACTGCTATCAAGGCCGAAGGTCAGTACCAAGCGGTTGCAATGGTTGGAAAGAAGAAAACAATTTCCAAGAGTGCAAATTTTAAAGTTGATAACTCCCAAGTTTTTGCTGATGAAAATACCTTGTTGGCAGGCTACGGTCCTGGTGGTCGTATACACGGTTCAGATATAAGTAGATGGCAACATCCAAATGATAAGCCGATAGATTTTAAGAAAAAATTTGATGCTGGAATGCGATTTGTTTTAATTAAGGGATCTGACTCAACTGAAAAAGCAGATATGGAAACTATGAAGTGGCTAGTTGGCGATCGCAACGCAGCACAAGCTGCTGGTCTTTACACCGGTATGTATCACTTTGCTTATCTGCCAGATAGCACCGATCTGGCATACATCCAACGAGATGCTAAAGCACAGGCGCAAAAAGTTATTTGGCGACTTGCCTCCCTTGGTGGATACAACGAGATGGATCTACCAGTTGCACTAGATCTTGAGAATAATTGTGTACGCAAAAATAAATCTGGGAATTGCGTAAAGTATTTAGGAAGAACTTTAGTTACCGCTTGGGCAGAAACTTGGTTACAAACAGTTGAGGAAAAAACTGGCAGAAAACCATTTCTTTACTCCTACGCTAACTTTTTAGAGAGTGCGATGGTAAGAAGTGAGAAGTTACGACAATACCCACTTTGGCTTGCCCAATATGGAATCAATCCAGCAGATCCAATCGCCCAACCTGGACTTAAAACTGTTGGTTGTTATGTTCACTCATGGAGCACCGCTAACTGCTCATCGCAATGGCAGATTTGGCAGTACTCATCATGTGGCATTGGATCAAAATACGGAGTACCAAGTAGCAGATTAGATTTAAATGTATTCAGAGGTACACCCGAGTCTTTTATGTCATTAATTAAAGGTAAGTGGCAACCTGAGCCAGCGGATTTAATGCCAGTTAATGAACCCACCGCTATGAATATTTTGTCAGTTGCTAGCAATACAACAAATGATCCTGTTGAGATAAGTGTTGAGGTAAATCGAAATATTGGAACTCCAGTTGTAACTGGAACAGTTGTCTTTAGACCAACTGATTCAACAGTAAAAATAAAATCACAAAGTGCGGTTCGAGCAGCAAGTGGCCGTTGGTTATTAACCTTAAGCGGTGTCCCTGCTGGTTCAATTACTGGAACTTTAAATTATGTAGATCAAACTAAAACTCATGCTGAGATCAATTTGCCATTGACTTTAAATGTTACGCAAGGACCAGATCTACCAAAACCTACTCCTACCCCAAAACCTACAACTACCAAGAAACCAGTAGATAGCTGCGCTAAGCAAATCCGTAATTAAGTAAACCTCGGCTACAGTTGCCACCTATGAAGCAGAAATTATCTGGCTCTGTTGTGCGTTCTGATTTGAAATTATCAGATGGTCGCACCATCTCTTACTACGACAGCAAAGATATAAATAGATCTGCAGTAGATACACGTAATGATGAAGCACAACCTGGGATTGGTCACCTGCGTCTTGATCCACTTGTAAATGAGTGGGTAACGGTTGCATCCCATAGACAACACAGAGTTTTCTTGCCGCCAAAAGAGTTGTGTCCATTGTGTCCGACAACTTCAGATAAAAAAACAGAGATTCCAGATAGTGATTATGAGGTTGTTGTTTTTGGCAATCGAGCTCCAGCATTAACAACTCCTGATAAAACTTGGGAGCTGCCAATTATTACTGGCTTGGATACACCTAACTCCGATGCGGCCGGTGCATGTGAGGTTGTTTGCTACACCTCAGATCACAACACCTCATTTGCCAAATTATCTGAGCAACAAATTCGCACAGTGCTTGAGGCTTGGAAGGATCGCACTGCTGAGCTTTCTAAATTACCTTTTATTGAACAGATTTACCCATTTGAAAATCGTGGTGAAGAGGTTGGTGTAACTCTCTCCCATCCCCATGGCCAAATTTATGCATACTCATTTTTGCCACCACGAATTGAAAAGATGTTAGCGGCGGCCGATACCCACCTAAAGAAAACTGGTCGAAGCTTGTTGGATGATGTGATCGCTCGAGAGATTAAAGATGAAAAGCGGATAATTGCCCAAAACGCAGAATGGATTGCATATGTGCCATTTGCAGCGCGCTACCCATTTGAAATTCACCTAGCACCCAAGCGATCCATCGCTGATTTCACGCAAATGGATGAGGCGCAATCAAATCTATTTGCGCCAATTGCAAAGGAAATTTTGAGCAGATTAGATGGTGTTTTTGGAATTGAGATGGCCTACATCGCATCTTGGTATCAAGCACCAGTTAGATCAGGTCGCGACAGCATGAGATTGCATTGGCAGATCGTTTCAGTGCGCCGGCAACCTGGAAAGTTAAAGTATTTATCAGGATCTGAATCTGGAATGGGTGCTTTTATTATGGATTTAGAGCCAGAACAATCGGCGCAACAGTTAAGAGCGGTAAAGCTTTAAATTATTTATTCAACCGGCGTAATTGAGATAACCTCAACGCCGCCAATTGAGCCAAGCACATTTAACAGATCAGTTGGATCAGAGCCAGGAACAGCAATTGTGATGTCATCAATCCCTCGGCCATCTTCACTTCGTAAAACAACCAATCCGCGAATATCGCCACCTGCAAAACCAATTGCAGAAGCAAGTGCGCCAAGTGAACCTGGGCGGTCAGGAAGTGATACTTGAACTCTAAAGAGTGCCATGCTCCCTGAATTGGACTCGAACCAATAACCTGCCGGTTAACAGCCGGCTGCTCTGCCAATTGAGCTATCAGGGATTAAACCAATCTGGGGATGGATTGGCGAAGCGCAATAGTAGCGAAGTTCATCGCCTGCACAAAAAATGGCTAGAGGCTCTCGCCTAATGCCAACTCTTTTTGAACTCTACGGGCAGCCTCCATAGCGACTAATTGGCCAAAGATCTCTTGATACTGCGCATCATTTTCAACTGGATTTAATCTCTGCAAGGTTGATTTAATTTCAGCGATAGATCTACTTAAAGCAACCTCACGCAATCTTGCGATTATGCTGTTGATGTACCGCTCAGAAACCTCTCCATCGGTACGAATTGGCTCTACCGTCAACTCTGTAACTAAGGTTTTAAGCTCATCGCTCTCGCATTTTTCAAGTAATGATTCAGTTGTGAAACCATCATTGGCATCGATTAATTTACGCAGTTGATCATAAAGTGGATATGAAAATGCATTTTCTTCTAGATCAACCCAGCTTGAGGCAAGCCCAGAGATTTGTAATTTAACCTTTAAGACCTCTCGCTCTAAAACTAAAATTGGATCAGTTAAGTTAACTTTTACAGCTTCATTACTATCAACGCGATTACCACTTCGCTTTACCGCAGTTGAAACAATATCAACCTCCATGCCTAGCCAACCGGCTAGCAATCGAAGATACTCGGGGCGAAGTGAAGCATCGCGAATCTTGCCAATTAATGGTGCAACCTGGTTTAACGCATTTACTCGCCCTTCCGGATTTGTAATGTCATATCCAGCAATTACCGATTTAATTGCAAACTCAAATAATGGAACCCGGCGGGCAATTAATTCACGAACTGCTGCATCACCATGTGCTTGGCGAAGCTCACATGGATCCATACCATTTGGTTCGACCGCTACAAATGTTTGCGCCACAAACTTTTGATCATCCTCAAATGCACGAAGTGCAGCCTTTTGTCCCGCTGCATCGCCATCAAAGGTGAAAATCACTTCACCACGAAATGCATCAGCATCCATTAATAATCTGCGAATAATTCTGATGTGCTCATCACCAAATGCGGTGCCGCAGGTTGCAACAGCTGTTGTTACTCCAGCTAAATGCGCAGCCATTACATCGGTATATCCCTCAACAATTACAACTTGGCGAGATTTAGAGATCTCCTTCTTAGCCATATCTAGGCCGTAAAGAATTTGATTCTTCTTATAAATCGGAGTCTCTGGTGAGTTTAAATACTTAGGTCCTTGATCAACCTCATCACTTGCTAGCTTTCTAGCACCAAATCCAACAACATCACCAGAGATATCCTTTACCGGCCAAATTAATCTATTTCGATATCTATCAATTGGGCCCTTTGTTCCCTCTTTAATTAGACCAGCTAGCATTAACTCTTCCTCGGTAAAACCTTTACCTTTTAGGAATTTAAATAAGGAATCCCATTGATCAGGTGCATAACCAACACCAAAAGTTTTTGCAGCATCACGATCAAAGCCACGTTTAGTTAAAAAATCACGGCCATGTTGGGCATCAGGCATTTGCAACTGCTCTTGGTAGAAGGTAGCGGCAGCTAAATTTGCTGCTACCAACCTTGATCTATTAATGGATGGACCAGAATTTGTACTGCCTGCTTCATAAGTTAATGTGTAACCAATTCGATCAGCTAACCGTTCTACCGTTTCAGTAAAGGTTAGATGTTCTAACTTCATAATAAATGCGATTACATCTCCACCGACTTGGCAGCCAAAGCAGTGAAAGTAACCCTTGCTTGGTGTTACATGGAATGAGGGCGACTTCTCATCATGAAATGGGCAAAGACCTTTCTTTTGGCCACCGCCGGCACCCTTTAATTGAACATAATCTCCAACAACATCATCAATTGGGCTGTGGTCACGCACATAAGTGACATCTGTATCTTTAATTCGCCCGGCCATTGCGCAATCCTATTTACTTTTTGCTAACTAGCTTGGCATGCAACATTTGAGCGCCAGGATCGGTCAATGAGGCGACTTGATCAATTACTACCCGAAGGCGTTGTTGATCATTCTCAGCGTTTTGCCAATCCTGCAAAAAGAAACTTTCCAGTGTGGTTGGTGCACTTGCCAGGATTGCTTCAACTAATTCACTTAATAATTGTTGTTGTTTGGCATACCGCTCTTGTGATGCTGCAGCGTTAATTACATAGTGGCCAGCCATTGATTTAAGTACCGCCACCTCAACTCGCTGCGCCCTTGGCACAATTAGATTTGCGTTATACCTTGTTAAATCGCCATCACCATACTTTTCTTGCGTGGCAACCTCCGCCGCTTGCGCAAACCGACCAATTAATTGGCTAGCAAGATCTTTAAGTCTGGCAAGTGAGCGATGAGATCCATCGTAATACTTTGGCCAACAGGATAATTTTTGTAATTCAGATAGTGCGCTTTGCATTTCAGGTTCGGTAATGTCAGCTAAATAAACCTCCTGCGCTACCTTAAATAATTCCGGCAAATCATTGCTTAATTGATCCAATTTTATTTGGCCACTTACCAATGAATCCTCTAAATCATGAACAGAGTAAGCAATATCATCTGACCAATCCATAATCTGGGCTTCCATACTGGTCTTGCCAGACTCCACACCTGATCGATACCAATTAAAAATTTCTAAATCATCTTCATAGACACCAAATTTGCGGGCATTAATTGCACGTGGCCATGGATATTTAGTTGCTGCATCAAGTGAACTTCTAGTTAAATTTAAACCGATAGATTTTCCACTTGGTAAAACTGTTTTTGCTTCTAATCGAATTAATAACCGCAGGCTTTGCGCATTTCCCTCAAAGCCGCCACAACTATCTGCCAAAATATTTAAAACCTCTTCACCATTGTGACCAAATGGTGGATGTCCTAAATCATGGGCTAAACATGCACCCTCCATTAAATCTGGATCTGCACCAAGTGCCGCCCCAAGTTCGCGGCCAACTTGAGCGCACTCAAGTGAGTGCGAAAGTCTGGTGCGCGGAAAATCTGTTGCCCATGGAACTGCCACCTGAGTTTTTGCAGCTAAGCGTCGTAGAGCAAATGAGTGAATAATTCGTGCGCGATCTCTTGCAAACTCAGTACGGCCACCACGTTTTGCAGGTTCATCTAAATATCGCTCGCGATCTGATTCGGTATATCCCGAATGCTCCTTCGCCGCTCTTAAGACCATTTACTAATCCTATCTACTTCAAAAGAGAGCTAAAGTGCTCGATCACTGAGTGAAATTCCATGACGGCCAACGGTTATATAAGCCAAATACGCCGCACTTTCTCTAAATAAATATCGAAACTTTGAATTTTCCAATGCGCCAGGTCCAGTCTCACTTGGTGCACAACTTGCTGTTACCTCTAAATCTCTTGCCATCGTCATTGCTCGTAAGCAGTGATAAGAATCTGTCACAATCAAAACTGAATTTAACTTTGCCTTTTTCATTTGTGCGACATACTCCTGTGTACTCTCTAAGGTGTCGCGCCCCTTAGGAATTGCTTGAATGTACTTTTTGTTAACGCCATTTTTAATTAACCAGTTGTAACCCGCTGCCGCCTCGGTACTTCGATCACCTGGTGCACCAGCACCGATTGTGTAGATAACCTTTGCCATTCCAGATTTATATAATTTTTTAGCACTTTCCAGCCGCGCCTCAAGCAACTCACTCGGACGGCCATCAAATTGCGCAGCTCCCATAACCACAATCACATCACTTTTCACAGGTTCTAAATGATGTGCGGTGTACCAAATATTGCCAATCACATAGAGCGGAATAATGATTATCAGTAGAAAGACAAAGGCAATTAATCTTCTGATCAACTTAAACAAAAACATTAACCACCAGAAACAGATTCATCAATTGTGATTGTTACTAATTCATCTGGATCATCGAGCCAACCATCTGGCAGGGTTACCGGCCTGCCATGACTGGTGCGGCCACGAGGCGTATCTCCTACCTCAGTTGGATATGGCTGATTCTCAATTCTTGAAAGTAAATCCTGCATCTCTTGATATGAACCAACCATGCCAAGTGATGATCTGATCTCACGATCAACTCGAAAACCCTTTAAGTACCAAGCCATATGCTTACGTAGATCGCGCATTGCTCGATCCTCATTTTCAAAGTACTCAATTAATAATTTTGCATGGCGCAACATAATTTCCCGCACCTCAAATAGGTTTGGATTACTTCTATTTTCATCGCCAGCAAATGCTTTAACTAAATCTGCAAATAACCAAGGACGACCTAAACATCCGCGGCCAACCACAACACCTGCGCAACCAGTTTGCTCCATCATGGCAACACCATCTGCCCCACTCCAAATATCACCATTACCTAAAACTGGAACTCCAGTTGGCGCTAAATACTCAACTAAATCGGTAATACGAGACCAATCAGATTTACCTTCATAAAGTTGTGATGCTGTCCGAGCATGAAGAGCTACCCAAGTAACACCAAGATCTGCTGCGCTCTTTGCTGCCTCACGATATGTGTGATGATCATGATCAATTCCAACCCGCATCTTTACGGTAACTGGCATTCCATACTTACTTGCTGCCTTAACAGATGATTGAACAATTGCCGAAAATAATTTGCGCTTATATGGAAGTGCTGCGCCACCACCGCGACGAGTTACCTTCGGCACTGGACAGCCAAAATTTAAATCGATGTGATCGGCTAAATTCTCTGAACCTAAAATATCAATTGCTTTACCAACTACATTTGGATCAACTGCAGATAATTGAACAGATCTAGGGGTTTCACCTTTGCCTGGTTTAATCAATCTAAAGGTTTCTTCTCTTCGCTCAATTAATGCCCGAGCAGTAACCATCTCTGAAACAAATAAACCAGCGCCTTGCTCGCGACAAAGTGTGCGAAATGCGGAGTTGGTAATTCCCGCCATTGGCGCAAGTACAACTGGCGTATCTAAAACAACCTCATTGTTTTCAAAGTTGCCATTGGAAATAGGAAGCCGAAGTGGCTTAACCTGCGTTAACAATTAGCAGCCCAATAATTTTGGTGCTAAATAATTTTGCACCTGATCAAGTGCAATTCGAGATTGCGCCATAGTGTCGCGTTCGCGAATGGTTACCGCTTGATCATCTAATGATTCAAAATCAACAGTGATACAAAATGGCGTACCGATCTCATCTTGGCGCCGGTATCTGCGGCCAATGGCACCAGCATCATCAAAATCTACATTCCAATTTTTCCGAAGCTGCGCAGCTAAATCCTTAGCCTTTGGCGATAGATCTGCATTGCGAGACAACGGAAGCACCGCCACCTTTACCGGTGCAAGACGTGGATCTAATTTCATAACTGCACGCTTTTCCATTTCACCCTTTGAATTTGGTGCTTCATCCTCAGTGAATGCATCCATCATGAAGGTTAAAGTGCAGCGATCAACACCTGCCGCCGGTTCAATTACATATGGAGTCCAACGCTCATTTTTCTCCTGATCAAACCAGGTTAGATTTTCACCAGAGGCTGTGCTGTGTGCCTTTAAATCAAAATCGGTGCGATTAGCAATTCCTTCTAGCTCGCCCCACTCGGTGCCAGCAAACTCAAATTTATACTCGATATCGGCAGTGCGCTTTGAGTAATGTGAAAGTTTTTCCTTTGGATGTTCATAGATGCGAAGACGATCTGGATTAATTCCTAAATCTTTATACCAAGCCAGACGAGTATCAATCCAATATTGATGCCACTCCTCATCGGTACCGGGAACGACAAAGAACTCCATCTCCATTTGTTCAAACTCGCGGGTGCGGAAAATAAAGTTTCCAGGTGTGATCTCATTTCGGAATGATTTACCGATTTGGCCAATACCAAATGGTGGCTTCTTGCGTGATGTAGAGGTTACATTTTCAAAATTAATAAAGATTCCTTGCGCAGTTTCTGGGCGCAAATAGGCAAGACCAGATTCATCTTCAACTGGGCCCAAGTAGGTTTTTAATAAACCAGAGAATTGTTTTGGAACTGTGAACTTTCCCTTAGTTCCGCAATTAGGACAATTAATCTCCTCCATCGAAGATGGTTTTTTCTTATGTTTATTTTCATAAGCTTCTTCTAAATGATCTGCGCGATAACGTTTATGACAAGAGGTGCACTCAGTTAATGGATCAGAGAATGTAGCAACATGTCCAGATGCTTCCCAAACCTCGCGAGCTAAAATTACGCAGGAGTCGATGCCAACAACATCTTCACGGCCCTGCACCATTGAACGCCACCATTGACGTTTAACATTATTTTTTAACTCAACACCAAGGGGACCGTAATCCCATGAGGCGCGAAGTCCGCCATAAATTTCTGATGAGGGATAAACAAAACCACGGCGCTTGGCCAAGGAGACTATATTTTCTAAACGATCTGCTGCCATTTTTACTCCATCCGGCTGGCTGTCGGCGGTACACGAGATTAGAGGCTTAACTTTACGCTAGATTATGCAAATGTTAGTTATTGGATTAGCAGCGGTAACCGTTCTCGCTACCTTTTTGGGTGGCTTATTAGCACTTCGTGCAAAGGATCGATTTCATCTTGTCCTTGGTCTCTCTGCTGGATTACTACTTGGCTTAGTTGGCTTTGATCTACTCCCTGAGGTTTTTGAAATGGGAACGGGAGAATTAGGTGGCGTACAAACTGTTTCTATTGCATTAATTGCCGGATTCTTATCACTTCACTTTATTGAACAATTTGCTGGCTCACATGAGCCTGCCGAATCTGAGTACCACCATGATCACACCCATGCATTTGAAATTGCTGGCACCGTTGGCGCATTTGCCATGGCTGGCCATATTTTCCTAGATGGCATTGCATTAGCACTTGCCTTCAAGGTCAGCAACGCACTTGGTATCGCAGTTTTCATTGCAATGATTGTGCATGCATTTAGCGATGGTCTAAATACCGTTGCATTGCTTGTAAAGCTTGGTCAATGGAGTCAGCGTGGCAAGTTCTTGTTAGGTATTGATGCAATCGCCCGTATCAGCGGAGCAATTCTTGGTTCAACCTTGGTAATTAGCGATTCAGCGATCGCTATCTATTTGGCTGCGTTCTCTGGAATTGTTATCTATCTCGCTACCTCTCACATTTTGCCGGAGGCGCATGCAAACCATCCAACCAGAGCAACCATGCTTGCAACATTAACTGGCGTACTAATTATGTGGGGCGTAGTAGTTACTTTTTAATTACGCTTTACCAAATCTACGCTCACGCTCTGCATAAATCTCAATCGCCTTCCATAATGTACGTCGATCAGCATCTGGCCAAAGCACATCTAGGAATACCATCTCAGCATAAGCAGATTGCCACATTAAAAAGTTGCTGGTTCGTTGTTCGCCAGATGAACGTAAAAACAAATCCACATCACTCATCTGTGGTGAATACAGGTATTTGTTAAAGTTTTTTTCAGTTAATGATTCAGCCTTTATCTTTTTACTTTTAATTGCTTTAGCAATCTCTGTAACTGCATCAACAATCTCGGCTCGGCCGCCATAATTAACACACATATTTAAGGTTAAAACCTTATTGGATTTAGTTAACTCCTCTGCCTCAAGTAATTCATTTAATACTGAGGACCAAAGTTTTTGTTCACGTCCAACCCAGCGAATCTTTACGCCAAGATCATTCATCTCATCGCGTCTCCTGCGAATTACATCGCGATTAAAACCCATTAAAAATTTGACCTCTTCCGGAGATCTGCGCCAATTTTCAGTTGAGAATGCATATGCACTTAACTCTTTAACACCAATTTCAATTGCGCCATGCACCATATCCAATAGAGATGCTTCACCCGCTTCATGTCCAGCGGTTCTTGGCATACCCCGCTCTTTTGCCCAACGACCATTGCCATCCATAACAACAGCAACATGATTTGGAATTTGTTTTGGATTTAACTTTGGCGGTTTAGCGCCGGTCCAATGCGGAGTTGGTGCAGTTACTTTGCGAGCTTTAGCCACGGTTTATTCTCTCAACTAAAGGCAAGGAACGTAAACCACGTTCTAAGTGCCACTGCAGATAAGCTGCAATTAACCCCGATGCCTCACCTCTATTTTTTAATTCACTGCTCATCGCACTCTCCCAATTACCCGTCAATAAATCTGACATTAAAGCAAGAGTTGCCTCGCTAGGTGTGGCAGATGCCGATGGCTTACATGTTGCACAAACACTTCCACCGCCTTGCAATGAGAAAAACTTATGCGGTCCAGGTGCATCACATCTTGAGCAAATTGTTAGAGATGGTGCATATCCGGCAACAGATAATGAACGAAGTAGGTATGCATCTAATATTAAAGATGGGTCATACTTTTTTTCAGCTAATGCCTTTAATGATCCAACTACCAATAAATATTGTTGCAG
>JACCEA011041959.1_pt1 | contig 11395 bp, 11 predicted proteins | sample 7449851 | NCBI WGS metagenome assembly JACCEA01 (sample SAMN15323453, study PRJNA562643) | freshwater metagenome | isolation source: river surface water | place: USA:Blue River Watershed | collected 2017-08-18 | reverse complement strand
TTAATCAGTCACAAGGACGAACTAGTGGGCCGTGTTAACAATGTACTGAAAGTTATCAAAGAAAATGGCTTTACCAGCTATGCTACCGACCTAGAGGTCACAGAAGAATGAGCAAAAAGGTAGATCCAGTTGACTATCAAGACGAAGAGCTACACGCAGAGCTGCTGAAACTGTTTCGTCGGTACTTTGAGTGTAATCAAACATGGATCAATCGTGCTACCAAGCAGAGCAGTATTGAACTTAGGCAAGTGCTCAGTGAGATTAGAACAGTCTGCACAGCTAGACGAGATATAGTGCGCCGATGGGCAGTACACAAAGAAGCGCAGTTGGCGGAACGAAGACAACAGAAAAATGAAACAACCAACAAGAAAGTTTGACTGTATCTACACTAACGGCTGTAGCTGGACCTACGGCAGTGAATTGATTGATCCAGACCTGCCTACAGTTATAGATCATTTTGACGATAGGCACAACCAGTATAGAATTAATCACCAGTGGCCCACACACTTGGCACAAAGCTGGGGTGTACCCGTTTATGACGGCAGTGAAGCAGGTGGTTGCAACGACAGGATTGTTAGAACTACTTTTAAAGATGTTAACGAACTGCTCATGCAAGGGCGCAGACCTTTTGTGGTCATAGCTTGGACACAGTTGCACCGTTTTGAGCTGCCGCATGGCGGCGCAGGCGAGCACTACAGACAGTTTGTCAGTCCTAACGACAGTGACCTTCCCCGTGCTGCCAAAGAAATCTGGGCACAGTGGAGCGGAGATCGTTCAGATGTTGTGCGTTGGCTGGTGAATTTAATCAGCGTGGACGCATTTTTAAAAGCAGTTGGCGTGGATTACATAGGCACTACTGTATTCAACAAGACCTACAGGACTTACGAAGCAGTAACTGAAGATAACAATCTCAGTCCTTATACAGAATATTTAAAAACTCAAATGGCACTCAGCAGGCATTTATTACACTACAGTTTAGAAGGCTATCTAAGACAACAGGCACACGTTGAATATGGTCCCGGTGGGCATCCTTTGATGCACGGGCACCAATTAATCAGCGAACACATTAGGCGTCACATGTTAAACACATTTCACTTTCAACGGTAACGGGAGTTCTGACCAAATATATAGTTGATGTCATGGTATTATCAGAATCAACTTGTAGAAGTACTACCCGAAGACTGCATAGGCTTCGTTTACATCATTACAAATATCCAAACACAGCGCAAATACATAGGCAAAAAATTAGCAAAATTTTCAAAAACAACATACAGAGTACACAAACTTAAAAACGGCACTAAAAAACGTAAGAAAATTAGGCAAAAAATTGATTCTGACTGGCGTGAATACTATGGTTCGTCGCCGGAACTAAGCAAAGACGTGGCACAACTAGGCGCTGAAAACTTCCGCAGAGAAATTTTATACTATTGCAATTCAAAGGCAGAATGTAGTTACATCGAAGCTAGGGAACAGTTTTCCCGTAGAGTATTAGAGTCGGATGATTACTACAACGGGCACATACAGGTTAGAGTTCACGGCTCTCACATCAAAGGCAAAATCCAATTAAACGGTTAAAGCTCGCGCAGGCTAATTTCGTGCGCCCCAATCCCTGGTGATGTCGCAGGGTACGGAAGTCTTTTTGCCGTAAAAAGCACTTAGCAACTATCCTTAACAGGACGATGATCGGATACGCCTATGAACCGGTTTTGCTATTTAGAATGTAGGAAAGGCTAAAAGAGGGTTAATAACCCACGGCTGTATGCATGATAGCGTATGTGTACAGACCCGCCGTTGTGATAAGACGGAGTGAGCAGGTACCGGACAACCGCCTGTGCTAGTAGAAATACTTGTAGCTCTAACGCTGTGTGACATGTTCAACTCAGATAATGTTCATCTTTTGCCCGCCAGGGCGAAGTGTGACTGAACAATCTAGATAATGCATTAACGCTTCGCGTTATATTGCTGCTAATTATTCCTTGATAAAAGTTCGAACGAAGTGAAGAACAGATGAACGTAGTTCATCTTTACAATACATAAATATCAAATGCGAGTAAAAGATATACTACATGAACACAGAATTCTCCAAGAACAACTATGGAGATTAGGGCAAGCCTTGAAATATGCTGCAGGTATGGGTGAAGGAATGACTTCACAAGTACGTCAGGTATTAGCATGGTTTTCAGGTAAAGTAGCAGGTAAGCCTAATGCTGCTGAAGAATTGGCGCAGGGTTGGGTTAAAGTTGCAGAAATTAATAAAGTAACACCTGCTGAAGCAATAGCTGCAGGTAAAGTTGAAGCCGAAGGCGCTAGAATAGCCAAGGAAGTTATTGAAGAAGCTGAACAGCTGGCTATTCAATTAATGACTAAGAGTAGACGTTTGCGTGTTCGTAGCGAACTGGGTGCTATGGAATGGCTCTACGGTACTGCGTTAAACACTTATAATTTCTGGCTTACTGCTGCGGGCATTGTAAAGCCAATCGGTGAATGCATTTGGTATATCTACCAAGCGTATGAAAATATGGAAAAGGGTCATCCTGAATATCAAGGACCTAAACTACAGTACATTGTACAATTTGAAATCAACAAGGCTATTCGTGAAGTAACAGCTATCATTGCAGGTAGAGGTTTAATTGCGTGGGCACTTGGTCCTAAAGGAATACAAGTGTTAGGTCCGCTAGGTTGGGGACCTATTGGTAAAGCATTTAATATTTTGAGTCCAGCAGCACAGGCCAGTTTTATAACTTGGTTTCAAACAGATGCAGGTCAAAAGTATTTTGCTGAATGGTTAGTAGGTAAGGCATTGATTCCATTTACTGAAGTAAAAATGCCTGGCGGGTCAAGTTTTAATTGGGTAACTGAATTTGTTGGCGGACGTACTAAAACTGCTTATGATGCAATCTTAAGAGCTGTAGGCAGTGACAAAGCGCAAGAGCCTGCCAAAATGCCTGAAATACCTGCTAGTAAAAGTCCTATTAAGATTGATTGGTCTTCTGGCCAAGCTACAACAAAATAAATTACACCATTGGCATCTGCGTTTCTTTGCTGATGTTGATGTTTTCTTTTACAACGGTATACATGGCTTGTCTGTCATCGTGACTGTATTGATGCAACAGTTGATCTACTGTCACGCCGCCTCTCATATACCAACTTAAACGAAATAGTTCAGTTTTAAAATCTTTAATTTCTTCATCTAGCCTAACTAGATATTCTTTAATATCGGCGTTGTTTAATCCAATTAGGCGCCTGCGAAAAAATTTGATTGATCCAGTTCTATTGGTACTTCTTCTTCGTGCCCGCAACTGGTGCAAACTGCTTTTTGCACTGGAGGAGTCCAGCTAGCCTTGTTGTCATCAGTGTGTTTAGAAATAGCTTCTGTTACAGACTTTTCAGAATTTAATAACCATTCGTTGATATGATCTCTATCAGTTACTACTTCGCCGTCAACTGTTACACTTTCGATACCTAAAGCAAACAATTCTTGTCGTAGATTAGTCAGCTGTTTGAAAATGTCTTCAGAACGACGTTTTCTTTCTTCATCGTCGGTAAGTGCATTGACTTGTGCTATCTGTTTTTGAATAGCAAAATTTTGCAAAGAAAAATCAGTCGACTCTTTATAACTAAGTGGACGTACAACTACAGTCAAATCTCCAATTTTAACAGTATTGTTGTAGTGACAAGTTGAATAAAAGTCAATCATTGCAGATAAATCAAATGTATAAGAATTATCTGTTCCGCAGCTAGGACACACTCTAGTTGATTCGATTTCGTTGCCATATGTTGCTACACGAATAGCTGACAAAATGATATCAATATCCAGTGTTGATACACTCCACGGATCTGTAATTTCAGGAACACAACTTTGAATAATTCTTGCGGTGCTTTCACCAGATATAAGTGCATCAGCAGTCTTAAAAATTATTTCATCCATGCCTGTCATACCGTAGACGGCAAGTCTATTAACATCTCCTGATATTGCGTCAGGGCTGTAGATGCCTTGACTAGGCAGGCTAATGAAAATTTTAGGCTGTCTAAAATACTTCTGTAATGGATTTGTAGCCATATTTTACTCCAGATAAATATTATAACTGTAGTATTTATATACGCACTTTTTGGTAGAAAAATAATGTCAAACGAAGATCAAATACTGGCCGAACTTAAAAGCATAAATCAAAATCTTTCTCGAGGAAGTCCTTTTGCGTCTGGCACGGCTACTGCGGCTAGCATGGGCAATCAATTGGCTGCTGGTACACAATCTTTAGTGACAAACGTTAGCAGCATGGCCCAAGGCACTATGAATTTGCAAAAGGCTGTTAACGTTGCGGCAGAAGCGTTGGGAATATTTCCAGGAATTGGACCAGCACTAGCTGGGATTATCAAAGCAACGTCGGGCGAATTAGAATCTATGAACAATTCGCTAATTTCTGCAGGTAAAAGTGGTGTAACTTTTGGACAAAATATCTTTGCATACACAGCAGCTTTAGGCCAAGCTGGTATTAGTATGCAGACATTTAATCAAATCCTAGCATCCAGTAGCAAATATATTATGGGTATGGGGTTGAATGCACAAGACTCTGCTAAAAACTTCTTAGAAGCAAGTGCAGTCATGCGTAATATCCCTGATGTTATCAAAGCAGAAATTGGAGGAATTGATTTTTCAGAATTTCAACAAGCATTGATGTTGGGCGCAGACCTACAAAAATATAACGACATGAAGCGTGCCGATGCTACTCAAGCTCTAGTGATGTCGTCTATTAATGCTACTATTGCTATTGACGACATGGCAAGAATAACAGGACGTAGTAGACAGGAAATTCAAAAAGATGTTGACCAAGCATCTCAAAGCAGATTAATGGAAGTAGCTAAAATGTCTATGAGCCAAGAACAACTGGCTGCTATGCAAAAATCAATGCCTTTCTACACGTCGTTTGGCAAAGGCATCAGTGATGTATTCCAACAATTAGAAGCATTTGGAGACCTTGTTACCCCAGAAGCGGCTCAAGCAATGGCAGGTTTCAATCAAGCGTTTCCTGGAATAGAAGGTAAAATGCGTGAAATGGTAGGCACGTTAGACCCAACACGAAGAAAAGAAATTGAAAATGAGATTATGTTTTTAATGGGCCAGAATGCCAACGACAAAAATGCAATGGAGCAGTTAAGAATCTTAGCGTTACAAAAACAGCCGTGGGCCGTTGAATTAACTAACGCTCTTATTGCAAGCCAGTCTATGACAGCAGGTGCAAGAGCTAGATATCAAGAAGCCCAAGGCGATCAAACAGAATTTAACAGATTAACCAGAGAATCAGAAGCACAACGTAGTAAACTACAAGAATTGATGCTTAAAGATGAAGGATCAATGGTTAGCCAAGTGTTAAGAACTTTAGACAGGGCAGTAGGTGCAGGCAACACAGCCGTGGCTAATTGGTTAAAAACGTTTGAGCAAAAAACAGGGGAAAACTTAAAAGAAATAGTTGGAGATCCTGAAAAAGTAGTACAACGAATTACTCAGATACAAGGTATGACTGGCAATAAACTTGAGGATTTAGTTAAAGGTTTAACCGGAGATACCAGTGTTCCACAAGGATCTAACGCAGTACCAGGCACTCGTCCTAACCTTCCAAGGTATGATGGATCTCCTGAAAACCCCACCAACGTTAGAGTGATTAACGAAAGTCTACGAGTAAATGCTCCAGTCAGACTTGGCGGAACACGCGATGCGTCGGATGCAGACAGAGTAAGTAAATGGTTTGAAAACTTTGGAAGCGGAAGATTGATACAAGGCGACAGAGTAGAGAGTATGGTTCGTTTTGATCAGCGACAAGAATTTGCCATGGATGTGTTTAAAGAAACAGGTATGTTGAATTCTTTAGTAGGCAATTTAATGAGCAATATTAATACTAGTCAGGATCCGTCTATGATGCGCGAGTTAGTATCAACAATGGAAAAGATTCCTAGCCAAATTAAATTTCCCGAAATGCCAAGAATTACAGCTGAATCGGACGAGAAGAAAATATTAGCAGACCTGTTAGATAAGTTAAATACTAAGATTGAAAAACTTACTACAGCCGTTGAAGACGGTTCTAGAGGAACAGTTAAAGCAGTTAAAAGCCAAAATAATTTAATTGCTTAAGGACCATATATGAGTTGGAAAAAATATTTTACGCCTGTGCCAGTAAACGGATCTAACGTTAGCCCTATTAACGGCGGCAGTCAGAACCGTGCGGGCCCAGCACGTACCAACTACAGCAGTTTCCTACCAGATGTGTACACTGGTAGTCCAAACCGCATTGAACGCTACCAGCAATATGAAGTGATGGATAGCGACCCAGAAGTAAACGCTGCTCTTGATATTCTTGCAGAGTTCACAACACAAAAATTAAAAGACGGTAAAACACCTTTTACAGTACAGTGGCGACACAAAGCAACAAACGCGGAAGTGCGTATTCTTGCTGAGTACATGCAACAGTGGTGTAAGTTGCAAAAATTTGACGTGCGAATATTTCGCATGATGCGTAACACATTTAAGTATGGTGACGCATTTTTTATTCGTGATCCTGAAACACAAAAATGGCACTACATTGATCCTAGCAAAGTTGTTAAAATTATTGTTAATGAAAGCGAAGGTAAAAAGCCAGAACAGTACATTGTCAAAGACTTAGCACCAAATTTTATGGATTTAGTTGTAACACAAATTACACCTAATATTAATCCAAGACAAGGAACTGGCGGCATGGGCGGCTCTGGCGGTTATGGCGCCATTGGTGGTCAAACACAAAAAACAGGAAACTATTCTGCAACTTCAGGTAGCAGGTTTGGTGTACAAGAAACGGAACTGGCAATTGGTGCAGAACATGTGATCCATCTAAGCCTAAGTGAAGGGTTAGATAACAATTTTCCATTTGGTAATAGTTTATTAGAGCACATTTTCAAAGTTTATAAGCAGAAAGAATTGCTAGAAGATGCGATCTTAATCTATCGTATTCAACGAGCTCCAGAGCGTAGAGTATTTCACATTGACGTAGGAAATATGCCAAGCCACATGGCTATGGCGTTTGTTGAAAGGGTAAAAAATGAAATCCATCAACGTCGTATTCCTAGCCAAACAGGCGGCGGACAAAACGTTATTGATAGTGCATACAATCCATTGTCAATTAACGAAGATTATTTTTTCCCACAAACCGCAGAAGGACGCGGATCCAAAGTTGAGACCTTGCCTGGAGGCACGAATCTTGGCGAAATTGATGATTTAAAATACTTTACAAACAAGTTGTTCCGCGGTTTACGCATTCCAAGTAGCTATCTACCAACAGGTGCAGACGACAGTCAAGCAAGTTATAATGACGGTAGAGTTGGTACAGCATATATTCAAGAACTACGTTTTAACAAATATTGCGAGCGTTTACAAGCTCTAGTAACAGCAGTATTTGATGAAGAATTTAAGCTATACATGTACGGAAAAGGCGTCAATATTGATGCTAACTTGTTTGAATTGAAGTTTAATCCTCCGTTAAACTTTGCAAGTAGTCGTCAAGCAGCCATGGATACAGAGCGTATCAACACATTTAATACTGTTCAAGCACTACCATTTATTTCAAAACGTTTTGCTATGAAACGTTATTTGAATTTAACAGACGAAGAAATAGCTGATAACGAACGTATGTGGGCAGAAGAAAACGGTAAAGGCCAGCCAACATACACAGATGCCGCAGGAGAGCTACGCAGTGCCGGACTAAATGCCGCAGGCATTGAAGGAGACTTAGGCATGGCAGGAGACCTTACTGCTCCTGACGGTTTAGAAGGTGATTTAGAAGGCGGAGCAGAACAAGGAATGCCTGCGCCACCTGTAGCCGGAGCACCAGCAGCAACGCCTGCTGTATAAATATTATTATGATATTACGCGAGTTATTTTACATTGATCCAGATACAAGACGCACGGCAAACGACCTGCGTTACGATGCTGACCGTGATAATGCAACGTTACATCGCGATGACACTCGTAAAACAAGACTTACATTGCGTCAAATTAACGAATTACGCAAGTCAAGTGAAGCGCATATACTTGAGCAGGAGCGCGAATTACAGTTTATAAACGACATGTACCAGCTGCCATTAGAACAGCCTGCATAAATATCGAACCTAAAATAGAAAAAACCTATAAAAATGGCCTGTTTTCAGGCTATTATCATACGGTTTTTTGACTTATATGTAAATATAATACAGCCTTGTATAACCATCACAGGAGAATTTTAACATGACTGACCGAGTACAATTTGAAGCCATGCTTGAGGCATTGATCAACGAAGATCAAGAAACAGCAAAAGAGATTTTCCATAATATCGTAGTAGCAAAATCTCGTGAAATCTACGAAGAATTATTAAGCGAAGACTTCAGCGTCAACGAAGAAAGCGACGACGAAGACGACGAAGACAAGAAGAAAGAAAAAGACGAAAAAGAAGTCGACGAAGGATTCCCAGGCGCCGAAGAAGAAGGCGAAGAAGAGGAAGAAGAGGAAGAAGAAGGCGAAGAAGACTCTGAAGCAGACGACGATGTTGGCGGCGACGCAACTGACGACCTAATTGGTGACGTATCAGACGAAGAAGACGAAGAAGGTTCAATGTCAGACGAAGAGCAATCAGATCGTATTATGGATCTTGAAGACGCTCTAGAAGAACTAAAAGCAGAATTTGAACAACTAATGGCTGACGAAGGCGAAGAAGGTAGCGAAGAACCAGCTGACATGGGCGGAGAAATGGACGACATGGCAGGCGGAATGGATGCTGAAATGCCAGCTGAGCCAGAACAAGATGAGCTAGCCAAGTTCATGGAATACGTAGACAAAGTAGCACTACCAAAGCACGGTGATAACGGTGCAAACACCAAATCAATCGTAGCTGGTAAAAACGACATGGGCGGCAGCGTAGCTAATATTGCTCGCGGCGGCGAAAGCACAAAAGGCGGCACACAAGGCGGCTTATTAAACCCAAGCACTAAAGAAGAAAATTTCGGAAACATCAACGTTCCAGGCGGTAATGCAGGTAAGACAGCATTCAAGAAGAAAGAGCCAGGACACGGTGCTGAGAAGAAAGGTTCAGGCGACACAGCTCCAGATAAGAAAAGTCTTATCGGTAGCAGATAATTTAAACAGAGACTACTAAAACATGTCTTTATACCTCCGAGAGAATCTCAGTTTCAACGAAGCCAAAATGGTCGTTGAATCTGATGACAAAGAAGGAAAAAACTTGTATATGTCTGGGATTTGTATCCAAGGCGGTATACGTAACGCTAACCAGCGTGTTTATCCTGTGCAAGAGATTGGCAAGGCTGTCAAAACCCTTAACGATCAGATTCAAAACGGCTATTCAGTTCTCGGAGAAGTGGATCATCCCGATGATCTAAAAATTAATTTGGATCGCGTCAGCCACATGATAGTAAACATGTGGATGGATGGACCAAATGGTTACGGGAAGCTGAAAATTCTTCCCACGCCAATGGGACAACTGATTAGAACTATGTTAGAATCAGGAGTCAAATTGGGAGTCAGTTCACGCGGATCCGGAAACGTCAAAGATGACGGTTCCGGTGAAGTTTCAGATTTTGAGATTATCACAGTAGATATGGTAGCTCAACCTAGTGCTCCTGGAGCATACCCAACACCAATTTATGAACACCTGATGAATAATCGTGGTGGTTATAATGCCTTACGTATAGCGCAAGAGGTTAAAGGTGATCCTAAAGCACAACAATATCTCAAAGAGAGCTTATTAAGTATAATAAGCAAACTCCAATAACAAGGAGAATCACAATGTTGGATGCACTAAAAACGCTATTTGAGAACAACGTGATTTCTGAGGAGATCAAAGCATCTATTGAGCAAGCATTCGAAGCTCGTATTAACGAAGCCAAAGAAACTGCTACTCAACAATTACGCGAAGAATTTGCTCAAAAATATGAGCACGACAAAGCAACTATGATTGAAGCAGTTGATCGTATGATCACTGACCAGCTATCACAAGAGCTTGTCGAGTTTGCTGATGATCGTAAGCAACTTGCGGAAATGAAAGCTCGTTATGCTGTTAAGATGAAAGAACATACCGACACAGTAGCAAAATTTGTTACTAGTCAGTTAGCTTCAGAAGTCAAAGAGCTACACGAAGATCAAGTCGCAATGGCAGAGAAATTCAGTACACTAGAAAAATTTGTCGTAGAAGCTTTGGCCGAAGAAATTGCTGAGTTTTACAAAGACAAGCAAGACTTGGCTGAAACCAAGGTACGTTTAGTTCGCGAAGGTCGCGAACAACTCGGTAAAGTAAAACAACAATTTGTAGAGCGTGCAGCTAAGATGGTCGAAGGTATTGTAACTTCAGGATTAAAAACTGAAATTACAGCACTGAAAGAAGACATCGAAGCAGCTCGTCGTGCAGATTTTGGACGTAAACTATTTGAAGCTTTTGCTCAAGAGTATCAGTCAAGTTACCTAAACGAGAAATCAGAAACTGCAAAATTGCTCAAGGTCATAGACATGAAAGATGTAGCTGTTCAAGAGGCTGCTAAAGCCATTGAGGAAGCACAGCAAATCGTAGAAAGCAAAGAAGCAGAGATTGCAGCTTTAAAAGAAGCGCAAGAAAGAAAAGCAATTATGAGTGAACTACTTGCTCCACTTAACAGTAAGCAACGTGAGATCATGTCAGAATTAATGGAGGGCGTGAAGACTGCTCGTCTAAACGAAAGTTTTGAAAAGTATCTTCCAGCAGTTCTTAACGGAAATGCTAAAGCTCCGCAGAAGAAACAGGCACTTGTAGAGGCTAAAGAAATTACAGGTAATAAAGAAATTACCAACGCAAATCGTAGCGGCGAGGATGAATCGAATATCATCGACATTCGTCGCCTCGCTGGACTAAAAATTTAAGGAGAAATTAAATGTCTGAACTACTATCAAGCCGTTGGGCAGAGACCAAGGAAGCTCTTTTAGAAGGCCTACAAGGCACTAAAAAGTCAGTAATGGGCGTGACTCTAGAGAATACTCGTAAGTATCTTTCAGAATCTGCTACAGCTGGTGCCACTTCTGCCGGCAACGTCGCAACATTAAACCGTGTTATTCTTCCAGTTATTCGTCGTGTAATGCCAACGGTCATTGCTAACGAACTAGTTGGCGTACAGCCAATGACTGGCCCAGTTGGTCAAATCCATACATTGCGTGTTCGCTATGCTGACACATCAAGCAATGCTGGTGTAACAGCTGGTGAAGAGGCATTAAGCCCATTCAAGATTGCTGAAGGCTACTCAGCTGATTCAACAGGTCGTGCTGTTTCTACAGCAACCCTAGAAGGTCAAGCTGGTAAGCGTATGAGCATTCAAATCCTAAAGCAAACTGTCGAGGCAAAAACTCGTAAGTTAAGCG
>JACCEA010497225.1_pt1 | contig 11396 bp, 9 predicted proteins | sample 7449851 | NCBI WGS metagenome assembly JACCEA01 (sample SAMN15323453, study PRJNA562643) | freshwater metagenome | isolation source: river surface water | place: USA:Blue River Watershed | collected 2017-08-18 | reverse complement strand
GCATTCACGGTCACACCTACCACGCAGAAGTCACCATCTCGGGCGACCCAGACCCCAGCACCGGCATGACGATGGACTTGGCCTTCTTGCGTCAAGAGGTTGAAAAAGTGCGCCAGCAACTCGACCACCGTTTTCTAGACGAAGTGGCTGGCATTGGCCCTGCCACGCTAGAAAATTTGTGCAGCTTCATTCACAAGCAACTTGCGGCGTCGTTACCCAACATCGATCGCATCACCGTCTGGCGGCCTGCCAGTGGTGACAAATGCTGCTTGAAACTCAAGGCGAATTGATCACGCGCACACCAAGCCCGAGGCCATTTGAGCCTGCGAATGCGCAAAACCCGGATGTAAGCATGGAATTACAAATCTATATGTAATTTAGAAGTTACACTAAATTTGTAAAGCGACTTAAGGTCAGGCAACCCGACCATCTTGGCGGTCCTGATGGCTTTCTTCAGGAAATTGCCGTGAACATCTACATCTACCTGTTCCTTTTGTTTGGCACAGTCTTCGGTCTCTCAACGTTCTCGCACAAGCACCTCTTCAGCGAGGGTCCTCACAAGGCTGACACACCTCAGGACGCCCCCACACTGGGCAGTCGGTTGATGTGGGCCATGGTCTGCACTTTCTTGTGGCCAATCATGCTCATCAGTGGCCTCAACTCCGCTGTGATATTGGCCAAACGCAAACGCGCAGCGATTGCGGAAAACCAATGAATCGCTTGAGAGATTATGGCTTGGTGCGAATGGTCAAAAAGTCATGTGAGAGGTAAACAGTCTTGCGATTGAAGCCGCAAAAAGGGGAACAGCACACGACAAGCAAAAACCCCAACTCGTCTGAGTTGGGGTTTTGCAAATGGTGGGCTGGCGTCTATTGAAGGATGCTCTGAAAGCCACATAAATCAAGGTTTTTCAGACATAGAACATCAAATTACACCCCCAGTTGTACCCCCACTTTGATCGTGCTACCGCAAATAGTGAATGCAGAACAGCCAAAACGCCGTGTGGTCAATGGGTGCAAAATTCCTACGAAAAAATACATTCTGGTGTTGTTTTTATCCAGAGCAGCCTATCACGTCAGTAACCACTAGACCTGATGCTCAAGTGATTAATTGTTCAAAGCTTAGCTTGTTGCAACTGCCTGTTCCCTTGACAAATACATTTAAAGTCATTTCCTCTTGAGACTTTGAAAGTAATCGCTAGAAATTTCTTTGTATACAGAAATATCCTGCTTAGTAGGTCTATGAAGCATGCTTTTGGAGTCGGATGCCACCACCGTGGAACTCGATGGTGGAGCAGCAACTTTTTGATTGATGTCCACAAGCATGGGCAATTCAAGTTGTCGACTTTTCTGCTTCACCTTCGTCATCATTGATCTCCTTAGAACGTAGGCTGTGAAAGACAAGGGAATTTGTGTCAACTTCCGCCACAACAACCTGCTCCAACCTTGGAATCGCCTTCATACTAACTTGGGTTGAGGGCAACGCCTGAATTCTTCCAGACAAGGATAACATTCCAGCCTTCTTTCGGGTGCCTCCCTCAAAAATATCAATGAAGCGCCTTGGTGCTATGCCATCGAACTGGAGAAGTTGAACTTTTGTCCCAGGGTCGATCGACTCGGTGATTGAATCCCAGTGAAGTCTCGTGGCCAAACTCTTGCGATATGGTTCGATGTAATGAATTTCAGAAATTCCCGCCGCCACCAAATGACGCGCACATGAATGACATGGATAGGTCGTGACGTAAATTTTCCCACCCAACACCCGGTCTCCCGCGACGCGACTGGCGCCCAAAATGGCATGCATCTCCGCATGAACAGCGCGTGAGAACTCGATTAAATCTTTCACTCGTGAGTCTTCGAGAATGGCTTTCACCGCCGAATCCTTTGACAACTCGGGCAATACGTTCTTATCGATCAAGCTTTCAACCATCTTTTCTGCGATTACCCGCTTCTCGGCATCGTTATGGCATTTCCCACCACTTTCTGCGAAGCACCGCTCATCCTCTCTCGGTTGTTGCAAGGGACTCTTAAACCCTATGGTGGACGCCGATGTCTTTCCATACAATCCTCCCCCGCTCTGAGGTACGTCATTCCAACCAACGGCTAATAACTCTCCAGTTTGACTTGTTACCGCTGCACCAACCTGCCGTGATAAGCATGCTGAATTTCTGGCAGCAGATGCCGCTGAGTACATGGCCGTCTCCTCACTAGTCGGAGTAATGACAGCGGTTTTGAAGATCAAATCAAACAGGCGGCGGACCTTTTCATTTAGCTGCGCGATCGCTCTGGGCTCAGATGGTGCGACTACTGCGTGATCAACCCGGAGGAAAAAATCGCACCTTGGAAAGGTATCCCGTACGGACTGGCCATGTGCAAACTCCTCTCCTGAGTCACGATCAATTAATTTACCAACTTCCTCAGGAGTAAGTTTCCCCGGTCGCTCCAAGTTCATCCGTCTAACTTCTAGCGGCGAAAAGAGTCCAACTGCAAAAAGCGCATCGCCGTATATCAGTCGTAAGAGATCCAGTTCCGAAGTGTTCTTTATTGAGTCAATGACATGGCAGATACGCTGGCTCTTGATTCTTTTTGCCTCGGGTTGCCGGGTCTCAGCCGCAATATCCTCGAAAGACCCAAACTCCCTACTTCGATCTCCACTGATCTTTGCTATCGCCACTTTGGCCAAGACGTCATTTCCGTAGGTCTTGCGAAGCTCGTCGCCAACAGTAATGAGTGATTGAATTTCGTTAAATTTAGACGACGTATCAATGCAAGCGCTTGTCTTCTCGGCATTCAACCGAATGAGATCGCTTAATCGAAGTGCTTCCGTCCTGTAGTTGAACTCGCGCAATGTGTTGGCAACTTGAGTGGCCGCTTCATGTAATGGGGAACCGATGGGACCACACAAAGCAATGACTAATTCAGGAGTAAGGCTACTGCTAGCTTCGCTCGTGGAATCAATCCGAATCGATGTGTCTTCACTTTTTAAAGGTGATTCTTTGCGGACGATACTTGTAACCATTGGCATCTCCCCTTTTTCTATTTTTTTAACTAAGGCTGATAAAAACTGTTATCTCGCTGCGGATAACTTTCATAAAAATGCTCGAACATGGCAGAGCATTTTTGTTGGTACAGCTCTGGCGTGTAAGCCCGTGGCAGGCCAGTGTCCAGGGTGTCCTCGATAGACAATTTGAGTTGCGACCGTGCGTTGGACTTCTTGCGCCAATCGATGACCAACAATTCATTGAGCTTATCCAGTAACTGTTTAGCCACCTTTTTCACCTCCGCACGTTCCTGGATGCTCAGCTCCGGCGCAGGTCGTGTCAGGATGTCGAAGATCACCAGCTCTTCCTCACTCATGTTCTCGCGAACATGGCGCTGCTGTTCATCATTCAAACTGTTGCTCAGGTTCAGCAACTCAGCATATAGCGCCTCGATGGTGGCGCTGCCTGCGTTGTAGCTCTCAATCAGCTCTTCAAACTTCTCGGCAAAGTCGGCGCGGGTGCGGTTTAGCTGGATCATTTTTTCCAGTTGGGCGCGAATGGCTGCTTTGAGCACCTCTAGGTCGGTGTTCTTATGCTTGGACTGTTTGAACTTTGAGGCCAGCGCCTCGAAGTTGATTTTGGACAAGTCCAGCGGCGCAGGGCCTTCTTCGCGGATGGCGTGGCCGGTAATGGATTCGTCAAGCAGCCCGTTGATCTGCCCCATGACCTGCGTGATGTCCGGTGGGTTAGGGTTCAACTTTGCACGAATCGCTTCGGCCAATGTGGTCAGGCAGGCCACGCGGCTGGAGAACTCCAATGCCACCGGGTCAGGTTTCACGGCGCGATAGAGGGTGCTGACCAGTCGCTCGTGGCCAAAGAAATCGCGGCGCAACGGGTCGGGTGAGATCAGCGCATTCATCCCATCTTCAATGGCCTGCAAGCGCTCCAGGCTGCCGCCAGCCAGCGCCTCCATACCGGTCAAACTCACCCCGTGCTTATCGCAAAAGGCCGTGGCATCCACCACCGACCGACGCAGCTCATCCACCAGTTGTTGTTTGTCTTTGACCGGAGTTTTGCCGTCTTTGCCCGCGCCGTAGATGGCCAGCGCCTTCTCCAGCGAGGTAAACACATTGGCATAGTCCACGATCACACCGCTGTGCTTGCCGGGGAATACACGATTGGCACGCGCAATGGTCTGCATCAGCGTGTGGTTGCGCATAGGCTTGTCCAGGTACACCGTGGAGCAGCTTGGGGCGTCAAAGCCGGTGAGCCACATGGCGCACACGAACACAAGCCGCAACGGGTCGTCGGTGTCCTTGAACTTATCGTCTAAGCCCGGCTGCGAATCGTTCATGCGCTTGCGGTGCGGCTCGATGTCCAGCCCTTGCTGCAGCATGTGGGCGATCTCGTTTTGACCCGGCGAGACTATCAGAGCCATATCGGTGGTAGTCAACACGTCAAGGCGTTGTTTAAGCTCGGCTCGGCGCGCTTCCCGCTTTGCTTGCTCAGGGGTCATGCCCCGCGCTAGTGGCAAATAAGCCAGCTCGCCCAGCTCCTTCTGCACCTTGGCCGTCTCTATCGCCCACAACGCCATGATCTTGTCGTGCATCTTGAGCGCGGTGGCCTTGTCGATGGACACCACCATCGCTTTGCCCACAAAGCCTCGCCCCAAAAAGTGCCGAACGATGTCTTTTGCCACGGTCTCCAGTCGGTCGTCGCGGGTGATCAAGTGAAACTGGCGACCGAGTTCCCGCTCTAGCTTGGCCTCTTGCTCGGGATCAAGCTCGGCATCTTCAATGAGTTGGTAGATGTCTTCGTTCAAATCAGGATTGACCAGTTGCAGCTCGGGAGTTCGGTTCTCGTAAAACAGCGGCACCGTGGCCCCGTCTTCAATCGACTGCTGAAAGTCGTAGATCGAAACATAGTCGCCAAACAATTCTTTAGTGCGCTCCTCACCCGCAATCAGTGGCGTACCAGTAAAGGCCAAAAACATGGCATTTGGCAAGGCCGAACGCATATTCAAAGCCAGTGTGTCGTACTGACTGCGGTGTGCCTCGTCAGTCAGCACGATGACGTCGGATCGGCCGCACAGTAGCTCTGACGTTTGAAACTTGTGCACTAACGTAAAGACATAGCGGTGGTTGCCGCGCAGAAGCTCGCGAAGGTGTGCTCCACTTGCGGCATGGCATTCTTCACCCTCTGCCTCGCTTACTGCACCGGTGGTCTTGAAAGTTTTGGCAATCTGCTCGTCCAACTCTACGCGGTCAGTTACCAGCACAAATGTCCAGTTGCCGGGCAAGGTGCGCAATACCTTTTGAGCAAAGAACACCATGGAGAAACTCTTACCGCTGCCCTGCGTTTGCCAGAACACGCCGCCTCGTCCATGCCCCATTTCTCGAGCGTCCAGCATAGAAACGATGGCGTTGTTCACACCTAAAAACTGATGGTTCTGCGCAATGATCTTGACCAGCCCAGCCTTGTGTTCAGAGAAAAGCGTGAAGTTCTCAACCAAGTCGAGCAGACGGGTGGTGTCGCAGGTGCCACGCAGCATGACTTCCAGCGACACGCGGCGCGGCTCGTTTTCGCGCCCAATCCGCTTCCACTCCACCCAGCGGCTCCAATCGGCGGTGAGAGAGCCAACACGACTGTCTGTGCCGTTGCTGGCCATCATCAGCGCGTTGAACCAAAAAAGGTTGGGCACCTGCTGCTTGTAGTGGGTCAGGTTTTCATCAAAGGCGGCGCGTGCTGGTACTCCTGGCTTTTTAAGCTCAATCACCACCCAAGGCAGACCATTCACAAAACCAACCAAATCCGGGCGGCAGGTGTAAAGCGCGCCGGTCACGCTGAACTGGCTGACTAGCAAAAAATCATTTTTCTGCGGCTGCTGCCAGTCCACCACGCGGAGGCGCTCGGTCTTTTGGCCGCCGTTCTCATGATCGGGCACAGATACTGCGATGCCGTCCTTGAGTAGCGCATACACCTCACGGTTCGCGGCTTCCAAGCTCATAGCTGAGCGGTCGCGGGCCAGTTCATCCACGGCGGCGGTGATGGCCTCGGTAGGGATTGTCGGGTTCAGTTGGGTAAGTGCAGCACGCAGGCGGGGAACCAACACCACCTCGCCTTTGGTCTCACGGCCCAAGGTGCCGCCTGCGCCAAAGGTCTCTTCCATCGCCGACACCGTCTGCCAGCCTAACGTGGCAAACAGCCCGATTGCGGGTTGCTCAACGAGTTGGTCTTCGGTGTAGGCGTGGATGCTCATGGGGTGGCGTCAACGTCGATTTGGCCTGACACCAGGCGCGGCAGCAACAGGTCGCGGGTACGGCGGAGGTTTGAGAGTTGATCTGCGGCGACACCGATGCGCTGAAAAATCAATGTGATTGGCTCAATCAATTTAGTTAGTACCGCGTCATCTTTCGGAAGAATTAGTCCTTCTTCTTTTGCAAATTTTTGGGCCTGAAAGTTCGCGATTCCGTTAGCTGCAACGTTCTGAAAATATTCCATTCGTGCATCTTCTCGAAGATGACGTGCCCGTAGGTGTACAAGCGGGGCAAGCTTCGGATCATGGGGTCGAAGCACTTTACAAAAACTTGCGGCAATCGCATCGTGACCTAGCCGCTTCAGAACATGTCTATCTACAAGCAAAGTCGTTCCAACACTCCTGCTTTTGGCATTGATTGAATTTTCAATAATCACGTCACCTACTTTAAGGCCGCGAGAAAGAAAGCTGGAGGACTTGATGTATCGAACAGGAGAGCGAATTTGCCCACCATAGGCAACTTCATCGAAATCGGCACCTCGTACAACAATCACTTCCTCAGTGTCACGGTCTTCTGATTGCTCACTCCCCCAATCACCGCCAGTCATAGAGACAAGAAGATCCCCAAACGATTTCACCTCCCAGCCCAAAGGAATATCCCCAAGCACAGACGCAACACGGGGATGGTTCTCAGAGCCGGGGAAGTGGAAGTGAACGAACCATTCGCGGTAGAGGGCTCGGGCCATCGACTCCAGAATCTTGATGCGCTGCTGGCTGTTCTCGATAAGTTCGTCGTAGACCGATAGGATCCTCGCGATCCGTTGTTGGGTTGCTAGAGGGGGGATGTTGATTTCGATCTGAGAGAAAGTTGACTTGTTGATGATTGGCGTTGCTGCGCCGCCAGCAATTGCCTTAAGGTGCTCAATTCGAGTTTGTAGTAGGTAGTAAACGAAAAAAGGGTCGTGACGTGACTCGTCAACGACAATAGAGTTGATTTGTTGGTTGGTGAACGATGGCCGAACTGTCATGCACATCTTGCCAATGGAAGCTATGCAAGTGACGCATACCGTCTTTGCAGGAAGAAGCAAATTGCGCTGAGATTCACGACCTTCTTCCGATAGCTGCCTAGTTGGCTCGCAGTAACGCAGGCTACCGATGTCAGTTGGGGTGATGAATGGATAGCCAAGACCATAAAGATATGGCTTGGCTGTGGGTGGTGTCTTACCCGTAACGATGCGGCCAAGGTCAGAGACAGTGATTGTTCGCCAGTCGCTAGTCATCATCACGCAGCCAAAATTCCTGCAACATTTAGAGCAATCGCCTGCTCCAGATCCCGCGCCTGAGTATTCAGCATCACAAGCTCTTCATTTAAAGCCTCAAACTGCATGTTGAAATTTTCATCGCTCACATTCTCACCAGGGGTTACTCCCACATAACGGCCAGGATTCAGGGACCAGTCCTGGGCTTCAATCTCAGCCAGCGTGGCGGCCTTGCACAGTCCGGGAACATCGGCATAGGCGGACACATCGCCAAACATCTCTTTGATCTTGGTCTCGGCTTCTTTGCCGCCCTGGTTGGTATCTATCGCCTCGCCACGGTAGAGGCGCACCAAGTTGGCAATGAAGCCGATTTGCGCGGGTGTCCAGTCGCGGTGGGCGCGGTCGATCTGGCGGTAAATGTGGCGGGCGTCGATGAACAGCACGGTGTTGGCACGTTTGGTTTTAGCCTTGCCTTTGTCTAGAAACCACAGAGTGCAGGGCAGCGTGACGGTGTAGAACATGTTGGGGCCAACGGCGACCATCACGTCCACGGCGCGTGCGTTGATCAACTGTTGCCGCAGCTCTTGCTCGCTGGAACGGGCATCGGACGCCGAGTTGGCCATGACGAAACCGGCGCGGCCTTTGTCATTTAGCGATGAATAGAAAAGCTGAATCCAAAGGTAGTTCGCGTTGTCGGTGCGAGGTAGGCCATACGGGAAACGGCGACCGGCCCCCACCATGCCAGACAAGCGCTCTTTGTCTACAGCGTTGACGTTGAAGGGCGGATTGGCCAGCACGAAGTCAAACTGTCCGGTGGCCGTGTGCGGGTCGTCATAGTAGCTGTTGACGTTTCCGCCGTGCTTGATGTCGCCCTCCAGCCCATGCACGGCCAAATTAAGGCGGCACAGACGCCCGGTTTCATCCGTCTTTTCAACACCGCAGATGGCCAGCTCGGCAGCGGGGTTCTTTTGGTGTTCGGCCACAAAGCGGGCAGACTGAACAAACATACCGCCGGAGCCGCAGGCCGGGTCGAGGATGCGGCCATGGAAGGGTTCAATGACCTCGGTCAGCAGTTTGACGATGCTACTGGGCGTGTAAAACTCGCCACCACCCTGCCCCTCGGTCATGGCGAACTCACCCAGGAAGTATTCGTAGATACGACCGAAGGCGTCATAGTCCAGGCTGGCTGGAATCTCGGACACCTTTTTGAGCAACTCTTTGAGTAAGGTGCCGGTGAACAGGTTGTAGGTTTTGGGCAGCACACCGGCAAGTTGCGGGTTGTACTTTTCAATGTCGCGCATGGCAGCATTAACCTTGCCGCCAATGTCCACCGCTTCCGGCAGGGTCAGAAGGTATTCATAGCGCGCTTCTTGGCTGAGGTACAAGATGCCCTCGGCATGGTATGCCGCAGGCTCATCAATTCGGCTGCTGCGCCGTGAACTGGCTCCTGCCTCGGCCAGCTTAGTGTGCTGTGCGGTGAAGCGCACCTCTGCAAAGCGCAAGAAGATCAAGCCCAGGATGGGGCCGGAATACTCTTGTGGCTTGAGACCCGAATTGGCACGAAACTGGTCGGCAGCATCCCAAAGGCGCTTTTCAAGCGTGGTGGTGGCGGAGTCTTTTTCGGAGGGGGCGATCCAATGCATGGGTTGATGTTGTTGATTCGGAAAGTATTGAAATATTAGTCACTATGGGTTATGTACAAATTCTTGGACATTTGTTCCCATAAGAAACATTACAAGTCTATTTCAATTACTTGAAGTTGAGGCGATCCAGCGCCTGCCTTATTTCCTTATTGATGGCGCACTTGAAACTGTGCAACTTAATTCGATATCCGCCCTTATAGGCATTCTGCGGCTCATGCGCCTTACCGACATTTTTCTAATAAAAAGCCGCTAGGTGCTGAAACCTAGCGGCCTTTGTCGTTGCAAATGGTGGTGGGCTGTGGACCCTGGTTCAAGTCCACACCAACGGCGCTTGCTATCTGGTTGCCGGTAGTTGCGTATGCAGTGCGTAACTTACAAAATGAAACTTTAGCTCAACTTTTTAACGGCCAGCCTGTCCAAATTGGAGAATTACGGTCTGTTGATTCCTCTCGTTGGCTAGCGTGTTGAGAAGGGAGTCAGGCTATCACCACCACTTCAAATCAGTGACTGAAATCGACCCATTGCAGTCCTTCTCAGACTCAACACCCCACAATGATTTTTTTAGCCCATTTGATATTGGCACTTACTTGACCCAACTGTCATTTTGCTCGAGTAAACACTTAGGGATCTAGATTCATTGAGACATATGGCTATTAAAATATCACGGAAATATACTATTCGTCTCATGCAATGAACCCCCTAGACTCATTACTGCGTCATTTCTCGCTTCACGCGGGTGTGTTCTACACAGGCAACATCTGTGGCCGTCATGACTTCGATAAAGACCCAATGCGTGGTCACCTTCATGTGATCAGGCACGGCGTGGTCGAACTTATCGGGTCGAAGCGTGAGCAATTTGAAATCACTGAGCCCAGCTTGGTTTTTTTGCCACGCCCGGATGATCACAGACTTATGGCCGACAACCAGGCGGGCGCGGAGGTGATTTGTGGCACTGTTTTTTTCGATGGAGGCGGTGCCAATCCCATCACTGACTCTCTTCCTGACTGTGTGCTGATCAAGCTGTCGGAAACGCGAGGGATTGAAAAACTCCTGGATCTGATGGTGGAGGAAGCGTTCAACTCTGGGGATGGCCAACAGGCTGCACTGGATCGACTCTGCGAGATTCTCATCATCCGGTTGCTCAGACATTGCATCGCCCACGGCGTGGCCTCCAGCGGCACGCTCGCTGGACTGGCCGATGTCCGAATCGCCAAAGTGATGCAGGCTATGCACGATGAGCCCTCTCGTGCCTGGACACTGGAGGACATGGCAGAGACTGCGGGCATGTCTCGTGCCCGATTTGCTGCGCATTTCAAAGCGCGGACAGGGACAACACCTGCCAACTATCTGGCCTCATGGCGGTTGATGCTTGCGCAAAAGCTGATGAAAAAGGGGCTGGCACTCAAACGCATCGCTGAAGAAGTTGGCTACGGAAGTTCGAGCGCACTTGCCAGGGCCTTTGCCAGAGAGTTCAACTGTTCACCGATGCAATGGCTTCAAGCCCAAAGTGAGCCTGAAACTCCTGATTTGGGATGATTCGTCGAATTTTCGAGATGAATGGTATCCACGAATGGACATCAAATACCCAAAATATCATCTCTTTCAATGGAGATGATCATGTCGAACCGCTACCTCAAATCACTGCCAGCCCTAAACCTTGAGACCGCCACTGGCGCGCAAAAGGAAATTCTGGAGTCCGCCCAAAAGCAAGTGGGCTTCATCCCGAACATGTACGCCAACATGGCCAACGTGCCTGGGGTGCTGAGCACCTACCTGCATGGGTATGGACTGTTCCGCAAAGACTCGGGCTTCACGCCTACGGAGCAGGAAGTGGTGTTTCTGGCCGTCAGCCAAACCAACGGGTGCAAATACTGCACCGCAGCGCACAGCATGATTGCCGACAAGATGTCTGGCGTGCCAGCAGACGTCTTGCAGGCCATTCGCACAAGCCAGCCCATTGCTGATGCACGGCTAGCTGCACTTTTCGCCTTGACACAGGACATGGTCAAGCACCTTGGCCAACCCTCTGCTGAAAAAGTCACCGCCTTCCTGGACGCGGGCTACACCGAGAGTCATGTGCTCAACATCATTCTTGCTGTGGCCGTGAAAGTGCTCAGCAACTACACGAACCACGCGTTTGCAACAGAAGTCGATGAACGATTCGCCGCTTACAAAGTGGCTTAACCGCACATGACCCCATCCCAGATTCCAGAGCGCTTTGACAGAACCATGGGCTGTAGCCAGGCCGATTTGCTGCG
>JACCEA010242944.1_pt1 | contig 11396 bp, 10 predicted proteins | sample 7449851 | NCBI WGS metagenome assembly JACCEA01 (sample SAMN15323453, study PRJNA562643) | freshwater metagenome | isolation source: river surface water | place: USA:Blue River Watershed | collected 2017-08-18 | reverse complement strand
GAATATTCCGTTTGGGGCCGGACTTGGTGGTGGGTCATCAGATGCGGCTTTGACTTTGAAGATGTTAAACCAGAAGTTCGATTTGAATTTATCTGACGCTCAACTCGAGACTTATGCTGCTCAGTTAGGAAGCGACTGTGCTTTCTTCATCAAAAATTCGGCTCAATTAGCGACCGGTAGAGGCGAGATCTTAAAGCCAATCGACTTAGACCTCAATAAAAAGAGTTTTTTGCTTATAAAGCCTAATTTTGGCATTAGCACGAAAGAGGCTTATGCTAACATCCGAACAAATGATAAAAATGAATCAATTGAGCAAATTGTTTTAAATAGGGTGGAGGACTGGCAGGGGCGTTTGAAAAATGATTTTGAAGTGGCACTTTTTCCGAAATATCCGGTGCTTGACGAAATCAAAAAACAGCTCTATGAACAGTCGGCAATTTATGCGGCAATGTCGGGGAGTGGCTCCACCATGTTTGGCATTTTTGAAAATGAGAATGCTGCCCAAAAAGCAAAGTCCTTTTTCGAGAATTCAGACTACCAATTGTTCATCGCCTAATTCCAAACCTACCTAAGATTCTAAAAATTCACGGTCCTCGTCTGAGAGCGTATTACCCCCAATTGGCTCCTCCGATTCTTTCTTCGTAAATCTCGCAACCCACAAAAGTCCGACAATTAGTCCGACTATAAACACCGCCCCCAGAACCACCAATTTTGAAATTTTTAGCTCCATCCACAAAATTTGTATAAACATTGGCTCATTGTTCTGAACAAAAATCGTGGTCAGTATGGCAGTGAGTACGATGATGATTAAGTGCTTAAATTTCATGTTACAACATCTATAATTTAATTGAATTGATTGTTATTAAGTTATTGATTATTAGGTTATTGAGTTTTTAATTGTAATTATATTGCTAAATTTATTAGTATTTATTTTGTTTAAATGTCTATTATTACTTTAAGTTGATGTATTTAATTATACTGATTTACAGATACTTATATATTTAAAATTAAATCAAATATTTAGATAAAAGAGAAAAAATTTTATAAGAAAATCTGCGATTTTAACCCTTCTAAGGCCATTTTTATTTTAATGACATTCTGGCGATTTTGAGCTTTTGTGCTACAGCGAATTTTTTATTGAGCACCTAAGTAATTTATCCCCCACCCTAGGGGCAAACATAATGCTAATTTATAAGAGTGTCAAATAGTCATTAAAACACATTTAGCTATAAAACCTAAAATGGAGCTTATTGTTTAGAGTTAAATCTCTTTTTTACGAAGGGGTAAATGAATACCGCGGCCAAAATGATGAAGGCTCCCTGATAGAATCCGGCTGTCATCAACTCTCTTTTGCCGAAGATAAGGAAGGCCAAAATGATACCATAAACAGGCTCAAGATTGGTGGTCAAAACCACAGTATAAGCCGAAATTTCTTTCATTACTGCTACCCCAAATACATAGGCTAAGGCCGTACAAACGGTCCCTAAAATAATCAAATAGATGCTATCTGATAGTGACAATGCCATCTGATAATCGGTCGAAAATGAGGTGATAAAAAGGTAGGCACTCATGCAAATAAAGCCGCCTAACATCTCAAAAAAGCCTATGGTACTCGCCGCTAATCCTTTTACCTCTATCTCATTCAAAATGGTGAACAAAGATGCCATAAATGAACAGATTAGTCCGTATATGATACCCTCAGTATAGCCACTTTCGAATTGAAATATTAAGATTATACCTGCAATGATGACTAAACCAGTGATCAAGTCTATTAATGAGAATTTGTGAGATTTATTGAAAATCGGACTCAAAAAGCTGCTGAAAAGAGCCGTTGATGAAAGGCAAATTAAGGCTACAGAAATGGTGGAGGTCTTAATTGAATGGTAAAAAAAGAACCAGTGTAAGGCTACAATACCACCTATACCCAATAATTTTAAGGCCTTTTTTTTGTCTATTGATTGCCTGTCTTTAAATAAAAATCTCTCGTAAAAGCCTAAACTCAAGGCCGCAATTAGCATACGATACCATACCAATTCATAGGCTGATATAGTGATAAGTTCACCCAAAATAGCAGTGAACCCCCATATAAAAACCGTAATGTGGAGCAGTAGTAAATTCTTATTTAGGCGCAATTTTTAATAGATAAAGTCCGTATATCGTAAACAAAACATTCGGTATCCACACCGAAACTGCCGGATGTAATCCACCTTTCAATGCAAATGTTGTAGTAAACTGCATCAATAATATATAAGCAAAACTGCTGCCTATACCTATACCTAATTGTGCACCCACTCCTCCACGAACCTTTCTCGAACACAATGAAACAGCTATTAATACTAATATAAATGTAGAAAATGACATTGCAAAACGCTTATAATACTCTATCTCATAAGCCTCAAGTCCGCTCGCCCCACGCTTTCTCTCTTTCTCCAAATACTCCTTCATCTCGGTATTCGTTAAAGAGGCAATGCTATTGTCTTTACGTTCGAAGTCGCTCGGACTCATATTTAACACCGTGTCTTTGGTGCCTCCACGTTCAACAGTTTCATTCAATCCGTTGATTCTCTTAATCGAATACGTCTGTATTTTCCAGTTCTTAAGGGTCGAATCCCAACGTATCTGATCAGCCATTAGTTTATATTTCAGCTCTTTACCCTTAAACTGCTCAAGTGTAAATCGATACCCAATACCATCTTGGTTATTATAACTTTCCATATAAGCATAACTCGAATCATCGAGCTGTATATGAATGTTTCTCTCTTTGTACACATACTTATTGTTGATATAAGTATTCTCAAAGACCACCCTTACTTTATTGGCATTCGGTATGATGTATGAATTGAAAAAATAAGTTAAAACCGATAGAAACAAGGCAGTTACAAAATAGGGGTATAGTAACCTCCTAAAACTAACCCCACCACTCAAAATCGCCACAATCTCTGTGTTATTCGCCATTTTTGAGGTGAAGAAAATGGCAGCGATGAAGATCAAAAGCGGACTCAACAATCCGATGTAATACGGAATAAAGTTGAAATAATAATTCAGAATAATCTGTTTAACAGGTGCGTTCGTCTTTAAGAAATCATCAATCTTTTCAGAAAAGTCAAAAACTACGGCAATGGCTATAAATATGGCCATTGTAAATACGAAGGTGCCCAAAAATTTCTTAATGATGTACCAATCAATTAAATGTAGTTTAAAACGTTCCCACATATTATAAACGTTGCGCTAATTTTATGACCATTTGATTTTTCCAAGCTGTAAAGTCCCCCGCAATGATATGCTTACGAGCTTCTTTTACAAGATATAGATAAAAATGTAAGTTATGTAATGTTGCAATTTGTGCACCCAAAATTTCTTTCGAAATTATTAAATGACGCAAATAAGCCTTTGAATATTGCAGGTCTGAGAATAAATCAGAATTAGGATCTATCGCTGAGAAATCATTTTTCCACTTCTCATTTTTGATATTTATTATTCCTTCGGATGTGAACAACATGCCATTACGTGCATTTCTTGTCGGCATCACACAATCAAACATATCTATACCTAAAGCAATACATTCTAAGATATTAATTGGCGTACCAACACCCATCAAATAACGAGGCTTCGCAGTAGGTAGTATATCGGTCACAATATCAGTCATTTCGTACATCTCCTCAGCTGGTTCTCCAACCGATAACCCCCCAATGGCATTGCCTTCTCTCTCAAACGATGCTATTTTCTCAGCTGATTCTTTTCTTAAATCTTTATAAGTACTTCCTTGAATGATAGGAAATAAGGTTTGCGAATATCCGTATAAAGGCTCTGTAGTATCGAACCTATCACAACATCTCTTCAACCAACGATGTGTCATATCCATCGATCGCTTCGCATATTTATAATCGCAAGGGTATGGAGTACATTCATCGAATGCCATAATAATATCTGCACCAATAACTCTTTGAATGTCCATCACATTCTCTGGTGTAAACAAATGCTTCGATCCGTCGATATGCGATCGAAATGTAACACCCTCTTCTTTAATTTTTCGTACGCCAGATAATGAATAGACCTGATAACCTCCACTATCTGTTAAGATTGGCAGCTCCCAATTGTTAAACTTATGCAAACCACCTGCAGCTTGTATAGTCTCTAAACCCGGACGTAGAAAAAGATGGTATGTATTACCTAAAATTATTTGTGCTTGTATATCGTCGGCTAATTCTCTTTGATGAACACCCTTCACGGTACCAGCAGTGCCTACTGGCATGAATATAGGTGTCTCTATAATACCATGATCTGTAACAATTTCTCCAGCTCTTGCTTTACTCGCCTGATCAGTATGTTGTAAGGTAAACTTCATTGGCTCAAAGATAATAAAATACCTAGTACCTCTATTGATTCAAAATGTTGATTAAGTATTCATAAATGTTGATTAAAATTATGTTTGATATCTCAATTTTATATATAGTTTCGCAAGAATAGAATTTTGAACTGTGATTATTACTTATAGCATATTTGGCTTTTTAGGCTTTTTATTATTAATACAACTTTATTATCATCTAAGATTCTTTTCTGCTTTATCTTTTAGAAAAGTTAAGTCTGCGGATGTTACCAAACAATTGCCTATTTCGGTTATTATTGCTGCCCGCAATGAATCTGAAAATCTAAAGAAGTACTTAGAGTATTTTTTAAATCAGAAATACCCTGATTATGAAGTTGTTGTTGTGAACGACTGCTCATACGATAATTCACAAGAGATATTAGAAGAATTTCAAAAGCATTATAAACACCTAAAGATTGTTGAGTTAAAAGAAGAAGAATTATATCGACACGGTAAAAAATTCGCCATCACTTTAGGTATCAAAGCAGCGAAAAATGAACATTTACTTTTCAGTGATGCTGATTGTAAACCAAGTTCTGAAAACTGGATAAATTTAATGCAGAGTGAATTTACAAACGATACTCAAATAGTTTTAGGTCATTCACCTTATATTAAACACTCAAATCTTCTTAATTTATTCTCTAGGTTTGAAACCTTTTTTACCGCATATCAGTACATATCCTTTTCATTAAAGAACAAAAGCTATATGGGAGTAGGTAGAAACTTAATGTACACTAAAACTTTATTCTTCCAAAATAAAGGTTTCGCTTCACATATGCATGAACTCTCTGGTGATGATGATTTGTTCGTCAACCAAGCTTCAAATGCTGGCAATACAAAAGTTTGTTTAATACCAGAAAGTTTTGTTTATACCGAAGCTAAAGCCACTTTCAAAGATTACTTAAAACAGAAAATGCGCCATTTAAGCGTAGGTAAATTATATAAGACCCGTGATAAATGGAATCTCTCATTAATATCAAGTTCTGTCACGCTATTTTACCTAGCTATTATTGTAGCTTATTCATTACATATTGAACCACTAATCACCTCTGCATTCTTAGCTTTTAGATTATTGTTAATTGCTATATTTTATTACCCTTCTATGAAAAAATTGCAGGTAAAAGATTTGTGGTGGTTTTTTCCTATATTAGATGTCCTGTATTTTTTGACAATGCCGTTTTTGACTTTAATTTCAATTTTCAGTAAACAAAAAAGATGGAAGTAAATCCGAATTTATCACAAAAAGCTGTAGAAGACTTAGATCTGGTAAAGCGGGCTATACAAAACGATCAAAAGGCTTATGCCGAATTGATGACGAGGTATAAAGATGCCATCTACTTTATGTTATTGAAAATGGTCAATAACAAAGAAGACGCAAACGACTTAACTGTAGAAGCTTTCGGTAAAGCATTTGAGAATATAGAAAAATATCGCCCCGACTTTGCTTTTTCAACCTGGTTATTCAAAATAGCAACCAATAATTGTATTGATTTCATCCGCAAAAAAAGATTAAAAACTTTTTCTATCGATCAGACCATTGAAGGTGATGAGGGTAATGAAAATAGGTATGATATTGCATCTGAAGGACTCGACCCTGAAGAGAAGTTGATCAAAAAACAGAAGACAGATTTAATGCGAAACATCGTTGACAAACTCCCTGTACGTTACCGTCAATTAGTAATTATGCGTTATTTCGATGAGAAATCGTACGAAGAAATTTCTGTAGAATTAGATTTACCTTTGGGCACTGTAAAGGCCCAGCTTTTTAGAGCTAGAGATTTACTTTTTAATACCATCAAAAAAGGAAAAGAAAAAATTTAATGGAAGCAATACTTCGATATTTCCCCGATTTAACTCAACATCAAATAGATCAGTTCAAACAATTAGAACATTTATATAATGAATGGAATAGCCAAATCAATGTGATTTCGAGAAAAGACATGGAGCATTTTTATGAGCACCATGTACTTCATTCTTTAGGTATTGCAAAGGTTATTCAATTTAAAAAAGATACTGAAATATTAGACGTTGGCACCGGGGGCGGATTCCCTGGGATCCCTTTAGCCATTATGTTTCCTGAGGTTCAGTTTCATTTAGTTGATTCTATCGGCAAAAAAATCAAAGTTGTTAACGAAGTTGCGAATGCGATTGAATTAAAAAACATTATCGCCGAACATAAACGTGCTGAAGAGGTAAAAGCTAAATTCGATTTCGTTGTATCAAGAGCAGTTACTCGCCTCATCAATTTTTATCCTTGGGTGCACGATCGATTCAAAAAAGAATCATTCAATACTTTAGATAATGGTATTCTTTATTTAAAAGGCATCGACCTTACTGAAGAGTTCGATGAATTACGCAAACCTTACCAATTATACCCTCTGAAAGATTATTTCAAAGAAGAATTTTTTGAAACCAAAGGCGTAATTTTTATTCCTCGTTTTTAATTAATTCTATTTTAAAAAAGTTGCATTCTTGCAGTTGTCTCATACTTCGGATGGTGCTAATTTAGAGCATGTGCGAAGAGAAAGTGTATGAGATTGCCCTAAGCATGGTACCGGGATTGGGTCCGGTCGGATTGAAAGATCTATTGTCTGCCTTTGGTTCAGCAAAGAAAGTGCTCGAATCAAATGCTAAGAAACTACAAACCGTCAATGGTATTGGTCCGCTTACTGCCGAAAAAATTAAATCAAGTAATTTCTTAGAACAAGCTGAAGCTGAGATCAAATTTTGTGATACTCATAAAATCAATATTCTCTCGTATTTCAATGATGAACATTACCCGAGAAACCTTAAGAATTGTTACGATGCGCCTGTGATTCTTTATCACAAAGGCAATGTATTCACAGAGCGACGATTGTTAATCGCAATGGTGGGCACACGTGCAGCCACCGAATATGGTAAACAATTATGTGTGGAGTTAATTCAAGTATTGAAACAATACAATCCGGTGATCATCAGCGGACTTGCATACGGCATAGATGTACAAGCGCATAAGGAGGCATTGAGAGCGGGGTTAGATACAATTGCAATTGTGGGGCACGGACTAGATAGTATTTACCCCAAGGTGCATTACGATATAGCAAAAGAGATAGTGAACCAAGGAGCTATTATTACAGAATTCACCAAAGGAGTGAAGCCCGATAGAGAGAATTTTCCGGCACGTAATAGAATCATCGCAGGTATGTGCGACGTGATTATTGTAGTAGAGGCAAGGGAGCAAGGTGGTGCGTTGATCACAGCCGAATTAGCTAATTCATATCAAAGAGATGTATTCACTTTTCCGGGTAGAATTTATGATAAACAAAGCAAAGGTTGCCATTATTTATTGAAGCAAAACATTGCAAGTATTTTAACAGAGCCTGCAGATATTATAGAATTATTGAATTTAAATATTGAGAAAAAACCAGCAATACAGAAGACATTATTTGTAGATCTAAATGTCGATGAGAGAGCCTTAGTCGAGCACTTAATTTATCACAATTCTGAACAAAGCTTAGATGATTTAATGATTCATTTACAATGGCCGATATCTAAATTAAGCTCGGTTTTATTGAATTTGGAGCTCAACGGATTAATTAAAGCACTACCAGGTAAATCATACAAACTTTATTAACATAATCTTAATTTTTCAATCAGCTATTCTTTTGAATATGACGTATATTGCATTTTTAAATATACATATGAAAAAGAGATTATTATTTGCCATTTGCCTCGGATTTTCAGTTATTGCTTTTAGCTCTTTCGATAATTCAGCAAAAACGAATACGAAAAAAAAAACCTAAAAATGTTATACTATTAATTGGTGATGGTATGGGATTGAGTCAGGTGAGTTATGCGATTGTTAATGCCAACGAGCGTATGAACTTTGAGCGATTCAAACAATTAGGCATGAGTAAAACCGCATCATCGAATCATAAAATTACAGATTCAGCAGCAGGTGCTACTGCTCTTTCTACTGGTAAGAAAACATATAATGGAGCAATTGCAGTTGATGATAATAAACAATCATTACCTACCATACTAGAATTAGCAGAGAAGAAAGGTATGGCAACTGGTATGATTGCTACTTGCGCTATAACGCATGCAACACCTGCTTCATTTATTGCCCATAGAGAATCACGTGAATTATATGAAGACATTGCATTAGATTTTTTGAATACAGAAATTGATTTATTTATTGGTGGTGGCTTAGATCATTTCAATAAAAGAAAAGACAACAAAGATTTAGTACAAGCATTAAAAGATAGAGAGTATAATGTTATCACTAACGTGAATGATTTGTATTCTTATAATAGTCCAAAGAAACTAGCAGCCCTCATTGCACCTAAACACTTAACTACCATGACCGATGGTAGAGGAAATTATTTAGAGAAGGCTACAGAATTAGGTATAAATATTTTATCGAAAGATCCTGATGGATTCTTTTTGATGGTAGAGGGTTCGCAGATAGATTGGGGCGGACATGCGAATGATGCAGAGTATATTAGAACAGAGGTGATGGATTTTGATAGAGCGATCAAAGTAGCATTAGATTTCGCTGAGAAAGATGGCAATACATTAGTCATTGTTACTGCAGATCATGAGACAGGCGGATTAGCATTGAGTGGTAATGAAGAAGATAAATCTCAAAATAAAATTGAACCTAAGTTCACAACAAAGAACCACACAGGTGTAATGGTGCCGGTATATTCTTATGGTCCGGGTTCAGAAAAACTCGAAGGTATATTTGAAAACACTTTCATCTTTAATGTGATGAAAGAGTCTTTAAGAATTAAGTAATTGCTAAATCAAAATTGATATGAAAAAAATAATCTTACTCTTATTAACTATCGGTATTTCTTTTAGTGCTTGTAAGCAAGATCACTCAAAGATTCAAGCTGAAGCCCAAGCATTTATTGATAGTTACACTGCAGAATATTTGAAGCTATATACAGCATCATCTGAAGCTCAATGGAAATCAAATATTGAAATTATTGAAGGTGATACGACCAATGCGAAAGCTACAGAGAGAGCAAATGAAGCTTATGCTACATTTACAGGTAGTGCTGAAAATATTGAGAATGCACGTAAATTTTTAGAGCATAAAAAACATTTGACGCCTGCTCAGGTAAAGCAATTAGAAGTAATACTTTTTGCAGCTGCCAACAATCCGCAGACTGTAAAAGAGCTAGTGAAAGAAAGAATAAAGGCTGAGACTGCGCAGACTGAAAAATTATTCGGATACGATTTTAAATTAAATGGTAAGTCTGTTTCTACAAACGAACTAGATGAGATTTTAAAAAGCTCTAACAATTTAGAAGAGAGAAGAAAAGCATGGGAATCGAGTAAAGAAGTAGGTAAGGGATTAAAAGAGGGCTTAGTGAATTTACGAAAGCTACGTAACGAAACAGTGAAAGCTTTAGGTTACCCAGATTACTATAGCTATCAAGTTTCAGAGTATGGTATGAATACTGAAGAGATGATAGAGTTAATGCGTAAAATCAATACAGAATTACGCCCGTTATTTCGTGAGTTACATACTTATGCTCGTTATGAATTAGCTAAGAAATACAATGTAAAAGAAGTACCAGATTATATTCCAGCTGATTGGTTGACGAACAGATGGGCACAAGATTGGAGCTCTATGGTAACTGTTGAGGGCTTAGATATTGAAGCCATTTTAAAAACAAAATCACCTGAGTGGATAGTAAAGGAAGGGGAGAATTTTTATAAATCATTAGGTTACCCTGAACTTCCGAAGTCATTCTGGGAAAAATCAAGTTTATACCCATTACCAGCAGGGTCGAAAATTAAAAAGAACAATCACGCTTCAGCATGGCACATGAACTTAAACGAAGATGTAAGAAGTTTAATGAGTGTAGAGCCTAATGCAGAGTGGTTTGAGACCTCGAATCACGAACTCGGACATATCTATTACTACATGACTTATACGAATAAAGATGTGCCGCCATTATTAAGAGGTGGTGCTAACAGAGCATATCATGAAGCGATGGGTAGTTTAATGGGATTAGCGGCTACGCAAAAACCATTCTTAGTAGAACGTGGTCTAGTTGATAAAGATGCAAAGGTAGATCAAGTACAAAATTTATTGAAAGAAGCATTAAACTATGCAGTGTTTATTCCTTTTTCAGCAGGTGTGATGAGTGAATTTGAGAAATCTTTATACACTGATAATTTACCTGCATCTGAGTTCAATAAAAGATGGTGGGAGCTAGTGAAACAATATCAAGGTGTTGTGCCACCAAGTGATAGAGGTGAGGAGTATTGTGATGCTGCAACAAAGACACATATTAACGATGATGCTGCACAGTATTATGATTATGCATTATCATATGTCATCTTATTCCAATTACATGATCATATTGCTAAGAATATTTTAAAGCAAGACCCAAGAGCTACAAACTACTGGGGTAACAAAGAAGTAGGGGAGTTTTTGAAATCAATAATGTACCCAGGTGCTTCGCAAGATTGGAGAAAAGTATTGAAAGAAAAGACAGGTGAAGATTTAAATGCGAAGGCGATGCTTTCTTACTTTGAACCATTAATGGCTTACTTAAAAGAAGTGAACAAAGGCAGAAAATACACTATGTAATTCTGTTTAATTATAAAGTTTTTTTAACAAACCCAAACCTTCTGAGACCATTGCCCATGTATCTATATCAAATGATATGTGGGCAGCTCCAGAAGTACTCAATCCGCCCGCAATTTCTTGATTAGTTAAATACTCTATCATGTATTCAAATGTAGGGTTATGTCCGGTGATTATCACCCTCTCATATTTATCATCAATCGCATTTATCACTTTTAATAATGTGGTAATATTCGATTCGTAAATGATTTCTTTTTCTATGATTGATGATTCATCTATACCTAAAACTCTAGCTAATATTTTTGCAGTTTGAAATGCTCTTTTTGCAGAACTACTTATAATTAATTCCGGTTGAAATTTATCTTCTTTTAATTCTTTAGCAAGCTCATTCACATCTTCAATGCCTCTATCGATAAGCTTTCTATCGAAATCATGCTGATT
>JACCEA011190522.1_pt1 | contig 11397 bp, 3 predicted proteins | sample 7449851 | NCBI WGS metagenome assembly JACCEA01 (sample SAMN15323453, study PRJNA562643) | freshwater metagenome | isolation source: river surface water | place: USA:Blue River Watershed | collected 2017-08-18 | reverse complement strand
TGTACTTGGGATGTAACAGGAACACAACCTGCGCAACCAACAACCGCTTGTTACGAAACAGCTAACTTCAACACAGCGACTTGTACTTGGGAAGTGACAGGAACACAACCTGCGCAACCAACAACGGCTTGTTACGAAACAGCAACTTTCAACGCAACAACGTGTGCTTGGGATGTAACAGGAACACAACCAGTACAACCTACCACAGCTTGTTACGAAACTGCGACCTTCAACACAGCAACATGTACATGGGATGTGACAGGAACACAACCAGTTCAACCAATAATAGCTTGTTACGAAACAGCAACTTTCAATACAGCAACGTGTACTTGGGATGTAACAGGAACACAGCCTGCGCAACCAACTACAGCATGTTACGAAACAGCAACTTTCAACACAGCAACATGTTCGTGGGATGTAACAGGAACGCAACCTGCGCAACCAACAACAGCATGTAATGAAACTGCTACATGGAATGCAAGTTCATGTACTTGGGTTATAATAAGTTCACCATTAGTTGTTCCAACATTTACACAAGTCTCAGCGATTTGTTTAGGTAGTTCGTTTAGCTTGCCAACAACATCAAATAATGGAATAGAAGGGACGTGGTCACCAGCGTTTAATAACACCGTAACTACGACCTATACATTTACACCAACTGCAGGACAATGCGTTAGTGAGAGCTTAGTAACCATGACAGTTGTGGTTGATGTAGCACCAACTTTAAGTGTTAACAGTTTAACAATCTGTGAATCGAATTCAGGCGTATTGACAGCGACTCCTTCGATTGGTGGCGGAACTTACTTATGGTCAACGGGAGCCACTACTTCATCTATAACTGTTTCAGAAGGTGGTAATTATTCGGTTCAATACACATCAGGAACCTGTGATATTGAATCAAGTACAGAAGTTGTTGAACTACCAAATACAGTATTGAATTCAACCAATCAATTTATCTGTATTGGCGACAGTGCTAATTTAGTTGTAACAGCTAATAATGCAGGTGGTACTTTCAATTGGTCAAATGGAGATACTGGTTCAAGTATTTTTGTGAGTCCAACAACTAATAGAACCTATACAGTAACGTATGTTTTATCAGGCTGTACGAATGTGACAAAATCCGTTACCGTAACTGTTAACCAAATTTGTGTCACTAAATTACATGGTAATTTCTGCTCATCACAAAATTTAACATTAAGTCAAAATATAACATGTGTTTATAATTTGGGTTATGGACATAGATACGAAGTTTCTTTGGAAGATGGAACTGTTTTGGGAGTCTATGACGGATATGCCGCATCACAGCAGTATATAGGTCGTTCTCCTTTCTTATTCCGTTTTAATTTCTTATCAAACAACATACAAGCGTGGTGTGGATTAGGAGCAGGGAAAACCTATAAAGTTCGTGTTTCATGGTATAATGGTTCAAGTTGGAGTAACTATGGTGATTATTGTACAGTTGGAACGCGCCCAGAGGCAGTTCAAGTATTACAAAGTTTCAATGGCACAACTCAAAGTTTTGGAACTGAAATGAATTGTAATGTAAATCAGATGTGTGGACATAGATTCCAAGTTTCCACTTTAACGGATTCAATTATTGGAGTTTATGATGCGTATGCTACTTCGCAAACGATAAGTTCTAGATCTCGATATAACTTCCGATTCAGTTTTGTTCCAAATAGTGCAGCACAACCAAATACATGGTATCGAATTCGAGTTGCATCATATGATGGAATTACACAAACATGGGGAGAGTATGGAAATTATGTTGAAGTAAAAACACCCAGTACGGGAACAGGTACTTCAACCATTGCGATAAATGATGAGCCAATTACAGTTGTTGAAGATGCTATCGAGGAAGAATATTTGACTGCCAACACAATTGATGAAGGTAATCTTATAATTTCAATCTATCCAAATCCGACACAAGATATGGTTAACATAGCTGTAAATCTGGAGGGTGAGTTTGATTATTACATTTCTAGTTCTAATGGTTCAAAACTTTTTAGTGGTTCAATAACAGCTGATAAAAACGAAGTTTCATTAGCGAACTTAGCGGATGGTATTTATTACATCACTATAATGAATAATTCACAAAGTCGAATATTTAAAGTCATAAAAAATTAACTAATCAATAAATCAAATTAGCTTGTAATTTATGATTCAATAATTATAAAAAATAAAAATCCCAATTACTAGGAAATGTATAGATGCTTATCTTCTATGCATTTCTTATTTTAAAAAAGTGCCAACAAACCAAGAGGTTAGATTAAAAAACTAAGATTAATTATGAGGAATTTACTTACACTTTTACTGTTATTGAGCATCTTTTCCAATTCAAAATTAGTTGCCCAAACCACCACCTATTTATGGAGTAATGGCGCAACTACATCAACAATTGATGTGAACCCAAATGTAACAACTACCTATCGCGTAACCATTACCCATACGGGCGTGCCGTATTATGATAGTTTGGTGGTAGCGGTGAATCCAAATGCGAAAGTACTGACTGTAAACACTGTATTTTGTCACTTTTTTGTAATAAACCCTTTGATTTTTTAGAATTTTAACTTACATAGTTTATTAACAACTTACTTCCATGCTAATTTAAAATAACCCCCTTATGAAAAAGCTACTTTTTACCCTCTTTTTATTATCTTTTAAATCTATTATTCTTGCCAACAATATCCAAATTTCTAGTATTTCTCTCACGGGACAAAACACCACCTCCGATTACACGATGGTGCGTTTTAATCTGACTTGGTCAAACTCGTGGCGCGTTACTACTGGTTCTTCCAATTGGGATGCAGCTTGGGTTTTTGTAAAATACCGTGTGGGTACTGGACCATGGTTACACGCTTTCTTGGATAATACAGGACATATCACTGGAACTGGTACAGCGGCTACCATTACACCTGGCTTAATGAACACCGCCAATGCCTTTAACGCCACTTCTAACCCAGCGATGGGGGTTTTTGTACACCGAAGCGCAACTGGATCAGGAACATTTACCCAAACAGGTATGCAATTGCGTTGGAATTATGGAGCTAATGCTATTGCTGATGGCGATATGGTAGAAATTAGGGTTTTTGCTGTTGAAATGGTGTATGTTCCAAGTGGAAGTTTTCGAGCGGGTGATGGTTCAACTACCTCTGTGCAAGGTCAATTTAGAAACGGCTCTACCAATACCCCGCTTATTATTAGCTCTGAAAATGCCCTAACGCTTGGCGGAACAACGAATGGAAACTTAGCCAACAACAATGCATCAGGAATGTTTACAGCAGATGATTTTAATAATGCCACCACCCAAACGCTTCCAGCAGCTTTCCCAAAAGGTTTCAATGCGTTTTATTGTATGAAATATGAAATATCCCAACAACAATGGATAGATTTTTTTAATGTTTTAGACATTACTCAAAAAACCAACCGCGACCTAACAGGAGGTACTTTGAACTCCACAGGTAAAGCCTCTGATGCTATTGTAAACCGAAACAATATCAGTTGGACATCAGGTGATGCGACCTTGAATGGCGGAACCTTTGGCAATGTAGCTTGTAATTTTTTATCGTGGATGGACGGTGCAGCCTTTGCCGATTGGGCGGCACTAAGACCCATGACTGAATTAGAATTTGAAAAAGCATGTAGAGGAACACTCACTCCTGTAGCGAACGAATATGCTTGGGGATCAACCACAATTACAGGGGCAACTGGAATCACCAACAGCGGCGCTATTACTGAGGTTGCTTTGAATACAACTGCAAATGCGGTTTTTAACAATAATGCTAGTGTTCAAGGGCCCTTGAGAGTTGGTAGTTGTGCTAAAACAACTTCAACACGAGCGAGTGCTGGATCAGGCTATTATGGCATTATGGATTTAAGCGGTAATTTGTGGGAGCGCACCGTTTCAGTAGGGAATGCAACAGGAAGAAATTTTACCGCCCCCATTCACGGCAACGGCTTATTAACCAGTGATGGGTTTTGCGACATTTCGACATGGCCAGGTTTTGTTACTGATAAAGTAACGGGCGCAACGGGCGCTGGGTTTCGTGGAGGTGGTTGGGATATTTTATCCATCGATTTGCGTGCATCTGATCGAGACGACGCTTCTAATGTCAATGTGACACGTGCCTCCACAAACGGTTTCCGTGCGGTGCGGTCGGTTCCATAAGTCGCTCGTCTAGTAAAATAGGAAATAAGAAATAAAAATATATCATATAGCTCATCAATATAAAATACAATGAAAGAAATAGTTTTTTCAGTACTACTAGTATTTGTTTCAAACAATATTCTGTCGCAATATTTAGGGGGAAGTGGACGAGGGGATGCAGTAGTTCGGTCTACCACAACCACGCTTAATGGATATTTACCAACGATATCGTCATTTACACCCTCAACGCTATGTGCCTCTAGCGGAGCTACGGTTACCATTACAGGAACAAATTTTACAGGTGCAACGGCCGTTAGTTTTGGCGGAACATTGGCAACTGCTTTTACTGTAAATTCCGCTACTCAAATTACAGCCACAGTGGGTGCTGGTACCACGGGAACCATCTCCGTTACGACGCTTGCAGGAACAGTAGTAAGTACAGGGATATTAACAGTTGATCCTAATTGTACAACAAACAAAGCTATTTTTGACTATACAGGTTCTAATCAAACTTTTACTGTTCCTAATTGCGGTGTTACCAGTATTAAGGTTAAGATGTGGGGTGCAGGTGGTGGTTCAGGAGATAATACAAGAGGTGGAAATGGTGGTGGTGGTGCTTATGTCACGGGGACTATTCCTGTCACACCTGGACAGCAACTGACAATAATTGTTGGTCAAGGAGGTGCAAGAGGTGCTGTAAATACTACTGGTGGGTATTCAATGAATTCAGCTTTTGGTGGCGGTGGAAGAGGAAGGGATGAAGATCGTGGTGGTGGAGGAGGAGGTGGAAGAAGTGCGATTCGTCTTACAGATGGTACAGAAGTAGCCACCGCTGCAGGAGGTGGCGGTGGAGGAGGAAGTGGCACGAGTACCGGCAATGGAACAAGGTATTGTGGAGGTGGAGGTGGAGCATTAGGTGGCACTGGTGGTAGAGGAGGTGATCTCAATGGATGCGCAACAACTGGAGGTTGTGGTGGATCTAGTACAGCAGGTGGAGGATGTACGAATGCAGTTAACGGTTCTCAGTATACAGGTAGTGATGGTCAAAACAATGGTAGTCAGACCTATGGAGGTGCTGGTGGAGGTGGAGGATATTGGGGAGGTGAAGGGGGAAATTCAACATCAGGAACTTCAACCATTGGTAGTGGAGGTGGTGGAGGTGGTGGGTCTTTTTTATCAACTTCATTTTCTGCAACTTCATCAAATGGTGGTTCTGCTGGAAGTGTTGTTGGTACGAATACCTCTACCCGCCCAAGTGCAGGAAATTATACAGACACTGATAATGGTTCTACTTATGGTGGTGGTGGAAATAGGGGGGCATCCGCGACTAATAATACAGGCTCAGCAGGACAAAATGGTCGGATTGTCATAATTTATGATATTAAAACAACTCCTGTTCCAGTCATAACGGGAACCTATTGTGAAGGGGCTACATCAATTAACGGAACAAGTGCAGCTAATGCATCAGTAATTGTAACTGTTAATGGTGTTGCTCAACCAGCCGTATTAGCCAATGCTTTAGGAAATTGGTCAACAACGGTTTCAGCACTTGTCGCTGGACAGAGCATAACCGCAACTGCACAGGTTACAAGTCAATGTATAAGTGCTGCTTCAAGTCCGGTAACGGTAAATCCAACCAATACTATTACACTCAGTTCAGCTGTTGGCACCAATACACCAACAGTCTGTACTAACTCAGCGATTACTAACATAACCTATACAACTACGGGAGCAACAGGAGCAACAGTAACTGGCTTACCAACGGGAGTTACAGGATCATGGGCATCGAATGTATTTACAATCAGTGGTACTCCATCAGTATCAGGAACATTCAATTACACCGTAACAATGACTGGTGGTTGCACAGGAGGAACAAATACAGCAACTGGAACAATCACAGTAAATCTACCAGCTACAGTAAATGCAGGTTCTTCAACATCTATCTGTTCTGGAGTAGCCTATTCCTTAACAGGATCAAGTATTGGAGGTTCGGCAAGCACTGGTACGTGGAGCATAACAGGCGTGACAGGTACCATGACAAATGCATCATCACAATTAAGTTCAATCACTGCAACAACTAATCCTTCAACGGTAATATTTACACCAATATCTGGTAGAAGTGGAACAGTAACCTTAACTTTAACAACAGACGATCCAGCTGGCTCATGTCCATCGGTATCATCGTCGGTACTATTGACGGTTTCTTCCGCACCAGCTGTTTCAGTCAATAACGCAACGGTATGTCCCGGGGCAACTGCCACTATCACGGCAACACCTGCTCAAAGTGGTGGTACTTATGCTTGGTCAACAGGTGCAACAACAAGTTCGATTACTCCGACGCCATCAAGCACAACAACTTATACTGTTACTTACTCATTATCTGGATGTTCGTCATCAGCGGGTACAGGGACAGTCACTGTCAATCCTGTTACAGTTTCTGTGAACAACACAACTGTTTGTTCAGGAGCAACGGCAACAATCACCGCTACACCATCTCAAAGTGGTGGAACGTACGCTTGGTCAACAGGGGCAACGACTAATTCTATTACTGCTGCACCAACAAGTACAACACCGTATTCTGTAACTTACTCTTTATCTGGATGTACGCCAGCTACAGCAACAGGAACGGTGACCATCAACCCTGCGCCAACAGTTTCTGTGAACAACGCAACGGCATGTTCAGGAGCAACGGTAACTATCACCGCAACGCCATCTCAAACGGGTGGAACCTACGCTTGGTCAACAGGTGCGACTACGAATTCAATTGCTACTGCGCCAACAAGCACAACAACATATACAGTTACTTACAGTTTAGGATCATGCACACCATCAACAGGAAATGGAATTGTAAGTGTAAATCCTGCAATAACTCCCTCGTTCTCACAACCTTCATCAATTTGTTTAGGAGAAACATTTTCAGCACTACCAACAACCTCCAACGAGGGGATTACAGGTTTGTGGTCACCAGATTTAGATACCACGCAAACTACAACTTATACTTTTATACCAGATGCAGGTCAATGTGCTGAGAGTACAACGCTTACATTAACGGTAAATCAAGTTTCAACAGGAACAGACATCATTACTTCTTGCACTCCAATTACATGGATTGATGGAATTACCTACGCTGAAAGCAATAATTCTTCAACTTTCACGATTGTCGGAGGTGCAGCAAGCGGTTGTGATAGCCTAGTTACATTGGATTTAACGATGCTACCCTCTCCTGCATCCAGCACAACCGATGAAACCATTTGTTCCTCTCAATTGCCATACACATGGAACGGATTAACATTTAATTCAGCAGGGTCACAAACAGCGACATTAGAAGGGGCTAATGGCTGCGATAGTTTAGCGACTTTGAATTTGACAGTAAGTCCAGCAACCACCCCAACTTTCACCCAAGTTGGACCTTATCTTTCAGGAGCAAGTATTCCAGCATTACCAACGACCTCTACTAATGGGATTTCAGGGACATGGACGCCTGCGATAAACAATACCGCAACGACAACTTATACGTTTACTCCAAACGCTGGACAATGTGGCACAACGACTACAATGATTATTACCATTAATCAACCTTTGCAATATACTTTAACGGCAAATGATTCAACTGTTTGTGCGGGAACTACGGTAACGCTTTCAGTGAATATACAGCCAAGTTACCCTGCAGGAACAGTTCATTGTAACGGAATACCGACAGCAGTTGTTGATTTGACCAACCCAGTTACAGGAAAAACATGGATGGACCGCAACTTAGGGGCGACACGTGCCGCAACATCAAGTACAGATTCACAAGCGTTTGGTGATTTGTATCAGTGGGGTAGAGCTGCTGATGGTCATCAGTGTAGAACTTCGACCACAACAACTACTTTGAGTAGTACAGATGTACCAGAAAATAGCAGCTTCATACTTTCTCCAACTACGCCCTACAATTGGCGAAGTACGCAAAATACAAACTTATGGCAAGGGGTGAATGGCACCAATAATCCTTGTCCGAGTGGCTACCGTGTGCCAACCGAAACAGAACTCAATGCAGAACGCTTGAGTTGGAGTGTATCTACTAGCGTTGGTGCTTTTTCATCTCCACTTAAATTACCTGTTGGTGGTTTCCGTAGCTATAACAGTGGTTCATTTAGTGGCGTTAGTAGCAGTGGGGTATATTGGACTAATACAGTTAGCAGTAACTTTTCAAGATTACTTTATTTTGACGCCAGTAGTTCTTCAATGAATATGAATTACCGTGCTAATGGTTATTCTATTCGTTGCATAAAAGATTAAAAAAAATAATTATGAAAAATAAACTATTTCTTTTTCTTTCAATTTCCCTTGTGGTGGGGCAATTGCAAGCCCAAACTCAAGTTCCAAGCTACGTTCCCACCAATGGTTTAGTAGGTTGGTGGCCATTTAATGGAAACGCTAACGATGAAAGTGGGAATGGAAACAACGGAACGGTAAACGGAGCTTCGTTAACAAATGATAGATTAGGAAATATTGGTAAAGCATATAGTTTTAATGGATCAACAAATTACATAACTATTGCAAATTCATCAATTGCTGCTTTTGGAAGTCAATCGTTTACATGTTCTGCTTGGATTAAAACAAGCGCAACTGCCACTGCAAATAACTCAGGAATGTTTGTGCGTTATGATAATTGTGTTTCTAATTCAGGTTGGGGTTTAGGCTTCACATCCTACAAAATAATAGGATTAGAATTTCCGACCTCTCGAGTGGGTAATACAGTAATTTCTGCAAACACCTATAATAACAATAGTTGGACTCAAGCAATTTTTGTTCGTGATGTTTCTCAAATGAAAGATATGCTTTATGTGAATGGTGTTCTATTGACCCAAACACCTTTCTCTTCAGTTAACCTACTCTCTAATACAGGATCAGTTTTGAGATTTGGTTCATGTGCCGGATATCAATTTTATAGTGGTATTCTTGACGACATCGGAATCTGGAACCGCGCCCTAACGCAACAAGAAATCACTAATCTTTACAATTCAACATCGCCTTTTGATATTTCAGCAAGCGCCAACCAAGTTTGTGCAGGAGAATCAGTAACGCTAACTGTAAATGCACTTCCAGGCACTATTTCCACCTTAACGTGTGCCTCAGCTACCAACAATGGTACTTTAATCGCAGGTGTCGCTGCTAGTGGCGTGAATAGTTTAGTTCCTTATAATGGTGGTAACGGAGGTTTACACAATGGCCAAATTGTCACATCTACAGGAGTAACTGGACTTACAGCAACTTTAAGTTCAGGGACTTTTTCAACGAGTAGTGGAAATTTAACTTATACAATAACAGGAACACCAAGTGGTGCAGGAACGGCCAATTTCGCATTAAATATTGGCGGTCAAACGTGTACACTATCAAGAACCGTGCTAGCAGGAGCGATTACAACCTTGTCGTGTGGAACAGCAACAAATAACGGTACCTTGATAGCAGGTGTCGCTGCTAGTGGAGTAAATTCAGTTGTACCTTACACAGGTGGCAACGGTGGATTGCATAACGGACAAACCGTTACTTCAACAGGAATTACTGGCTTAACAGCAACTTTAAGCGCTGGCTCCTTTGCAAGTGGTGCAGGAAATTTAACTTATACAATAACAGGAACCCCTAGCGGTTCAGGAACGGCCAACTTCGCATTAAATATTGGCGGTCAAACGTGTACACTATCAAGAACAGTGGCAGCAGGAGCGATTACAACCTTGTCGTGTGGAACAGCAACAAATAACGGTACCTTAATAGCAAGCGTAGCGGCAAGTGGTGTAAATTCAGTTGTACCTTACACAGGCGGCAACGGTGGATTGCACAACGGACAAACTGTTACTTCAACAGGAATTACAGGTTTAACAGCAACTTTAAGTACTGGCTCCTTTGCAAGTGGTGCAGGAAATTTAACTTATACAATAACAGGAACACCCAGCGGTGCAGGCACTGCCAATTTCGCATTAAATATTGGTGGTCAAACGTGTACACTATCAAGAACAGTTTTTGTTGCAGGAACAATTACGGCACTGAATTGCGCTTCCGCAACTAATAGTGGGACATTAACAGCTGGTGTTTCAGCAAGTGGTGTTACTTCTATTGTTCCATATACTGGAGGAACTTCTGGAGCTCACCTCGGACAAACTGTAAACTCAACGGGAGTAACGGGGTTGACAGCTACTTTACCTTCGGGAACGTTTGTAGTAGGTTCAGGTACCTTGACCTATACAATAACAGGAACCGCTACTTCCGCAGGAACCGCTAGTTTTGCACTTAATATTGGAGGTAGAACATGTACATTAACACGCACTGTGGATTGTTGGAGTTTGAATAATACAACTACCGTAGTAGAAGTTACCAATCCAACTACAGGAAAAACATGGATGGATCGGAATCTAGGAGCTGTAAGGCAAGCAACATCTTCAACTGATGTTTTGGGATATGGTGATATTTACCAATGGGGTAGAAATACCGACGGTCATCAATGTAGAAATTCGTTAACAACAACAACACTAAGTACTACAGACCAGCCTGCAACGTCTAATTTTATTGTTGTAAGTACAACAAATCCTGGCGATTGGCGCAATCCACAAAATGCAAATTTATGGCAAGGTGTAAATGGTATTAATAACCCTTGTCCTTCTGGATTTCGCGTACCAACCTATACTGAGTTGAATGCTGAACTTGCTAACTGGACGGTTGCAAATGCATTTTCTTCTGTTTTGAAATTACCAGCTGCTGGTGGGCGCTTGTCTGTTACACCAAATAATGGAACCCTTTCTTCAGTTGGGGTTGGGGGAGTTTATTGGACCTCTACAATTTCAGGTACTAATTCTAGGAATGTTTCATTTGGAACTTTAGATGCAGGTTTATCTGCTGTATCACGTTCTGATGGAATGTCTATCCGTTGCATCAAAGAAACCGTCGGTTCCATCGGTGCTTTGAATTGTGGAAGCTCAACATTAACAGGAAACCTTATTTCTGGAATAGCTGCTAGTAATGTAAGTGCAAGTGTGCCCTATACAGGTGGAAATAGTGGTTTTTACGAATCTCAAAGTATTTCTTCTACAGGAGTAACAGGCTTAACAGCAAGTATTTCTCAAGGATTATTTGCAAATGGAGCAGGAAATTTAGTTTATACTATTTCTGGAACGCCAAGTGCTAGTGGAACTGCAAGTTTTGAATTGAACATTGGAGGAAAAACATGTACATTGAATTTAACGGTAGTAGCTAATCCTACTAATCAATATCCAGTA
>JACCEA010321551.1_pt1 | contig 11397 bp, 32 predicted proteins | sample 7449851 | NCBI WGS metagenome assembly JACCEA01 (sample SAMN15323453, study PRJNA562643) | freshwater metagenome | isolation source: river surface water | place: USA:Blue River Watershed | collected 2017-08-18 | reverse complement strand
TTCATACTTTTGAGTGCGGTTTCCCATTCTTCGTCAGTCATCGTTCAGCAACCACGATAAAGTCATTCATAGAAATACTCCTCTTACTTTTAGCAAGAATACCTTGATTTGGAAAATAAGGAACTGCTACAAGATTATAGAATGGTCTCAACTGCTCATAGAGAGTATAAAGGTGTCCGTCTTTTTTGTATCGGTAGAGTTTCATAGGTTTTCAACCGTCAAAGTAGGACATATCATAACTACCTTCATTATAACCCATTTCATAGATTTTTTGGGCAAACTCAATAATATGTTGAGAAGTTGCAAAGTATTCTATCCAGGTTTCATCATTCTCATCTACTTCCCATTCAAGATGCTGTTTAGCAAGTTGAATAATTTCTTCATCTAAAATCATTAGAGTGCCTCCACATCATAAGAAATTTCATTTAGTTCTTGAGCAATATGAAGATGCCAAGGTTCATCTTCAAGAACTCCATCTCTATGAATGATAGAAGAAATCACACGAATAGAAGATGCTAATGCTTCTTTCATATCATCTGTTGCTGGTTGTGTAAGTTCTGCTTTGAATGTTTCCCAGATTTGGTATGCTGTGTTAGTCAAGGTTTTCAATCTCCTCACACAATTCTAAAAAATCAGCACACATAATCACACCAGGAGACACCTGCAACTGATTAATCACCTCACGAAAAGCATCAGTAAGGTTTAGTGTAGGGTCGTGTTGTGGGTCATCATAATAAGCAGAGAATACTTTCTTTGCTTTTTCTTTCATAGTAGTCATAATACACCTCTAATAACTTTACGCATCGTTGCTTCACTAATAATGTCTTGTTCCAGTTCGTATGGTGATGCTACTTGGAGATAGGTTTGATACTGATACTCGTTGAGGTCTTTGGATGGAATGTATCCCTTATAGGAGATGATTTTTTGGATTGCTTTTTTGGTTGGTTCTTCAAAATCTTCCTTAATGTTAAAAACCATCAGTCATTCCACCCATCAAAGTATTCTGTGAAAAAGTTCAAACTCAAACCAACCTTGCCAAGTTGGAAATCTACTCCAAATAAAGAAGAGGAAGTAAAAAATGAGAGTAGGATATTAGTCCCACCATTACACATAACTAAACGACTGGGACTTTCATAATGAACCCAAAGTAATGAACGATTGTTGATAATACCAAACTGCCAAGTGTAGTCAGTATCACCATCATCCCAAACTTTTTTATCGTATTGAAATAGTTTAGTCATCATTCACTCCACATAATGAAAAATAGGATCACGATACTTCCTCAACATCCTAATTGCCTCTTTTGCTTGCATAATGTTTGAAATTCTTTTAGGTGAGTAAAGAACATATTCGTTTTGAGCAACACTATATTTTTGAATAAGATAATAGTTGCTCATCTCATCAAAATCAAAGCACTCTACAATTCGGTAATCATAAACTTTCATAATACCTCACACAAAGGAAAACAACGAATTGAACTGATAAATCCCGGTTTTGTGTATTTGTCTCTGTATTCTGTTGCGAACTCTTTTGCTTCTTCTTTGGTTGAAAAGGTTCCAAAAAAACGGTAAAATGCCTCTACACCTTCATATTTGTTATAAAACCCCACCATCCACTTATGAGAATGTTCTGGATAAGTGTCGTTTTCGGCAATCCAGTCGTAGTATGCGTCCTTATTCATTTAAGTTCCTCTTCTTGACTTTCAATTTTAAAAGTTTCGTTGAGAAACTCAATTGCGTATTTTCCTACTACGAATGCGTCTTTATCCTCAAAAAATCGGTTTCCTACTGTGCGTAAATCATAACCCTCTTTGGTTTTATCAAAGAAAGCAATCACATAGCAAGTTGGGTCTTTGAAAAAACTATCTTCTTGTGGAGTATTCCACTTGACGAGTTCATACTTGTTGTTGCAGTTGCTCCATCTAAATTCTATGTTTCTAAATCTCATAGGATTGGTTTGGTTGTGTATGAGAGTATTATAGCAGAAAAAAGGCACCTCACGGTGCCTCTGTGACGGTTTCCAAACTGTCCTTGTCAGGAGAGTATTTGTACATAAATCCATCATCTGTGGAATAATAAATGTTTTTTACTCCTGCTTCCTCAAGTGCCAAAGCACAAATGGGGCAAGGTTTTGCGTTTCTCATCTTGTCTTGAGGATTTACTCTTGCAACTACAATTGTATCAGCATCCTCCCGTGCTTTAATCAGTGCGTGAATTTCACTGTGAAGAAAGATTTTAGGTCCAAGACCAACCCTACGGGCAAATCTTGCTTGAAGTGGATGAGATTTCTTCTCAAGATTTACAGCAGTTGCAATGACCTTATTCTTTTTAAGAAGAACTGCACCTACCCTCTTTTTAGAAGGTGAAGACTTTGCAGTTTCAATTGCAAGTTGAAGAAAATTGTCAGGAATCATTCAAAAGGTTTGGTAGGAGCAGGAGGGGGAGGAGATTGAGTATAAGGTAGAGGAGTTGGAGCAGGTGCTACTTGCTGTTGAACTTGAGGTTGAGGTTGAGGAAGTACCACTGCTGGTGGTGGATTTACATTCGTTGTCTGTTTTTGAAGAGTATCAACTTGTTGCCTCAGTTCTGTAATTTGATTTTCATATTTTGTTGTGACATCTTCTGCTGGTTTGACTTGACTTTCTTGTGAAAGTTTCCATCCAGCAGCACCAGCACCAAAGATACTGGCAAGTGCAGCAACAACAGAAATGGTCTTAGAAAAACTCATTCAAACTTCTCCTCAAAATCAAACCATTCATAGAGATAGTGCATCACACCTCCCACAACATGCTCAATAATAGCATCTTCACTTGGGGTTTCTACATGCTTATGTGCACGACTGTATCCATATCTTACTCCTTCTTCTAGTGCCATTTCTAACACATTACGAAACTTAGGTTTCATCATTGGAACCAACTTTTACAAATGAACTCAAAATTAAATCCAACTTTCCAGAAAGAAAAGCAGACCTCAAACAGTCTACCAGCACCCATAGTAATGTTCAAGTAGGGAAATCTTCTTCCATATTCTGCTGTATATACGCAGAGTTGAAGTAATGCCCATCTACCAACTTTGAAGAAAGTAAAGTAGAAATCATGACCAAAATCTTCTCTGTGCTTAAAATTAAAGACCTTCATTTTCCTGAACAAAACTCCAATCATCAATGTCACTCTCAATCAAAGACTCCCAATTATCTTCATACAAATCAAACATTGCCTCATTGGGAGATACACAATCAAACTCATCAATTTGAATGTCATCAATGAAAGCAGAATACATAATCCTCTGTTGATTACCTAGTAATTATAGCACAGATTCAGAGTATCTGGTGGTTTATTGTGCCAGTTGTATATGTGGCACATTGTATAATGGAGGATACCAGAGTCGAACTGGTGATTGATGCTTGCAAAGCACCTGTTTTACCACTAAACTAATCCCCCAAACTGGGGTGACAGGGATCGAACCTGTGACCTAGATGTTAACAGCATCCCGCTACTACCGCTGAGCTACACCCCAATGTTTAATCTTTTTTGTTAATTAAATACTCTACTGTATTTGCTACATCATTCATAGCATCTCTCAAATCAGGTTGTTGACCTGCTTCCATATTCATTTCATAATCAGTTAGAGTCCACCTCCACTGTTTCATGTCATTGTTATACCATAGATTTATTTGCATTTGTAATATTCCAATCTAATCCAGTTTAATAATGCATTTACTTCCATTCTCTTTTCTTTGGAGAAATCAACACCCTTACTGAATAGATAAAAATCAAGTGCTTCAATGGCAACTTTTCTATCCTGTTGTGATATAAGTGACATAATAAAATTGCATTAGTTGAATATGTTGTGAAGGTATTTATTCTTCAAGTCCGAGTGGTTGGGGTCGAACCAACGTCTTCTTGCTCCCAAAGCAAGCCGTCTACCACTGACTTACACCCGGTTGTGGTAGGAGAGGAGGACATTACCTTGAGCCTCCCTCTTTACTTCACTTAGGCACAGAATACTGGACTAAGGAGAGGTTTTGGTTCCTACAGGTAGTTTGACCCTTTTTATCACCCCAGACTAAGGAAACTACCAAATGGCATCTGGAGATCATGGCGTCTCTTTAGGCTATCTGCCTAACAACTACCAACGGAAGAGACAGGAGTCGAACCTGCAAAGTTTTTACACCCAACTGATTTCAAGTCAGCGCCCTCACCATTCGGATCTCTTCCATGATGGGTTAAGTGTGTTATATCTCATAAGGATATAACAGGGACTTAACCTCTATCAAAGTATATATTACATTTGAATTGGAACAAGAACTTTATTGTTCTTAAGTTGTGCAATCAATTTACCAACACTCTCAGCAGTACGAACTTGCTCTTCTACAGTAGAAGGAGTGTCACAAGCAAACAGATAAGATTTATCAGGATTGCTCAGATAAGTAACTCCAACCTTGTTCTCATCATAATCAAAAGAAACTTCAGAGATAGCAGAAGAATCAACAGAGAGAGTAACAGAAACAGTCATTAACCTTTGATTGATTACTTTGTAATAATAGCAGGTCTGGGAGCAGAAGTCAAGGGGTTTGTGACACTTCCATAACTGTCACAGCAGACCAGTCATTTTTGTATATTAAAAGAATTGCTTTAGAGTTAGATGGAGTGAATGTCATATAGTGATTTCCAATATGTACTATTTGACCACTCATATCTTTATAAGATACAAACATTTTCTCTTCAAACTGTGGGCATTTGGGCATCACCTTTTCCTTCAATAGTTCTTACAAAAAGTTCAGTAAATCTTTCCATCTTGTCATAATGAACAGATGCTGGATTATAGTTAATTGCATCTTTAAGTGCAATTAACTCACCCCATTCTTCCTTTGTCAGTTCCATTGTATCCCCATATGTTAGTATATCCTAACATATTTAACTCTCTTTACCAGAATCTGCATAATTTTGTAACGTTGCAAGGTCTTCTTCTAATTGTTCTTTTTGTTTTTTATCATGATAATAAGACCACAAGGCATTATGAACATCCATAAGATGATCTACCCAGAAACCAGAAGGATATATTCCAAGAGCATCTTGAAGACCACGATGACTGGTTCCTTCACTTTCTGCTTTACACATAATATAGCAGATTGCCTGAACCATATCAAGTTTGTCTTCTTCAGAAAGCATAAAATACTTTCCTACAGCACGTTGCTTTGCCTCTTCGGTTTCCTTCTGAAGTTGTTTGCAAGAATCAGAATTCCACCACTCTTGAAGTGCCTTACCAAATTCGTTAGGTTCAGACATCTTTAATCATGCAATCAATACAAGATTTCAACTCTACCATATCCTCATAAGAAAGTCCATCTAATGTGATGGCATGTTGATCTGTAAATGCTAGCGTGAGTGAATATACTTCACCATCAAATCCACCACAAGTTTGAATAGGTTTAAGTTTCATCAGCACTCATCACTTTGGATTCTTTTACAAGAGAGAAAGTGCCATCCTGATTATCTATCCATGAGATAACATCACCTTCTTTCCAATTAGTCAACTCAATGAGTTCATCTGGGAAAGTTACAAAGTATTCATCACTTGCTGCATCAACTTCAACAGGAACAGTCCATGACCTTTTTTCTTTTGCAAGTTCAAAAAGTTTCTTATCTTCTTCATCTTGATACTTTCTAGCAGCAGGAATTACAATACCCCATGCTTTCTGAAACTCCCTGTCAAAAGTTTCAGTATAAAAATTAACTAAATCGATTGCAGCATACAAAAGTCTTTCTGCGCCACCATAATCATGATCTTCTAGATTAGTTGTTGCAGAAGAAAGAACTTCTTTAATACCACTGAGTTTGGAACTATTCATATCCAACTCATTCATTGCTTCCCAAACTTTTTGATAGTCAGACATCTTGAAACTCTTTTAGTTTTTCTTGTAGTGACTCTATTATCATAGCACTTAATTGCTCTTCTGTCATGGTGTTAAGGACACTATAACTACTGTCACACTCATCCCAATAAATGGTCATTGATCCATCATTTTCAATCTCAACTCTCAGAGAATCGTTATTAGTCTTTTGGTTTTGGTTTGTTACAGTCATTACAATAATAAGAGAATCCAGTTTTGAATGATTTTACCACTTGATAATGATCTCTATCAAGTGGTTTTTCTTGTTTACATTTTGAACATACTCTACTACTCATCAATCCAATTTGATTTTTCTCTTTTCCTAAGACTTTTAAGTTCTTTATAAAGTTCTTTAATTTGTTGGTAAGCATCTTCAGGTGTAATTTTGTCTGCTATTTCAAGTCCAGCAATTAGTCCTACTTTGTCTCCAAATCTTGCAAGTGCCCTTTCAAATTCAGTCAGGGATTCGTACATAATTTACTCCAAGTTTTTCTGCAAGAATATCTATACGAGCATCTAATGAGTTTTCAAGTCTATACAGTTCATTTGTTAGTGAAATGTTTTCATCCTCTAACTTAATGATTCTGTCTTCTAGTTTTTGAATCTTATCATTTAAAGATTCTTCACCATTAATTTCATAATCTTTTATTAAATTTTCAAAGATTTTGAATCTCATTAAATAACTCCAATTTCTTTTAGATATTGTCTGTACCTCATAAATCTACCAAGATGAGGTTGACCAGGTACATTCAAACTAACACAACACTCACAATAAGATAACCACTCAAACCATGGAGTTGTTGGATCTAATGCAGGGTTCTGTCCTGATCTGTATTTGCTGAGGTCTATCTTTACCATTCCAATGTCTGATTACTCCTGCTACAATGAACACATTTGTTATCAAATAACATAGAAAAATAATGGTCCTAATTACTGCTACTTGATCTGCTACATGATCCTTTTTGTGTGCTTTTTCTCCCAGTGCTTTTGCCCACAGTCTCCACATTTGTCCCAGGTTTAATGTATAGTTGGTAATCTTTTGGTTTGAACTTACACCTCTCCACATATTTGTCAACATGACTTTGAGATTGAAAATAGCAAGTTTTTGTGTCCTTCAAATCTTTTCCTTCTTTATGAATCAATTTGAATGGAAACATACTATATGGAAACTCTTGTGGGGTTTCTTTAGTTTTAGTTGTTGTTTTGGTTTTTGGGGTAGTTTTTGGCAATTTCAAAAGTCCTGTTTAGTATTTGGTCACAGATCCTATAGTCATTCCCATTAAATGGGATGCCATGGATTTGATAATATCTTACAGCATTGTATATTAACTTACACTCTTCTTGATTAAATTCCATTAAGGGTTCTTTGCCTCTTTAATTTGTTGCTTTAGTTTTCTAATACCAGTGATAAAGTATGCAAAGTCACGTGATTCAGTGACTCTCTTTTCTTCTCCACATACACCACATACACCATTCCATACAGAAGAACATCCTACAGAATAGACACCATACTTCTGTCCACAATCCATACAGGTAGTGCCTGCTTGTTCAAGTCTTTTGAGAAGTTGCTTGTCGGTTAGTGGTTTCTTTGCCATAGTCATTGCTTGAACATACTGTATTATACAGCATCAGAATCCTCTTGTGCCAGTTCCTGTGACAGTTCCTTAACCGTCTTCATATACTTCCTCATCATCCACCATTTGCCAATGGGAGAAGAAAAAATAACTGGATGAAATCTAATCATCCAGAACACTCTTTCAATATTAACTTTAACAATTTTAGATAATATTACAATATATTCAGATACATTTGGATCTATTATCATCATTGTAATTATTACTGCAAATACAGTAAAAAGAGAATAATAATAGATCATGGTGTTTTTCTGAGAAAGTTTAGATAATCTAATAATTGAAGTTTGATGATATCCAGTTCACTTTCACAACCTTCATTTTTTGCTTTGCATCTAATTTCATGGTGAATAGTGTGTAAATCTTCCATCATGAGATCAATTGCTCTGTTTTTTTGGTGGTTCATCTTTTTTGATTGTAACTGGACAAGAGAGAATTACTCTACGAACTTCAGCAATTATTTCAATCTTTTGTTTTGGGGTCAGTCCAACAACAGATGTAAGTCTGGTTATAATTTGAACTGCATCAGAACAAGTAATAATTGTAGAAAAGACAAGAGGTATCATATTCCCTCCATACTCAATCTATGTATTAGATTTTAATCAATCTATCATTTCATCATCTGTATTATCCATCAATTCCCAATCCAAGTCAAGATTTTCTAGGAATTGAATCAATTCATGTTCATTATCAGGAAGGATTTCATCTTCCTCTAGTGTGAAACATGCTTCACACAATGCAGGTCCATACTCAGGAGGATCATAGAGAGTTTGAACATGAGTTTGCACTGCATCTTCAACTACAGCAGCAACATAAATTCTGCCATCATCATGTGGATTGATTGTGTCAATCTCAAGGATTCTCATTTCTTTTTCATCTCCTTCTGAACGAACTTTTTAGCAGTTTCCATGCTTAGATGCACAGAAATCTGCTGACCTTTGTGAATTGTCATAAACTTTTTTCCATATGGAATAATTGCCCATTCCATATTCTTACTCACCCAACCTAATTCTTCTTCCATAATAAAGTGCAACAACGTCTCAGGCAGGACTCGAACCTGCGACCAACTGCTTAGAAGGCAGTGGCTCTTTCCATCTGAGCTACTGAGACAAAATCCCTCCTGTTTGTGCATTGTTAGGAGGCATGGAGGGGGTGGGACTTACTTAAAGTTTGGACCTTTAATGCCCATTGTGGGGAAACCTTTCACCCTTACACTTTACCTTGAGTAGTCATCAAAGTCAACATCAGGATGCAGAAACTCCAAGTAATCTTCGTAATCAACACCAAGATATTCTGCAAACTGTCTTAACTCTTCAACATTCTGTTTAGTAATGAGTTCCTCGATATTCTGAACCATAGTAACCTCCTCAATAACCATATCTAGAGATCATTTGATCCATTCTGTCCTCTCTGTATTCATCTTCTACTTCTTCTGTCTTATTTTCTTCTAGCTCATCATAGATGATGTCACCATCTTTTTCTAGAAAAATGGAAGTCATAGGAGGATTAAATGCGAGGTTGATGTATATATGAAGGAAAGGGATTACTCCCCTTCCTGTTGCTGGAACTCAGCATCAATCTTGTCATAGAGTTCCACAAAAGTGGACTTAGTTTCATCATCAAAGCGATTCAGGCAAACTTTAAGTGCCTTTTCCTTTTTACCAAAGATAGAATATGCTTTCATAATGTGAACAAGACGACGAGTAGAGATCACCTCATCAATACCACCATCAGCAAAGGTTTTGCGAATAATGTCAGACCAGTTGCACAGATGCTTAATAAAGGCAGTGTGCTCACCAATCATAGGAATGTTAAGTGATTCTGCTACTTTAGTCAAGATTTTAGTTTCTACTGCAACAGTAGGATATTCTTGCTCAAAAGTGATAGGGAATCTCTCAAGAAATGCTTCATTGAGTACATTAGTGCCAATAAAGCGACCATCATCAGATCCTTTACCTTTAGTGTTGGCAGTAGCAAACACAGTAAATCCTGCCTTTGGAGTGATGTGCTTACCAATCTTCTTCAGGAAGACACCTTTACCTTCCAGAACAGATTGCAGACACATAATCTTATTGGAAGCAAGGTCAAGTTCATCCAGAAGAAGAACAGCACCACGTTCCATTGCCTCTACAACAGGACCATTGTGCCACACAGTTTCACCATTCACAAGGCGAAAACCACCAATAAGGTCATCCTCATCAGTTTCAATAGTGATGTTGACACGAATCAACTCACGACCAAGTTGGGCACATGCTTGCTCAACACCAAAAGTTTTACCATTACCACTGAGACCAGTGATAAAGGCAGGATAAAACAACCCAGAAGATACAACTTTCTTAATATCACTAAAGTTACCAAAGTTGACAAAGGTAGCATCTTTCTTAGGAATCAGATTTTGCTGAACAGAACTAAGAGTCTGAATGGTATCAGTACCTTCAGCAGCAAGAGAATTGTAAGTTTCTTCTAGTTCTTTCACAGTAGTTGCCTCAAGATTCCATTTGCCACGACCAGTTTTGTATTGTTGCAGATGCTTAGAAGCAGTTGCATAAGTTGTATTGATTTGATTTGCTACTGAACGAACAGCAGCAGAATCAACAGCATTACCAAACTGTTCTTTGAGTAGGGTGATAAGTTGTTCTTGCATGGTCTTGAGTTGATTACCTTGTAATTATAGGGCAGAGTGGGGCAAAGTGGGGGGCAGAGTGGACACTGCCCCAACTGGCACATCAGGCAATCATAGAAACAAATTCACTCAACAATTTTTTGTTAGTTTTTTTCTTACCCATAAGTTTTGAGAAAGCAGTTTTAATCTTAGAAGCAGATGCACCTTCTTCTACAACAAATTCCTCATCCTGAGAAAGTGAAGTAGAAGGCATCACATGAAATTGATCATAACCAGTTCCAGTAAAAGAAACAAATTGATTCTTTTTGTACAACTTTTTCAGATCTTCATACTCTCCACTCTGCCTACCATACCAATTAAAACAAACACTAAAGTCCCTATTAGAAGCAATTCTAAAGTTGACAAAGTTTACTGTTGGAAACTTATCTTTTAGTGAAGACAAAAGAACTTTAGAATACATTGGGAAGTTACCATAATCAAAGGAAGGATAGATTCTTCCAGATTTACGATCACGCAATGTAGTGTGAGCATACTTCATTCTACCAATATACTCTTCTCCACCATAAGTTTTCTTGGTAACAGTAGAGCAATTTACATAACCTTCACCATCAGTCAAAAACACAACATTAACTTTTTGAAGTTTGTTTTCCTTTTGGAATTGGGGAATAAGTTGATGCAGAACCATCATAGATTCTCCTAGAGGAGTTCCAGACAGTTCAAGATGCCTAGGATAACTACCTTTCCTATATTGGAAAGCATTTGCACATGCCCAGATATGTTTCATTTGTTCATCCAATTCACGAGCATTTACTTTGCTGGTGAAGATGTTAAGAAGCCTAAAAGAGTTCTCTGGGGCAAGAACATTAGGAACTTCCTTATAAATTTTAGGATGATCAGGTTGCAGTTCCACATAAGAACCACAATCTACACTGAAGGCATAAACTTCAAAGGGAATATTCACCTTTCTGCAAAACCAAACAAGGTTGAAGAGTTGCTTAATGGTATCAAGCATCCAATCCTGCATAGAACCAGACCAATCTAGAATAAAGATTAGACCATGATTCTTACCATCAGGAATTACTGATACTTTCCTGAACAGATCTTCATTGTACTTGTAAGTATGTAGTTTGGTAGTATCAAGTACACCAGTTCTTGCAATAGAAGAACGTGCATACTGATCTGCAGATTTCTTACACTCAAACTCTTTTACAAGATAAGATACTTCTTTCTCTGCAGATTTCTTGTAATTCA
>JACCEA011121796.1_pt1 | contig 11399 bp, 8 predicted proteins | sample 7449851 | NCBI WGS metagenome assembly JACCEA01 (sample SAMN15323453, study PRJNA562643) | freshwater metagenome | isolation source: river surface water | place: USA:Blue River Watershed | collected 2017-08-18 | reverse complement strand
TTTTAAACTCCTAAACTTTTAGTCTTACCCATTCACCGAAGTTAATAGGTTTTTCACAATACAGTTCAATACAACGCCTTAAGAACTCTACCCGATGGATATCCAAAGTTAAAAAACTGAACCAAGCATGTGGTTCTACTCGGACGTAATTCTCCTCAGGTAAAACGTCGTTTCTTATTGGGTCGTATTCTAATAAATACAAATAAGGCTTCAGTAATAAATCAACAAACTCACTGTCATAATCGTCTAAGAGTTTGTCATCCCACAAAACCCCTGAGCCTAAGTCATCTATAATAGACCCCAAGAAAGGGGAATATAATCGATGACGTCTTTCGATTTCTTTTACTTCGGGCTCGTCGTTGTTCAAGAACTGAGTCATATAGTCCCCGACGATGGTGTCACGCTCTAAAGCTTCAGCGCGATAAGACAAAGTGTCTTTAATAACCTGGCCACGCATAGGTACAATCAAATCTGTAACCATGTAAGGTGAACCTTCACGGGCTTTAGAAATCCACATACTGGTGCTGTTTTCGTCGGTCTTGATTTCTGAGCGCAAACGCAAACGACCATCCACCACAACACGTTGCACTAAGTCATCACTTAAGTCATAACGACTGTTGTTAGACAATTTAGAATCGATAACGAAACCTTTATCCTTAACAGGGTCACGACTGAAGTCAGCGTTACAGAAACCAGCCATACGCATGGTAATGACTTGGGTGTTCTTAGCTGGGTCTTTTAAGTATTCCTTGTTGGTAATGATAACCTTAGGGAATTTAACAATGTAATCCAAACCTTCTACCAACGAGTGTCCATTTAAGAACAAGTCTAAACTACCTGGTGGTACCTCTAAGGTACGTTTAGCAACGATGTCATTGGCTTCTTTACGATAGTGATGTAAAGTGAATTCAATGTAACCGTTGGTCATGTAGAAGTTGAAAGAAATGTTAACCAAATACTTATCGGTTCTTACGAAAACTTCATATTCGTTTAAATCGATACCGTGGTTAATCTTTCTGGTAACGGGGTCAAACAAATAAAGAGAACTACCTGTGATGTCTTCCCATACAGCTGGGTTGTTTAAGTTGTCTCTTAATTTAGCACGATAAATCCTGAAGTCACAACCAGCGGGGACAACGTTTATTTTATCGTTGTAAAACTCTTCGAACATCACGTTACCATAAGCTGAATACACTTCAACCAATTCAGCTTTAGGGTCTTTTACGATGTACTTAGTAGAAGCCACTTGAGTAGAACTGTTAATCAGTAAACCACCAGCGTATTCAAAACCTGTACACCAAGGTACTTGATTGGCTCTTAAGTCCACCGTTCGATAACCGTTCACGTCTTTAACAGGACTCGGTGTGTCACCTAAGAACTTAGCCGCTGAGTTGTAACCCAAAGCGTCTTGCACTTCTTCTAAAGGCATCACACACGTCCACTGGCGCATCAGGTTAACATAGGCGTCGTGTTCTAAAGCAGCTGCTTTCCAAAAAGGAACCACTGAGTTAATACCCACCATAGATTCAGTGATGATGTTGTTAGGCAGCTTGTACAACTCATGGATGCGAGAAGCCACAGTAATTAAAGGTGTGTTCTTAGTAGGGCGACGTATGACCATTTCTACTAACCACTGTCCGTCGTTACCTAAACCTGAGTCTTGTATCAAACCCAAGGTATAAGGTACAGTCAAAGACCAATCTCGGTGCGTAAGTTGACGTAAAGTGTCTTTCTCGTTACGGTGCACATAAACACCTGTGTCTTTACCAGCGACACGTTTAAATAAGAAAACTTCGTTATCGTCATGGTGTAACAAACGTTGTTCAGGCCAAGGTTTATTCGCTGGGAAACGCAACAAATACTTGCGTTTTAAATCCAACGTGGATTCGAAGGTTCTCAGTTTAGCAACATCATAAAGCAAAACCGATTCTACTAAACCGTCATGGATGAACTCTACTTGGTCACCTACTTTTATATCTTGACTTTTCAAACCGTGTTTGCGTTTACCATTTAGATAACACCAAGTATAACCTTTCTTGGCTGCCCAAGCGTTGTAGTTGTTAACAAACTTGATGATGTCCGAAGGGTACTGGATTTCTAAACCTTCGTGGTGAACCACTTCACCATCTAACAGATAGTTAAACTTACGGAAATACAAACTGGTGTAAACTCGGAAATAAATCTTTTCGGTGTTTAAGTCGATACCGATTTCACGTTGGTCTTTAACACAAATGAACAAATTGCGGTCTTCATTAAAACCGTACCAAACATCATAGGTAGGGATTTTAAAACCTTTGTCATTATAGACACTGATGTGCATGTTTTGTAGATTACAAACTTCTAAGGTTCGTGCCCATTTACGACTGTAAGGGAACAAACCTAAAAAGGTTGGGTTCAACTGACCTATTTGATAAACGTGGTAACGCTCACGTCGGGTAGGTAGTTGATACAAATCTTTAACCACGTCAGTATAACTGATAGCGCCGTTGCGTTTGGTCAGTTTGATGGGTTCTATGATAAACTGGGTGTCTTGTCTAGGAGCAGCCCAGATGTTTTCTTTAGCATAACACTGTAGAACATTCTGGCTCATGGCTGTTTACCTTATTAAACGATGTCAGCGTGGGTAGCAGCGATACGGGCTACTCGAACGATGAAATTATCACGAGACGGGTCGGCTTTTAAACCATTGACCAGAGCACCTAACGGAGTACGTTTCTCGCTATTGAAAGAAGCAACTTGATTGATAAAACCCCACCACACAGGAGGGTATTCTAAAGCAGCAATCAAACGTGTAGTGGCTTCACCTGAATAGTACATGTTTTTCATGCAGGTAGTCAAAGCCACGTAGTCAAAATTACGTAAGCTGTGATTATCTAAAGTAGAAATGGCCTGTGCTAACCAGTCGGTGTTCATGGTTTCTTCGAAACTGTTGCGCTGAGCTATGCGTTCTAAGATTTGTTCTGTCAGTTTGAAACTGGTTTTACAAATACCACTTACCATGGTTGTGATTTTCACCAAGGTAGATTCATCAATTTTCTCATGATACAAACTGGCGTGGTAGAAAGCACATAGTACAAACAAATCAAATTCTGTAGCCACGTCCAAGCGCAAACTGGAGCTGATGACGGTTTTCAGACCACGAGCAAAAACATCGGTGGCATAAACCATACCTGCTTTGAAATCACCTGTACCGTTAAACATCCATTCGAAAACCAAACCACCGTAAATCAAGTTGTTGTGACGGTTCAAAGGGTTCTTGATTCGGTATTCACGTGTGTCACGGTCAACCGACCAACTTTCATGGTTGTCTACGTAAACCAGTTTTTCTTTTTCATCAACAATAGGTAAAATGAAAACAGGCATTTTATCAAAATTACCACGGGTTTCCATCACACCCATACCCGCCTTAGCTAACAGGTCTTTAGTGGCTGCTGTGGTTTTTAAATGACTTAAGATCTTAGTGTTGGTGTTCATACCAGCGTTGATACTTAATTCGTCAGGTGAATGAAAAATGGACATTCTGAAGTTTCCTTTAAAGTAAAAAATAAATCTCTAAGCCTTATAGTCATTTGAAAGTCTTAATTTATGACGAGCTTAGAGTCGTTTTTTGTTAACAAAAAGTGTTTCTTATGGTTTCTTACAAAGCCTGTCTAGACGGCCTAGTAAGGTATTATCATAGAATTTTTATTTATATCCTGATATGGAGTTTAAAACATGGGTACTAGCCAAAAAATACGTAGTGGTACTCCAAGAAACTACGTAAACGGTATTCGTAATATGTCATCACGTTCTGTACCGTTGATGCCTGAAGAATATCCAGACCACTTACCGAAGTTTTACATTTTCTCTGGTGAAGGTGAAGTAGGTCAACCTGTCTTAACCGACGAAGGTGGCCACCTCTTAACCTTCGGTTTGGAAGCTTTCAAACCACGTGGTAAATACACCACACACCAAACCATGTTTGCCTTACAGTGTTTGAAAAATGGCAACCAATGTATTTTGCAACGCGTGGTGCCAGATGACATCGCTCCTCGTTCTAACTTGCGTATTTCTATTGATGTTTTGAAAACAGAATTACCTGCTTACGAACTCAATGGTGATGGCAGTTACAAACTGGATGCGATGGGTGACCCTATCGAAATCGTTGGTACGAAATACGATGGTCACCGCGTTAAGTATCTGGTAGAACACATCGACCCTATCGTGCCAGGTGAAGACCCTGTCATCGGTGGCGGTACTCAAAAAGCAGGCACTTTGACTGATGGCATTAACCAGTCTACCATTTATCCTTTGTTTGACTTCCAGGTTCATTCTTTGGGTGGCGATGGTAACAACAAAGGCATTCGCTTGTATGCACCTTTGGATTCATCAGTGATTCCTTTGACACGTCGTTTGTTGACCAAAGAAAGCGTTTACCCAATTCGCTTAGAAGTGTTGAAACGTGAAAACGCTAACACCTCTGGTATGGTTTGGGCTAACCAAGTAGGTCAGTACAGTGTAGAATACGCTTTGCGTCCAGATGCTGTAGACACAAACACCAATCGTTACTTGTCTTTGCAAGACGAATGGATTGCTTCTTACGAGAAGCACGGTACCAGCGACGAAAACGTGGCTTCTGAATTCGGTCCTTTCGGTCGTTTGCACGTCTACGAAGAAAACATCGAAGACTTGCTTAAAGAGTTCTATGAAACTGAAAAGACTTTGATCAACCAAGCTCACGGTAGCGACTTGGATGGTACCAGTGAAAACGACTTCTGGCGTTTCAACTTCTTGGGTGGCGTACAGTCTAATGGTATTCCTTACAAGTCTTTCGTCATCGATGACACTTCAGCTCGTTTCACTGAAAACTCAAGCTTCTGGGCCACAGGCGGTAGCGACGGTACTTTGAGCTATGATAAATTCAACGCTGCTGTGACCGCTGAATTGAAGCGTTATAGCAACCCTGCTGAAGACGTGAGTCATAACACTGTGTTGCACCCTGAAAGTGTGTTCTACGATTCTGGTTTCCCGCTGGATACTAAAGACGCCTTTATCCATCCTTTGGCCGCTCGTCCTGACGTTATCGTTATCTGGTCAGCGTTTCAGCACGGTATGGGTAAATTGACTTCTTTGGATCAAAACAGCTTGGGCGCTACCATCTCAGCCTTGGCTCACACCACAATCGAATCAGCTGTGTACGGTACTTCAGCGACTCGTTTCGCTGTATGTGGTAGCTCTGGTGTGATGCGTGATGGTTTGTATCGTCACCGCTTGCCTGTGACCATTGAGTTGTTAGATAAACTCTCAACTTACATGGGTGCTGGTAACGGTGTATGGGACAGTTCTAAACGCCCTGCAGCTGACAGTAATAAAGTCTTGGGTCTGTTGCGTGACGTGGACGTGACCAGCGCACCTCCTGGCGTGCGTGACGCCGATTGGGAAAACGGTTTGATTTACGTTGAGAACTACACACGTGAACAATGCTATTTCCCTGCCATCCGTTCTGGTTTCAACGACGACACATCTGTGTTGACCAGTTTGATTAACGTTTTCATTCTGGTTTCTTTAATTAAAATCAGTTACCGCTTACACCGTAAGTGGACAGGTGTAGATTACCTGACTGACTTACAGTTGATAGACCGCATGTCTAAAGACTATTACAACGAAACCCAAGGTCGTTACGACAACCGTTGTGACTTGGTAATCACACCACAGTACACTGAGATTGATAAGTTGTTAGGTTACTCTTGGTACACTGAAATCGACGCTTACATGAACAGCATGAAAACGGTTCAGTCTTTCACTGTCAACGCTCGTCGTCGCAGTGAATACACTGGTAACAGCATGTCTATTAGTGGCTAAATTTCTGAAGGGGGCTTCGGCTCCCTTTCTCAACAAATTTTTATTAACACAGGAGTAACTTAAAATGGCTCGTGTAATGAATGCCTTACTGGGTCAAGGCCAAGCGTATATGTTTGGTACCACGAACCCAGCGCTTGACATCGCCTTAGGTGGTCAAATGGGCTGGTCAGTGAACATGGTGGAATGGGTGAATGCTCAACCATACGTTCGTATTGACATGGTACCGATTGTAATGGAAGTCCCTACGGGTTTCCAAGACTTGCCTGATTCTCAACTTTGGATTGATGCTTATGTAGCTTTGTGGGGCACTCGAATGTCTCGCATCACAGGTATCCAATCCACTTTGACTGTGGACGTGGTAGAAAGCGCGGTAGGTCGTGCTGGTGAAATGTTTGAAGTTCCTTCGAACGCTACCATGGCTCGTTCACAATTGTCTACTGAATGTGATGAGATTTATGGTCGTCCTATTCAGAAGTACTTGGAAGCTTACAACAACTTGTTGATTCGTGACCCGAACACTGGTATTGCTAACATCAATACTTTGTCAAGTACCACACGAACCGACATGTTGGCTGACGTTTACTCAGGTACGATTTTGTTCTTTGAACCTAACCCTTGTTTTGCTGAACCTCAAGACGCCGTGTTGTGCTGTAATGTGTTCCCTAAAGGAGCAGGTGACCGTACCATGAGTCGTGAGTTAGGTCAAGGTGGTGACAAAGTGACATTGAACATTGAGTGGGGTTGTATTGCTCAACGTGGTTACGGTGTATTGAAACTGGCTCGTGAAATGATGCAGTTGATTAACATCGCTGGTGCTAACCCAACCATGGCTGTTCCTTTGGTGTCTGAAGCTTCTGCTGACGCTCAAAGCGCTCGTCGCAGCTTCCAACAAGGTGTGGCTGATTTGGCAGCTAACCAAGTTACTGTTTAAGAGACAAAAAAAAAGAAACCCCCTCTACCGAAAGGTAGGGGAGGTTTTATTTATGCTGGGTCTTGATTACCTGACACCACGTTACTTAAAGCAGCCATCATGTTTTCAGCAACAACAGCTTTGACTGTCATTGCGTTAAACTGCGTAGCAAGCGTTTTAACAGCGTTTAAAGCTTCAGGTGACATAACACCATACTTAGCGTCTTTAAAGCTGTCTAAGATGCTTATACACTCCGTAACGAGCACTTGTGTATCATGGGTTGTCTGTAATTCCAAACAAGCTCGTAAAGCTTCGATGTTTTCAGTTAAAATATGCTCAGCCATTGAGTTTGCCCCCTAGTTCAGCTAATTGTTCTTTAGCTATCATTAAGTCTAATTTATCAGTACTGGCTTCTGCACTACTGATGGCTTGTTTTGCTAGGTTGTTATAAACGCTTGTGCTTTCCATCAGCATGAGCACCGTATCTATCACAACTTTCTCCGCAAGTTCCTCTTCCATAAAGGACTCAGCTAAACCTTGAAGTCCTTTATCGAAATTGTTTTCGTTGTTGGTAATGAACTTTTTGAAACGTTCTATTTGTTCCTGAGTAAGTTCATAACGCATGGTTCTAGACGGTGGTGGGATTACACCTAAGTCAATCAGTTTCTTAGCCACGAGTTCAGCCATGGCTTCTATTTGTTCTTGCTCTAACATCTATAAAACTCCTTGTTAAAGAAACAGCATAAAAGCAATCTAGAGCTGTTAAGCCCTAGACCACTATTTAGTTTTATGCTTAGTCGTTCAAAGCAGCAGCCACGTTACCAAACAATTCTTTGGCTTCTTCTGAAACCGTAGTGCGAACACCGTTGTAAGGTTGGTTACGGCTTTGGCTGTAAGTTTGGCGAGAACGAATGGTCAAGGTACCGAAGCTTTCAGAACGTGACACTTGATCGTTACCGTCTTTGTCTTTGGTTTTCATTTCGTGAACCACTTTGCGTTCAGAAGCCACATCAACAGAAGCATTTTTACCAGTAGCGAAACTACCTGTTACCATTTTGCTGTTTTCATTGGCCTTGTGATGTTGGTTAGCTTTACGACCGAAAGCCAAAGCAGCACCTGCACGAATTTGTTCACGTGCCATGTGTGCACGTTCACCTACTTCGTATTCGATATCAGGGGCAACAGCTGACCAGGCTTGTTTGTAAATGTCGTTAGAGATATCTTTACCTTCAGCGTCTTGAATCACGATGGTGTTGTCTTCAGTAACTGAAGACATTGCTGCTGCGTATGCTTGTTCTGCCAATAAAACGTTTTCATTGATATTTGGTTTAGACATCTTAATAATCCTTCTTTAAAGTTGGTTGAGTAATCGACAGTATTTGTCAAACAATGTAATCATGTAGTAAAAAATTACACCATTACATGTAGGTGATATACTGTCGATTTATTTTCAATTAGATAAGACTTTCGTAACTACCGTGCATAGGGCCACGAGCGAGTACCTTAACTTCAATAGGAGTACCTGCATCTGTTTCTAAATCGCTGTCGATGTGATAACCTTTTTCTGGTTGGGTACCTACTTCAGCACGGTTGTAGAATAACACGTCTACATCGTGAGTGCGCGTTGCCCATATAGAACGACTAACCATAGCGTAAGGTTCGTTGTAAGCCACGTTGCCTTGTTGCTTACTTTCGAGCGTGGCACCAAACTTAGTAGTCTTAGTTAAAGCATCAACTACTTGGAAGCGCCATTCTGGATCAGCAGCGCCCACAGGAGGTTGCTGAGTTAAGATATAGGCCACACCTTGAGGAGTGGTCATCATGCTGCAGTTTTCGATGTATTGTTCAGAATTAGGATAACCTGAACCTATGTTGTATTCTTGGTACCACCCGTTACCATAAGTGAAGTTACGTGTACCATCTAGCTCATTAGTAGAGCCGTAGTAATCAAAGCGACAAGCGTTATCAGTGTAGTCAAAGTATGGTGCATAACCTGAGATGATACCAATACCCAAACCACCATCATGTATCTTAATTGGATACGTATTGTTAGAAACTTGGTTTAACTGGTTGATTTCTGTCAACTGAGTAAGAGTGGTCTTACCATTACTTACGTTAACTAGATGGAAGTCCTGTGGCTCAGATCCACCAAACGCTGCTTTACTGATGATGTAACTGTAACCCTGCTCGCTGGTTGTAGGTGGTACGGTGATAGGGAACAACACAGGTTGTTGGTAGTTGTTGTAAATACCTTGCATATTACCTTCCACTTCACCATCGGTATCTACAACGACTTCTGCCAAACTACCGTCGAATACTTCGCTCCAGTTAAACTTACTAATGGTAGCACGCAAGTTTTGCATAGGATCATTCAGGTCTTCAGGTACTAAAGAAGAAATCAAAATGATACTGCTGCTGATTTCAAATTCGATGGCCACGGCTTCTAAATCGATAAGACGAGAATAGAAGTTGGTACCGTTGTATTTGAATACGTAGAGACCCATACTTTGTTTACCGTTGCCGTCATCAATGACAGTTGCGTAAGCACCAATCACTGAACTGCCGTAAACTTCGGTTTTGATTTCTGTTTGGCGAGTAGGACGAGCGATGCTGGTAGAACCACTGGTAGCATCGATACCTAATTTGTACGCTGGCTCTGCTGCCGCTAAAGTAAGAGGAACAACGTTCAAGTCTTTATCGAAGTTAAACAAACGAATTTCTTCTTTATCGAAACCGTCGTACTGTTGTAAGACAAGAGGACTGCCCCAAGAACCAGAGTTACCCGTGAGCTTGGTACGGTATTGACCTGAGTCCATAACGGCTTCTTCGCTACCGTCTTCGAAGATAACGTTAATACCTACGTCTTCTTCACCAACGTCGTTTAACTTAACCATTTTGTAAAGACGGATAGGCATACCACGGTCTTGAGGTGGTACGAAGTTTTCATCTAACTGGGCGTGCAAGTCACCGATGGTGCACAAATCAAATTGGAAACCGTCACGGTATAAAGTCAGCGGGTTTACCCAGTTGGTGAAAGTAATCAGTTCACGTTTGATACCTACGTTAACGTCTACCATTTGTAGTAACAATTCTTCCAAAGATGAACCTGAAGTAGGTACGTAAGCCAGTAAATTAGCGATGCCTAAGTCGTCGTATTCAAAATCGTGATAAACGTCTTCAATCAAACTTTGGTATTCGTTAGGCAAACCTGATAAACTACCACCGTTGGCAATAACCAAATCGTAAACATTACCTGAAAGCAAGTCTACTTTGGATTCTACACCTGCAGTTAAGCTGGTATAAAAATGTTGCTCTTGAGTAACAGTGTTGTCTTGTAAACGGTCAAACTCCACAACATCAATAGGAGAATCAGAAGGTGTAGCTTCAATTTTAAAACTTCGAGCACCGTATTGACGAGGGGTGTAAAGCAGAGGCGGGTATTCTTCGCCCATGGTACCGAAAGGCATGATGAAATCTTTTTGTAAACCAAAATAAGTGGCCATGGTTTTACTGAAACCCAGGTTCTGGTCGATTTCCCAATTCGGCTTATAAGTGGTATCCAAAGCCAAAGTGTTGTTGGCCAAGCGTTGGTTAATCGTAAACAAACTTAAAGGGATTGGTTGGTTAGTCAAGTTAGCGTTTTGCCATGGTTTCAAACTTGGCTGAGCATAAGACACGATGTATTTTTTATTGGTACGCAAGTTGGTAAATTCCAATTTAGCAGTACAAATCAAATCTACGTTGTTTTGGTCTGTGTATTTATAGCGCTCAGTACTGTTGATACCCAAACTGGTGATTTTGTCTATTCGGAATTCATCCAAAGACATACCGTCAATACGCATCGCTTCGATGGTAGTGGGTGCCGTTTGAGCTAAACGATAATAGATTTCCTTAACACTAAGATTAATGTCTATCTTAAGGTGAGGTAAGAAATTCATTTCTAATCCTTAAAAAGGTTAAATAAAAAAGAGATCAGTACTCAGGTGGTTCTGAGTCGTAACCTGTTTGAGCATCAGAGATAACGATATCGCTGTAGCTAGGTTTCTCAGTAGTGTTACCGATTCCTGGGATGCTATTAACAGGGACTGGGTAGGTTGGTGTTACAGTTGTAAAGCCTGTTTGTAGGTCTGGGTAAACAATCGGAGTATAAACTGGTGTCTCTGTCAAGTTACCGAAACGAGGGTCTGGGTAAACCAGATTCTCGTAAACCTTAGGTGTAGACGTATTACCAGATTGATAATCTGGGTGAACCAAAGCTGGGTAAACAGGGGTTTCAGTTGTGTTACCCACGTTAGCACCTTTAATTTCTGTGTCTTCGTAAACAGGGAGTTGTGGCAAATGACCGACTTGACCGTCACGTGTCCAAGGGTCTGGGTAAACAGGAACAGTATCGTTGTGTCCAACTTGCAAGTCAATCTTACTCAAGTCTTCCATCAACGTGATACGAATGTAGTAATCGTGAACTTCACTGTGGGCAGGGTTGTAAGGGGTGATTAAGTCTAACTGATTGCAAAAAAGCAGACTACCTTCTTTAGCCCTGACTTGGTAAACAGTATCTACAGGTAGACGTTCAAACTCATGCAACAACTTAACTTCTAGTTGGTCGTTGAACATAAAGTCTTTAAGGATTTCTTTCACCATCTCTTCA